>SXGT01866833.1_pt1 | contig 13920 bp, 12 predicted proteins | sample 3176221 | NCBI WGS metagenome assembly SXGT01 (sample SAMN11356862, study PRJNA531348) | freshwater metagenome | isolation source: freshwater sample F1-120 | place: China: Fuxian Lake, Yuxi | collected 2017-12-25 | reverse complement strand
TTTCGACGAGTTCAGTCAAAAGTTTGCCCCAAAGGACGATCCTTTCGGGCTTAAACCTAACTATACAGGTGTGAACAGTGCAGAATAGTGTAAACCATGTGCCCGGTATAAAGTGTAAACCAGGTACCAAGAAGTACATTAGGCTCTACGCCATTGACGGGGGAATCGACCCTTGATGAGGTTCATTTCTGATTGGGCGCTGACCAGGAAACTTTCAAACCTACTGTCCACACTAGTATGCTCGTCTTATTTCTGCTAGTTCCGTTTCCATCCGATTCTGACGCTCGATAACTGTCTTAAGTCCATCGAGAACGATGCGGTTTTCATTCCGTTGTTCTTCCATGAGAACCTGAGTGCGATGTGCTACTGCCAAAGATTCGTCAAACTTACTCATCATTTTGTGTTCTAAAGAGGTCATTTTATGTTCTAAAGAGGTCACTTTATAATCCAGAGAATTTACTTTGTGATCTACGGATCTGATCTCCGCCATCAACTCATTCCTCACTTCTTTAACGAAGCCCACGCTTGCAGGCAGTTCTTCATGATGAAGTTTATTTGAATCGATTTTTAACTTCTTTTTCATTGCTTGGTGATAACTTGAGAGTGAACTCTTTTCAAGACGCTCTGAGTAGCGGTTCTCATGGGGCCTCCCCCGTAAAAAACTATTACTACACAGGATATACAGGGATTAGAAGTGGTTCCAACTGCCTCTGCTGGAGGTGCTCTACATACTGGTCTTCCACTTCTACCAACGGTATTCAGCTATCCGACATTGCATTCGATCCTCACTTCACTAATCCTGATCCTGGAAGTAATTCAACAGGCTGTACGGCACAATGCAAAACCCATTACGGAGCAGTTTTCGGGTGTAACGTATCGTTACCTTAAGAAATATAAAAATGAATTATGTCATCGATATAAAGTGAACAATGAGCTGCTATCTTGAGATTTTAATGACAAAAGGGGCTGTAAACTTTAGGTGGAAAAATCCATTCCTCTCTTCTAGTTTTAATGAAAGATGATTTACTGCAAACCAGCTTTCTAGCTCCTTTGCTACCGATCTTATTTTTGAGTCTGATGTATTAGGATCATAGGGATCATTAGAAAATAGATCGGCAAAAAGAATTCTAAGACCGATAGGGGCATAAAAATCGGTGGATAATCGCTTTAGAAAACGATGAGGTAGAGAGCCTGGAGTGAGTGTGGTTTTTAAACTTTCTATAACGCCCAATTCATTACGATAGGTTACTTTTCCTGTTTCAAGATCTAATTCTGGAGAGGATTTATCTAAAGCAATGAACTCTTGGCCCCAATAATAGTTTGTAGGAAGGGAAATGGGGGCTCCAAAATCTGAAATGAGGCGTTCTCGAAAGCTTTTGTAAGGGGTTCCAAAATAGAGATGATAGAGAAGTTTCTTGTTTTTAGTTGTAATGGCTTCGAAGCGATTACAGTCTCGAACCGTTTCCCAGTGATTTAGATTTGTGGCTTCAGCGAGAATTTCTTTAAGCTTCACAAATTCACGGTCTTTAAGTCCAGTAGTTGAAATATTTAAAAAGACTCTCCATTTCCTTATAAATAATTTGTAAAGGCTTTTTTGATCATGGATTAAAGACTCAGCTTCAAATAAAAGATTCTCGGCAGTATTCCAATTCTTAAGGCAGATGGAATTTTCAGCAAGCCTCTCTAAAGCATTGCTATAGAGAAGGTGATATTTTTTTTCTTTTGCTTGGTGAGCTACCTCTTTTAATAATTTGAATGAGAGTTCGTAATCTCGCTCGTAAAGAAAAGCAGCTCCTAAATTAAGCTTGCCTACTAGTCTTTCATAATCAGATAGAGTAGGGGTCTCAATGTATTGTTTTATGGCTGGAATGGCTAAGCGGTAGTTCCATTGAGCAAAAAGAGCAAAGGCCTGATAGAGAAGTGCCTGCGGCACTTTTTGAGAATTCACTTTTCTTAAAAGCCCGTAGGCCTCTTGACTTGCTCCAATAAAAGTCAAAGCCGCAGCGTATTCCGCAATCTCAATTTCAGTGGCTTGGACTTGCTTACGATCTTTAGGTCTAACGAGGGGATATAAAATACTAACTGCAACATTCGATAAACTAACTCTGCGAGCCAGAGTAGCTAAAGTGGCAGCATGTTCTCTTGGAATTGAATTTAGGTTCAATTTCTCAAGTTCTTTTTGAACGATCTCTAATTCACCTAACCTTATCTTTTTATCGAGCGAGTCTAGGTAGGATTTAATCTGGGAGGACATAATTTATTTTATCATAAATGGCTAGGAACCAATGTTATTTCAATTGCTTGTTGAGTTTAGATAGATTTATCTAGATAAATCTATCTATCATTGCTATTGTAACTATGAGGTGTTGTTATGAAGACAAAACAACTAGCCACTAAAATTGATGGATCGGTTAAAGACGCTTTGGAGGCGGTTTGTGGAGAGCGTGGAATTAAGATGAATCGTTTTATCGAAGACGCCATTTTAGACAAGTTAGAAGAGTTTGAGGATGTCGGAGAGCTAAAGCGATTACGTCAAGAGTCTTATCGTCCCTTTTCAGCAGTTATGGAAGAGCTCAAAAAAAATGGCAAAATATGAGCTGTTAATCTCTCAGTCTGCGGAAAAGACACTTAAAAGAATTCCAAAGAAAGATATCTCTAGAGTGACAGTTGTCATAGAAAAGCTGGCAATTGATCCTCGTCCGCAGGGTTGTCGTAAGTTGTCCGGCGAAGTCGATATCTATCGAATTCGAGTAGGAGTGTATCGAATCATTTATGAAATTGAAAATCAGCTCTTACGAATACTTATTTTAAAGATCGGCCATCGCAAGGACGTTTATCGGTAGATTTTACTTATCCCATTAGAATCACTTGGCAATTACAAAAAATGAAGTTTTCTTCATGAAAGCGACATAATTGCCTCAAATAGTTCTGCTAAATTAACACTACGACCTAGTCTTTATGGGATCGAGATAAAATTATGACTTTGTTGTACGTTTATAAAAACCGACTACAAAACAGGGCTTCTCAGAGTTTTATGTTCTATCGAAAAGCCTTAAGCTGTCTAATTCTTTTTTCCCTTTTATTGCTCCCCTCTTTAGGCTGCTGGGATATGGGAAGTGGTAATAAAGCTCCAGTTTTGTCTGGAAATGGAGCGGGCTATGGTGGGGATCCTCGTGGTGGGAATCCTCCTAGTGGAAATGGAGCGGGCTATGGAGGGGGAGATCAGTCTCTTGCTTACGCTAGACAGTTGTTAGTGCGTGGGCTCAGGCAATTTAAAGATGGAGTAGCACTTAATGAACTTGGAAATATGAATGCCTGTCGAGAGAATATTAACTCTCCTATTTTATGCAACTTACTTGTGAGCTTGGCCCCTCCGCAAAAAGAGTACTTACAAAAATTTCTAAACACTCATCTCACTGAATTGTTAGATATGAATTTAGGAGCTAACCGAGTTATTTTTGAATTTACCACGAATGCTTTAAGTCTTAACACCTCTTCGGGTTCTACAAGGGATTTAGCTGCAAAAACTACGTTGGGGCGCGCTGGAAATATTGTTTATAACTCCGATGCAGTTCAAGTTATGAATGACTGGGAGCGCCTCCAGTTAATAACTCATGAATTAGGGCACAAACTTGAAAAAATCGATAGCACTCATACTGTGATTGATGACGATTCCGTGATAGGTCCTTTTTCCTCTGGAAAACTATTCTTAGATACTTTAGGAGCTGCTATGGTGGGTTACCTAGCTAGTTCAATTAGAAAGGTACCTGTTGGCTTTCCTAAGACTTCGGATTGTGACGCCAATACTATCGCATTAACTCTATCAGGAGCCCCCTATTTTTCTGGCATAGGGCAGGAGGCGGTTGGGGTGCTTCCAGTTTTGAAAACTCTAAATGAAACTCGAGGAGATTTTACCCTGACTGCCTGGGTACGTGTTTTCGATGATCTTAAAGAGAGTGATAAAGAATACAACGGGCAAGTGATTTTTTCTAATAAGGATTTTTCAAGTGGTACTCATCCAGGGCTTCAGCTCTTTCGTTTAAATAATGGGAACTTTGGAGCCTATGCGGGAACGGGAAATATTGTGGATTCAGGAGTCAAATTGGTGCCTGGAGGTTTTCACCTAGTCTCTTTAAAAAGAAACGTCGATAAAACAGATGCCGCTAAGAGCAAAGTGTATCTGTCGGTAGATGGAATTTCAGGAAACTCTGCAAGTGTGGCCTATTTTGATTATTCAGAAGCTAAGTATGATGTGGCTCGTCTTATTGAAGTAGGAGGATATTCCGCTCAAGCGATGATTGGGATTGCAGGAAAAAATCAAACGAACCAAAAAAATTATGATTTTCAGAGGCTCGATGTTTGGAAAGGAAATATAGCGACTCTGTCTCTGTTTGATCATGCCCTTACCGATTCTGAAATTACTTCGCTTTTTCAATGTGCCCCTGCGGCCTTTCGAGTTGAGACTCCAAAAGAGGTAGGGCCTGGATACCCTGTTCCTTCTCCTAAGACTGATGGAGATATTAATGTAATGGTGATGAATAATAAGATTCTATATTTGGGAGGAAGTTTTCGCCATATTGGAGAGCAAGTTCGTTCAAGTGTTGCAGCTCTTGATATTGAAAAAAATAATGAGCTCACTGCCTTTAAGCCTATTGTTTTTGGCAATGTGTACGCAATGGTGATCAAAGGTAATACTCTTTTTATTGGAGGAAATTTTACTAAGGTAAACGGAGTCCCAAGAGAAAATCTTGCCGCCATAGATCTAACAACTGGAGCTCTTTATCCTTGGATGCCCAATCCCGATAATAGAGTTTTGAGTATTGCTGTTGCAGATAACTATCTTTTTGTGGGGGGAGACTTTGATAATATTAATAATTCCAGTACTCCTATTCGCAATATAGCTTCATTCAATATAAGCGATATTAACAACATTACTCTTCGAACTAATTGGAATGTGGATCCGGATGATGATGTGAATGCATTATTGGTTTCAGGAACGATGCTCTATATGGGAGGCTATTTTTGGGATGTTGGAATTACTGCGGGAGGTACTAAGATTAATAACCAGAGGAAACTTTTAGCGGCCGTCGATATAGAGACGGGGGCTTTATCACCTTGGAATCCAGATGGATCGGATGGTGAAGTCAAATCGATGGCGTTAAGCGGTAATCTGCTTTATGTCGGAGGGAGCTTTTCAGGTTTTGGCGAAGTAGACAGAGCCCGTTTAGCTGCAATTCAGTTGGATGACGGAGTTCTTACCTCTTGGGCTCCTCCTAAGCCTAATGGAGATGTTTTAACTATTGCTTTAGGAACTAGTAGTTTGATGATAGGTGGTGAGTTTACCGAGCTTGGGGGTGTAGAGAGATCTCGATTGGCTGAAGTTGATCTTGAGGGAAAACTTTTAGATTTTAACCCTAAGCTTGATAGCTATGTATATTCTCTCCTTTTAGGTTTTAATAAACTTTATGTAGGAGGTTCCTTTAGCGATATTAATGATAAGCCCTCTCCCTATTTCGGGATTATCAGTCGATAATGATGCCCCGAATACTCTATAGATAGAAGCAGTTTTTAAAGAATAAAAATTTAAATTTCAAATCTAAGTCCAAAACGAAATTCCCGATGTGATAAGTTCGTTTCCTGAGTGTTGTTTAGGGGGTGATTCGTTAAGTATTCTACAGTTAAATAAACATCATTAATTCCTGTATTGGCATCTAACTGATTACCAGTTTTAGGATCAAAAAAATTTAAGCAAAGTTTAATTCCAGCTGTTAAGACATACCCTCGGTAGCTACGAACCCCATTTCTCTCACCCCCAGTTTTTGATGTCTGAGTATTTAAGATTGCCTCTATCCCTAGCCTTACAAAGGGAACCAAAATTTGATGTTTTATAAAATCGGCATGGTAGGAAAAACTTGCATCTATAGGTAATGTTACAAGGCTCGCTTTGACAGTGTCGTTTAATGCTACATTGGCGACAAGACCCAAACTCAATCCTCCACCCAATCCGAATTTGCCGGCAGATGAAATAAAAGGAATCCATTCCAAACCAAGTCTTGCTGCAACTCCTTGGGTTTTAAATATTGAGTCATGGGTCCAATAATAGTTTTTATAGCTAATAGGGTAGTACTGAAGATCTAAACCTGCCACGAGAGGGCTCTCAAAGGATTTCTTATTAGCTTCTAACGAAGCTCCATACCCGATTAAAGGACTCAGGAACACAAAGGCTCCTATTAATTTAAGTAATCGGTTTTTAAGTTTCATCTCGATATTTTCTCATGTTTTGTTCAGTCATAGGCTATTGATTATTTCAAACTAGAATTATGTCTGAGAAATTCAAGATAGATTAGCGATGATCGCTACGTCGCAGCAAAATTTTATCGAGAGAACAAGTCATAATTGCTAGGGATTAGAAGGCTATCATTTGTGATATAATTAAATTTTGAAGAATCTATTTTATCAAGGAGTGTTTATGTTTAAATCGATTTTTAAAAAAATAATTACAAACCTGATTCCTAAGAACATGTCCTTACAAGCAGCAAGACATATATTAACAAATCATGATCCAGATTATTTGGCCATAAGGGATCTTTTGATGTCAGACGGGCACACTAATGAAAACTGGCAGTCTGGTTTAGGGGGGCAAGCCTATTTGCTTTATGGTTTAGTCAGAGCACTAAAGCCTAAAACAATTGTTGAAATTGGTTCAGCTCGTGGTTTAAGTGCTTGTACAATGGCTTTAGCTTGTCGACATAATCATCAAGGAAGAGTCCATGCGATTGATCCTCATGATCTTAATGATTGGACCGATAGCCCTAAAATCAATCAGGAGCAGCTGGAATTTTTTAAAAATCGTCTTGAAAATTATGATTTGTCTGATTTTTGTAATGTTATACAGACGACATCAGAAAAGGCCGCTTTGAATTGGAATCAGAATATAGATCTTCTATTTATTGATGGCGATCATTCTTATGAAGGAGTTCGTCGAGATTTTGAATTGTTTAAAAAGTGGTTAACCCCTCGAGGCTTAGTTCTCTTTCATGATACAGGTTGGGAATTTAATCGCCAGAGTCCATGGTATAGAAAAGATTTGGGTGTTCCTATCTATTTAAATGAATTGAAGAAAAATAATTTTCAATCGATCACTGTTCTAGATGAAGTGGGATTGACGATACTGGATCCTCAAAAAGGTGGGATGGATTTTTTAAACCGAATGTGAATATCAGGTCCTTATTAAAGGCCAATAAACAATCCCTTTAAGCAGTTGAACCCAATGCCTTAAATCTCTAGGGTCCCAATAAAGACTTAAGAAAAGATAGTATAGGCTATAGAGATGTTTGTTTTTCCAATAATAATCAGAAAGTCGTCGATAATTATTAGCAATAGCAGCTTTTTTAATCGGCATCTTAAAAGCTTTGGAATAAAGATTCTTTTTTTGTACCGAAATATCATGCTCTAGCATAAGAGGGATTTTAGCTGTTGCAGCATTAGGGTTGGAATAACGATAGCGAACTGTGACTTGATTAGAGGTAGAAAAATTTCCATTAAGAGTAATGGCTCGAATCCAAAAATCATGATCCTCACAAAAATGAACTTTAGAATTTGTATCCATTAATCCTAAAGTGTTAAGAAACTGCTTTGATATAATAACAGCTGAAGGCTGGATATAATTTCTAGCATAAAGAGACTGAGGGAAATTAATCAGATCCTCTTCTGTTGGGCCCCAGATCCAGTCGTTGGTTTTTCCTAAAGAGTCAAATACCATTACAGATGAATAATAGATATCTGACTGCTCTTTTTTAAGAATTTCAAGTCCATGAGATAGATGATTAGGTTCCCAGACATCATCATGATCTAAAAAAGCGATAAAATTACCTTGGGCTTTTTGAATCCCTGTATTTCGAGTAGCTCCTAGGCCTTGATTGTGAACATGTTTTAAATAGGTTATTTTATTGTGCGGGCACTTTATTTTGAATTCATCAATAATCGCTTCAGTCTTATCTTCCCATCCGTCATTAATGACTATGAGTTCCCATTGATGATAACGTTGTTGAATCACAGATTCTAAAGCCTGAGGGAGCTCTTTTTCAGCCTTATAACAAGGGATAATGATAGAGACCAAAGGTGATGGAGATAGACTCATAAATTGATTATAGCACTAACCAGTTACCCCTAATGTATAAAGACATAGCCATGGATAGATCTGGGTCTTGAGTTGATAGTTTCCTATGAGTTTTCTAAGGCGTCTATCTGAGATTAAAGGAGCAGCAATCTTAGGCTCTCCGCAATCAGGATGAACATAAAGGAGAACTGGAGGGGATTGGCTTTTAACTTTTAAAGATAATTGTTCATAAACCCATTTAAAGTGAGAGTGATTACTTTCTGCATAATGTGCTCCATTAAGTAATTCTGGCCCCATGATTTCCCAATCTCTTAAATGCACTCCAAAACCTTGAGCCAATGCCCCTAAGGTAATTCCTCCTTGAGGTGCAAGCTCTTTTACTATTTGAGCTCCTTTTGAGTAGTCTAAAAATGCTGTGGAATCGAATTGCTTTTTAGCTTTAAAAAAAGAGATGAGTAGAGTGATAACAGAGAGGGTAACTATGCTGTAGGTAACAAATTTTCTGTAATAGGAAGTTTGAGAAAGTTGTTGAACATGAGAGATCTCTAAAGAAGAAAAGACTAAAGAGAATAGGATGGTTTCAAAAAAATAATTTAGCCATCCTCCAGGTCGGTATATTTGTAGAACAGGAATGAGCGCGCTAGTGAACAGAGCTATTTTTAAAAATTTCAAGACAGGACTTATCTGTTTTTTTGTAAGCTGAATAATAAGTAAAAAAATGAAGAGGGAATAACAGGTAAAAAATGAGAGAGTGCTCAATTGTTTCCAATAAAAGGGACGCCATAACACAGCATGAGCTTTAAAAGAATGGTTAAGAAAATCAGGGTAATAAAAAACAATCAATCCTAAAGAGGTAGATAAAAATAAAAGGTAAACAAAATTGATAAGTAACAGGGAGCTAAAACGTCGATTAGTAAGTAAATAGATCTCTCCAGCTAGAATCATTCCAAACATATTTTGCCGAGTTAGAAAAGAGAGTGAACAACTGATTGCAAATAAAATAAGTTGCCATTTTTTTTGAGTTCGAATCCAGGAAATAAAAAAAACACCCGCTAAGATCTCAATAAGAAGAGCAAGAAAATCATTCCTTGCTGTTAAAGCATAATTTCCAAACTCTGAGATACTTAACCCTATAGAGATAAAAAAAGCCATTCCTGAGATAGAGAGGGGCTTGATATAGTATTTCCATAGAAGAAGATAGATAAGAGAAAGAAAAAGAAGACTAGTGAGTCGAATCATATAAACTCGACTCATTAAAGATAGGGATTGAAAGGGCTTTATAAAGAAACCAACTATCCAGGCATGTAATGGAGTATAAGTATATAAGCGAAAAGGTGAAATATCAGAACTTGGAAATATGTTTTTATTTTCAGAAACATCTAAAACTCCAGCTAAAGCAGCATTTTCTGCCGATTGATTTAAATAACTCCCTAATCCCATCACAACCATTCTTGAACTCACACCCAGAAAGAGAAGAACTAAAGAGAATTTAAGAATTGAAGAAGGGATAGAGGGCAGTAAGCGAGTTTGGAATGACATTATTTTTTTAGTGTAGCAGAACCAATGAAATCTCCATTATAAAAGTGCAATTCGATGCCTCAACGTAAAAAAGGGTTTTAACCTCTATATCTTTTACTTAGCCCCTCCATTTGGGGCAGTTGAGTTTCATAATTAAAGTTATGCGACCTTTAAATTCTGTGATTGGGCTGGGGTTGAAAAGGCGTTGACTCTCGCTAACAGTAAGAGTTTTTTCTTCCCTCTGTAATGAGTATACCCAGTTAAAATTATGCCATTAGTTAAAAAATGATTTAATAATTTGGGAGAAATCATCATGAAATTATCCAAGTCTCTATGGCTAGGACTGTTTTTTACGGTTCAATTGCTAGCTTTGCAATCTAGTGATCGATTAATCAATGGAAAGCCAGTGGAGCCAGGAACTTTTGAAGAGGTCATTCAAATTCGGACTCATGATTCACTTTGCTCTGCAACTGTAGTGGGACCCCGTACCCTTATTACCGCGGCCCATTGTGCGCCCAATGGAGCCACAGCGGAATTTAAAGTTAAAGGGGTCTCTTATGCGGCTAAAATCGTGAGGAGCAATCTTTTTGTTAATCAGGATCACGATATTTCAGTCGGTATTACTGACAAAGAGATTACTGCAATCACACCGGCTTCCGTAGGAGGGGTTGCAAAAACAGGTTTAGGAATAACTCTTCTTGGCTATGGCTGCACCGATGTCGGAGGCAATGGTAAAATTGATGGTGTTTTGCGTTATGGAGAGACCGTCGTCACAGGATTTAGTAACTTTGATATGGTTTCACAAAGACCCAATGGTGCGGCTTTGTGTTTTGGAGACTCAGGAGGCCCAGCCTTTGTATTTGATCAAGGGCAGCATCTTCTTATCGGAATTAACTCTAAAGGTAATATTTACGATACTAATTACAATACTCGAACTGATATTAAAGAAAGTTTAACTTTCTTAAAAAGTGTCACAGTAGCTAATAACGTGGAGATTTGTGGAATTAATAAAAATTGTGGAACTGTAGGGCCCAATCCTGTAGCTCCAAGTTGTCAAATCATTGCATCACCAGACTCTATTGTTTTAGGTCAATCGTTAACAGCCTCGATTCAGGTTTCAGGAGATGCAAGTGAGGCTAAAATTGATAATCAAACGGTCACACTATCTTTAGGATCGGCCAAGAGAATTATAACCCCAACTAGTGTAGGAAGTTTTCTCCTTCAGGGGCGAGTGAGTGGAGCTGGTGGGATGGGAAGTTGTTCGGCCTCTTACGAGGTAAAAGAAAAACCGCCTACTCCAGTGGAGCCTCCTCAATGTCTAGTGAATGTGACTCCATCACTCATCCCATTGGGTCAATCTGTTGTGGCAAAACTTACAACTCAAGGTCAGGTGACCTCAGCGGAATTAAATGGACAGTCGGTATCTATCAGTGGAGGAGAGGTTCAGATAACTCCGTCTATGGGAGGGAATTACTCTGTCAAAGGAAAGGTTGTAGGACCGGGAGGAACCCATGAGTGTTTTGGCCCTTATTCGGTGGAAGGTCCAACCCCTAATGTCCCTAACTATACGATTATTCCAACTTTCTGTGGTGATAACACTATTATAGAAACTCAAGTGAAACAGGTTTGTTTGGGAGTGGTTAAATTTAGCTATACTGTTAAGGAATTGAGCATCAAAGATATTATGCTTGTGACCTATCGAGATGGATCTCAAGATCTAATGCCACTACTGAACAGGTCTCAAAAAACACTTAGTAGGGATAATTCTAGGGCGATGCAACAGTGGATTTTCTATGCCAATAACCTAGTATTAAAAAATAACAATACCATGTTGGATACTCGAATCGCTTCAGTGACTTTAGGAAGTTCAGGATCTTTAGTTGATGTGCCCCTTGCCATTAGTGGGCGAACTATTAAAGGAGGACAGGCTTTTAATGTGGAGCTTCTAAAAAAAGTTGGAAACTAAAGCTACAGTTTCTGAGTAGAGCCTAATTCTAGTATTAAATTGAAATGCTCTTCTGAAACGGGTTGTACTGAAAGTCTTGCCCCGCGTTGCAAAACCATGATGGTTTTTGCCCGGGGCTCTTTTTTTAGCTGTTCTCGAGTGACTGGATTCTTGAAGCGGTGAGTTGCTTTGACATCTACCATAATCCAGGGGGACTCGCCTTTTTTCTTAGCCTCTTCATCAAAATATTTACTTTTTGGATCTAAGGCAAAGGGGTCTGAGTATCCTTCACGAACTACCGTGGCAATTCCAAACACTGCTGGTTCATCTACGTTACTATGATATATTAGTACTTGGTCCCCTTTTTTAAATGAATCACGCATAAAATTTCTGGCTTGATAATTTCTCACCCCTTCCCAATGGGTCGTGCGATTGGGAGCTTTTACGAGATCTTCAAATGAGAAAACGTTAGGTTCTGTTTTCATAAGCCAAAAGTTTTTTGATTCTTTGGGTGACATAAGTTTCGAATAACATGTGAAAACTTCTATGCAAAGTAAGAATTTTAAAAAGAGTGCAATAAATGTGACTCTAGATGATATAGCACACTTCAAAATTGCACTTCTTCTACCCTGTCTTAATGAAGAACTTACGTTAGCTAAAGTCATTCGAGATTTTAGAGCTGAGATTCCTCATCTCGATATTTATGTTTTTGATAATGGCTCTACCGATAGAAGCCGGGCCATTGCTTATGAAGAAGGGGCTGAGGTTGTTGTCGTGCCTCGAAGGGGGAAGGGTAATGTAGTTCGTCGGATGTTTGAAGCTGTAGAATCGGATATCTATATCATGGTTGATTCTGATGCGACTTACGATCCTAAAGGGATTTGGAAGCTTCTTGAACCCATTTTAGCTGGAGAGGCTGAAATGACCGTGGGAAGCCGAGTTGCTGAATCTTCAAGCGCCTATCGAAAGTTCCATCAATTTGGAAACCAACTCATTATTCGAATGATCAATACGATATTTAATAGCTCTTTTAGCGATATCTGTTCGGGTTATCGAGTGATGACCCATTACTTTGTGAAGAATATTCCTTTATTAAGAAAAGGATTTGAGGTTGAAACAGAACTTACAGTCTATTCATTAATGAATGAATTTCAAATTAAAGAGATTCCTCTCTCTTATGGTGAGCGACCTGAAAATAGTCATAGTAAACTAAAAACCTTTTCAGATGGTTACAAAGTACTTCTCACTATCATTTGGTTAATGCGGGACTTAAGGCCCCTGCTCTTCTTTTCTATTGTTTCTCTGAGTTTAGTTATCTTAGGAGCCTTAGCGATTGAATCGATTGTTCCCAATAATGTTTTTTGTCAGATGCTAGTAGCGGTTTCTGCAGTGGGATTTTTAATCACTGGACTTATTCTTAATACGTTAAACGTGAAGTTCTCTGAACTTCAGGTTCTATATCGTCGACAGTATAAAGGCCGACGATCTATTTTAAACATTAAACCCAATATTATTTTGGAGGAAGAAGCATGCAAGCCCAACCTGTCCGCTCTGAGAACCGCGTAGTTTCACTTGATAATCAGATATCAACTCACGCCCAATCTTTATGGGAAGAGGTTCCATGTAATCTTTGCGAAAGCCAAAGCCATAAAGTGAAATTTCAGGGGACTACCGATCCTGATATGAAGAAGCTTCTTACCTCTTATAGTGCTTCGGGAAATTTTATTTCCAAAGAAACCTTAGTAGAATGTAGCGATTGTGGTTTAATTTATACCTCTCCGAGACTTAGAAAAGATCTGATTCTTAAGAGCTATACCGAAACCGAAGATCCCACTTACGTCTCTCAATCTGAGGGTCGAATTAAAAGTTTTGAGCGTTGTTTGGATGCTGTGAATGAATTTAAAAAAGGTGGATCTATTCTTGATATCGGAGCTGCGGCCGGATTTTTTCTGAAAGTAGCTAAAGAGCGTGGATGGAGAACTTACGGTATCGAGCCCTCTAAATATCTTTCCGATTATGGCAATAAAAATTATGGAGTGAATATTACTTGTGGAACTTTGGAGTCGGCTCCTGCTCCCAAAGAGAAATTAGATTGTATTACCTTGTGGGATGTTCTTGAACACACCTTTGATCCCAAACAGGTTTTAAAAACTTGTAACTCTTATCTTAAAGATGATGGCATTGTGGTTATCAATTATCCCAATATTGGAAACCTTATGGCTAAATTGGCAGGTAAAAACTACTGGTTTATTTTATCGGTTCATCTCTATTATTTTGTTCCTAAAACTATTAAAGCCATGCTCGAAGCCTCTGGTTTTGAAGTTGTTTCCAGTAAACC
>SXGT01352716.1_pt1 | contig 13920 bp, 11 predicted proteins | sample 3176221 | NCBI WGS metagenome assembly SXGT01 (sample SAMN11356862, study PRJNA531348) | freshwater metagenome | isolation source: freshwater sample F1-120 | place: China: Fuxian Lake, Yuxi | collected 2017-12-25 | reverse complement strand
GTTCGACGAGGCCGACGCGCTGTTCGGCTCCCGCACCGCCGAGACGCGCTCGTCGACCGACAGGTACGCCAATATGGAGGTCAACGTCCTGCTCCAGGAGATCGAGCGCTACGAGGGCGTTGTCGTGCTCACGACCAACCTATTCGGCGGCCTCGACGAGGCGGTCCGACGGCGCATCCAGTTCCGGGTCACGTTTCCATTGCCCGACGCGCCGCTGCGCGCGCGGAGCTGGCGCACGCTGCTGCCGCCCGAGGCGCCTGTGGCACCCGATGTCGATGCCGACGCGCTCGGCGAGCGCTTCGCCTTTGCGGGCGGTCACATCAAGAACGCCCTGCTGCGGGCGGCCTATGCGGCGTGCGAGCGCGGTGAGCCCATCGGCATGGCGGGGCTCGAACGCGCGGCGCTCCGGGAGTGCGAGTCGTTGGGGATGGCGGTCCGGGTGTAGCAAGAGCTCCGGCTCCAACTCGGCTTGCCGTTCGTACTTGACATCTGCCGGCACGTGCCGTACATGCCGTACAACTACGGAGGTTCTGCAATGGCTGCCGTCGCCCGACTGGAACTTCGCATCGACCCCGAGCACAAGCGCCTGATCGAGGAAGCCGCTGCGGTCGAGCATCAGTCCGTGTCCGCGTTCGTGGTGGACGCACTGGTGCGGCGCGCGCGCGCCGTTGTCAGCGGTCGCCAGGGCCAAGCTCCTCGCCCGATCGGCGGGTGGTCGTTCGTACTGCCTGAAGGGTGGGATGAGCCCCTGGACGAGTTCGCGGATTGGCGGTGACGCTCCTCATCGACAGCCACGTCCTGCTCTGGGCAGCCATCGACGACCCTCGGCTCAGAGGCGAAGCGCGAAGGGCATTCGTTGATCCAGAGAATCTCTTGCTGGTTAGCGTCGCCACGCTGTGGGAGCTCGGGATCAAGCACGCTCTGGGAAAGCTGCCGTTGCCGGTGCCCGCGCGAGACTTCTTCGCCCGTGAGATAGCGACGCGAGGCTACCGCGTCCTGGACGTCCAGCGTGCGCACGCAGAGCGCGCCGCAGAGCTGCCGTACCCTGACCCTGGCCATCGCGACCCCTTCGATCGGATGCTGGTCTCGCAGGCGTTGGTCGAGGGGGTCGCGCTGCTCACCGCCGATGGCCGGCTCGGTGCCTACGCGTCGCTGGGGCTGCGGGTCGTTCGGTGATCGAGGCCTCGGCCGCGGCGCCGGGTGGAGGAGAGGATGTTTTGGACTACTCGCCACTCTCCGCAGCCAGCGAGGCCTCGACCACTGCGAGGACGGCCACCGCGACGGAGGCGCTTGCCTTCGCGCTTGCCTTCGCGCTTGGCGGAGCCAGCGAGACCCCTTCGGCGCAGTCGCAGCGCACGCTCAGCGCGTGCCTGAGCGAGTACAGGTGCGTCGGCGAAGGATACGCCAGCGTGCGCGTGTTCGGCGTCGTCGTCTGCATCGTGCCCCACGTCACCTCGAACGCGAGGGCGCCTCCCTCGGCCTCGCACTGCTCGGCGTAGTGCCGCCGCTCGGTCTCGACCGCAGACTTCGCCCAGTCGGCGAGCGCGAATGAGGCCGGGTCGTGAAGCCAGCCGGCCACGGAGCGGAACACCGTCCGCGAGGCGGTGTCCCCGCAGCCGAAGTAGTCGTGCGGGGCCGCGTGGCACGTCAGGCGGAGCGTACGGCGCTGGGTCGTCTGGAGAGACCACGGATTGTCGTAGCAGTAGCCCTCGGCCGGTTGAACCTGGACGGGCTCGAGATCGGGGTCGCCGCCCAGCAGCAGACAGGTGGCCCACTCCGCGAACATGGCCTTGCCCACCGCAGCGGCGAGCCCCGAGTCGAGCGCGCCGCACGTGGCGTGCTCCACATCGACCTTGCCGTCGCAGGCGACCTCGACCGTCTCACCCACGGCCGTGAGGTGGGGCAGCAGCGTGAACGTCTTCGGGTCACGCTGGTTCAGGTTGGCGGTGGTGCAGTGGACGTCCGCCCGCGCCGCGGTGGAGGCCGAGAGTGTCAGGAGCAGAGCCGACGCGAGTGACGATGAACGCATTGAGGAGCCCTCCGGGGTTCGAGTTGTCGAGAGCTAGAGCACCGGACGTGCCAAGGTAGCGATCGCGCGACGCAGAGGCCGTGACCCGCGGGCGGGAGCGCGATGACACGGGTCAGCGAGCGGGGCGAGGACACATGGGGACACGGCATTGACTCAAGGCTGCCTCTTCTGCGCGATAACTTGAGTGAGCTCGCCTCAGAACGCGTACCGAGCTACTCCCCCGATCAACGCCTGAGCAACGGCATCGTTCGACAGATGAGAAACACTTGGTGTACGCAATAACGGTTCCGCGAACGTACGTTCCATGGCCGTTGATCTCGGTCAGAACCGCATCGCCCCCGACCGCGCACACCTGGGTCCCGACCGCGGCCCGAAACTCGGAAGCCCCCGTATCGTACCTGCCACCTTTGAAGTCAAAGACACCAAGCTCGACGAAGCTTCGATTTGGTCGCGTCGTGAGCAAATCGAAATCGCACTGGGCGCCCCTCTGCTCGGCTTGGAACTGCGTGGTCTTTGTCCAGCGATGGGTTGCTGCGCATCCGGAAGCCAGGATAACCATGAGCAACGCTGACGTGTACTTCATCCAGTCAAACTGCTCTAGTCTTGAACCGATGTCAATGCCTCGCTCGGATTCCTGACGTGGTCAGCTACTCCAGCACCATGCAATGCCCGAAGGTCGCCGCAGCCGGCTTCTTCAAGCAAGTTCAGATCCCCGATCACCTCTACGCAGAAGCGAAGCGCATCGCTCGAGAGTACGAGTTGAGCTTCGTGGAGGTCCTGCGACGTGGGCTCGATCGCCTGGTCCCCTCCTACCCGCGCCGGGCGCAGCCTGCCAGTTCCGGTAATTCTGTCGTGCCTGCTTCCGGAAATTCTGTCGCCGCCTCCGGTTCGAGAAGTTGCGTGACCAGGCCGCGGACGATGAGAGCGGGGGACGTGGGGACGAGTCGGCTCCATGATTTCAGTAGACACAAGGGTGCTTTGAGCGGCCCTCGTCTCCGGCCACCCATGACATTCGGCCGCGGCCGTGTGGCTCAAGGGCCTTAGCGACGAGGGCGACGTCGCCATCTCGGAGTTCAGCCTCGTTGAACTCTACGGCCTCCTCCGCAATCCCGCAGTGCACGCGCAACCGCTCAGCGCCGACGGCGCCGCCGCCATCTGTGGGCACTTTCGACGGCATCCGAGGTGGCGACTGTTGGGTTTCTCGCCGGACAGCGCGGGCCTGCACGATGCGCTTTGGAGGGAGGCGGGACGACCGAATTTCCCGCTGCGTCGCATCTACGACGCGCGACTGGCGCTCAGCCTTCGTCAGCACGCCGTCTCTGAGTTCGCGACGGCGAACGTCAAGGACTTCCAGACGTTCGGCTTCTCGCGGGTTTGGAATCCCCTCGTCGTCGAGCCAGCCGCTGCCCCGACGGACTGAGGCGACGTGGCCTGCGGCCCACCCTACTCGTAGAAGATCATCTGGATGCGCGCGCCGACGTCGACCTGGAAGAGCGACTGGTTCCCCTAGAGCGCAACGGTGCCGACGGAGCCTTCGAGCGCCAGGCCCAGGATGAAGTGCTTGGTCGACGCATAATGAATGCCGAACTCGTAGCGATGGAAGAGGTCCTTGTTGCCGGTGAGCTCTTTCTCCAGGCGATACGCGAGGTTGAGCCCCAGCGGCAGATACGCGCCGAGCGCGTCGAAGTTGAAGCTCATTCCGAGGCCATACTGCACTGAGTGCGACGTCCCTCGGCCACTGCGCTGTCCCTCGGAGTCCGAGAAGGCGTACATCAGCTCGGTGTGCATGCCGACCCAGGAGGCAAAGCCCACGGCCATCCCAAGACGGGGTCGCACGTAGAGGCTGGAGGTGCGCTCCAATAGCTTGGCGGTGCTGACCTGATTGAGGCCGGACAGGGGCGGCTGGCCGGTCGCTGCGGCCTGGTTGATCTTCTCGGCCGCCTCCTCCAGCACGGGGCCCGGCGTGACGCGGTAGCCGCGACCGTAGTTCACGTCGAGGCCCGTCCCAATCGCGACGCGGTTGGTCTGGAGGATTTGGAACGACGGTCCGCCGCCGACCTCGAAGCCGAAGTCCGCGCCTTGTCCCAGGATGGCGCCCGGCGTGGCGCCGCTCAGCGCGAAGCCGCGCAGGTTGGCGCGCAACGCGATGCCCTTCCAGATCGGCTGCTGCGTCGTGAACGCAAGCTGGAACATCCCGAAGACCATCTCCTCGTCGATGCCCTGTTGCGCCAGCACGGCCTTCTCGTCGTTGCTCAGCCCTTGGAACTTGAAGTAGGCGGCGCCGAGATCGATGTGCATGTCGTAGTCGCGCGTCGAGAACGGCAGCCCCACGAGGGTCGACGGGATGAACGGATGTTCGGCCAGGATGCGCGCATCCGCCCGAGAGCGCTGCGCCGAGGCAGGCACCGCACAGAGTACCGTGGTCATCGCCAGGAGTGCGCTCAGGATCCCGTACTTCATGGTGTCGCCCCCTGGTTGGTGATGACGAACTCGATGCGCCGATTCTTGGCTTGACCCGCCTTCGTCTTGTTGGGCGCGACGGGCTTGGTCTCGCCGAAACCTATCGCCGTCAGCCGGTCCTTGGTCAACCCGTGCTCGACGAGGTAGTTCAACACCGACTCCGCGCGCGCTTGCGACAGCTTGAGGTTGGCCGCGTCTGGGCCCTGGTCGTCGGTGTGACCCTCGATGGTGACCTTGACGCTCGGGAACTTGCCGAGCACCGCCGCGGCCTCGTCGAGGAGCTTGAACGACGTCTTCAAGATCTTGGCGCTCCCGGACTCGAAGTTGATGCCGGCGATGGCGCCCGTGAACTTCTTGAGCTCGGCGGGCGGACAGCCCTTGAGCTCGCGCAATCCAGGCTGCTTCGGGCACTTGTCGTCAGCGTCGTAGATACCGTCGCGGTCCGAGTCGGGCGGGCAGCCCTTGTCCTCGGCTTTGCCCTTGACGTCGGGGCACAGGTCCTTCGGATCGGGCAGGCCGTCGCCATCGGTATCGGGGCAGCCACCGAACTCGAGCTTGCCAGGCTGCTCCGGGCACATGTCCTTCTTGTCGTGCAGGCCGTCCTTGTCGGTGTCAGGGCAGCCGTCCTGATCATGCGCGCCCTTGGCCTTGGGGCACAGATCCCGCGGGTCGGGCAGCCCATCGCCATCGGTGTCGGGGCAGCCGGCGAATACGCGCGGCCCGGCGTCCTTCGGGCAGGCGTCCTCTTTGTCGCGCATTCCGTCGCCATCGGTGTCGGGACAGCCCTTGAGCTCCTTGGGACCGGCGTCCTCGACACACTCGTCGACCTTGTCGGCCAGTCCGTCCTTGTCCTTGTCCGGGCAGCCCTTCGTGTTGGCAGGCCCGAAGGCGTCCGGACAGTCGTCTTCGTGGTCGCTCAATCCGTCCTTGTCCTTGTCGGGGCAGCCTTGTGTCTCCTTGGGACCAGGAACCTCCGGGCACTGGTCAGACGAGTCCGGGATGCCGTCCTTGTCGCTGTCTGCGTCGCGGTACCACGCGTAGACGTCGAGCCCCACGAGTGCCGTGAGATTGATGCCGAGGTCTGCGCCGTCAGTCCAGAGCGTGCGCGCCTCGAAGCGGAGCGCGACGCGGTCATGCACCATCGCGCGCATGCCGAGGCCCGCGTGGATCGCAAAATCAGTGTCGGCGCCGAGCGGCTCTTTGAACGACTGATAGAGGCCGGCACCGATCACGAAGAACGGCTCGAACGCGCCACGCGATGGCTGAAGCACCAGGCTGAGGCCGTAGTGCATGGCCAGGGCGATGCTGTCGGTCGCCTTGAGCGGCAGCACCGAGAGCTCCGTCTCGATGCCGAGCCAATACTGCGCCTGGCCGCCGACGCGCACCGACACAAGGCCGCCGTACTTGGGCGCGCCGCTGCTGCCGACGAGGTCATCGGCGCCGAGCGTCCATCGGTCGAGCGCGAAGTGTCCGCCACCCGACACGCCGACGTAGACGCCATAGTGCGGAATCTCCGCCGCGGTGGCTGGCTGTGCACTTACGACGAGCGCGCAAGCCGCACAGGCGATACTGATGGCAACTCTTCTCATGGTCCGACCCCCTCGAGGTGACTTCGCGCTCAAACCGCGTCGCGGCTCAGTTCGGGACGCACGTCTTGGACTTGCACGCGTTCGCCAGCCCCAAGTCATTCGCATACAGCTTGTCGCAGAGCGCCTCGCAGTCCTTGTCTTGGCACACGAACGCGCACTCGGGCGGGCAGACTTCCACGGACGTACAGACATTCAGGCACTCGGGGCAGCTGATTGGCACGATCTCGGTCTCTGTACCGGCGTCGTCGGCGGTCTGGGTATCGTCGGTGGGCGCACCTTCGTCTGGAGGTGGCGGACCCTCGTCAGGTAGTGGCGGACCCTCGTCCAGCGGCGGCGGACCCTCATCGGTGGGGACCGGACCCTCATCGGGCGGTGAATCGGTCACGTCGTCGGTGGGCGTAACGACATCTGCCCCGCCAACCACGTCGCTGTCCGGCTTCCTGGGCGGCTCCACCGGCCCCGACAGACAGCGCTCCCGCACACAGGACTGACCGCAGGCAGCGTCACTCTGGCAGAGCTTGGCGCACTGCGAGTAGCAGGAGAACCAGGAGATGGTGCCGCTGTAGTATCCCGGGTCACCGGAGTAGAGGCAGTACTCCTCCGCGAGGGCGCCGCCAGCCGCGCAACCGGCCTCGTCGAAGAAGTCCTTTGGACGGCAGGGCGTGCTCTTCGACATGTCGCACATCGCGTCATCGGGGACGCTCCACGCGTCCGCCTTCTTGGGGTCGAACCAGGTGACGGGTCGCGCATAGTCGTTGTCTTTGCTGTCGATGGTCCCGTCGCCATCGTCGTCGGCGTCGACCACGTCCACGAGGCCATCGCGATCCTGATCGATGTACTCATAGACGGAGCGCTGCTCGGGCTCGAGGCCGATGAGAGCGACCGGTGGTGCGTTCGTGAGATCGAGCGGACCGAGGTCGGCGTCGCTGATGAACCCGCTCGCCGGAATCACGGCGGTCACATCCGAAAGCGAAGCCGTGGTGGCCGCGTCTTCCTTGGCCGCCCCGGGCTTGAACGAGTCCGCGGGCAGTCCCATGTCCACCGCGATCTCGTTCTTCAGCTTCTTGACCTCGCTTGCGGAGAGGCCCTGGAAATTGAGCCGCGGGAAGACCATTCGCGTCAGCGTGTCCTTGAGCACCGCGTTCTCGGTCCTCTTGATGCGCGCGACCAGCACACCCGTCACGCTCCGCGGCGCATTGACCACGACCTTGCCGGTCGCCGGATCGATGAGCCCGGGGTAGTTCTTGCCGTTGCTCCCTTTGAGGATGACGCCGGCTTCCTTATAGGTGCCACGGAGCCGGAGCCCGATGGAGCGCACCTCGCCGACGCGTCCCGGCCCACCGGTCGTCTGGGTCTGCTTGCCCCCCTCGTGACAGCCCGCCACGACCACCATCAGGAGCGAGCCGAGCCAGCTCGCTCGCCTCGTCCACCGCGTATTCGTCGACATGCTTCGACTCCTCGGTCTCGACCCACCTCACGGAACGGAGGGCATCGTAGGAGGGGACTCAGCGTGGGTCAACTTCGCGCGGCGCACGGGCGGTGCCGAGTCGGCCACGGTGCGGCTCGAGAAGGGCCGGGACGCTCTCGGCATAGCCGCGCGTCCTCCACGCGGCCTGGACCTGCGCGCGAATCGCGGCCGTCAGCGCCTTGGAATCGGCGACCGGCGTCGTGGGCATGAGTGCGGTCGCCTCGCGAAAGAAGAACTGGTGCATCGCGGTGACGACGCCGAGCCCGCGGGTGCGTGCGCGGTTGCCCGGCTCCCGTGCCAGCGGCCCCCCCTTCGCGGTGAGCCGAGCCCGCTGCGCGATGGTCAACCGACCGGCCTCGCCTGCCAGGTCGCGCTCGGCGCGCGCCAGCTCGGCAGCGACGAACTCGGCATCGAAGACGCTGCGGGGCCCCACGACCGCGGAGACCTGGGCGGTGCCAGAACTCCCCGTCCCCTGCGCAAAGAATCGGCTCCCATCGTTGGTCACGGTGTGGCCGGCGCCGACGTGACCCATGACGTGGGCCGACTCCACCCCCGCGTCGACGAGCGCCTCCTGGAGGGCTCCCGCGAAGGACTCGGAGCCGCCCTCGCCCTTGCCGGCGGTCGAGCAGGCGTAAAGCGAGACCGCGAGCGCCGCAGACGCCACCGGTGCGAGGCCAGCGGCGAGCTCGGCCGTGTCCTCGACGCCGATGGCCCCATCGCGACCGTTCCGACGCTCGGACTGGAGGTGGTCGCCCCCGTAGCCATGCGTATGCAGCGAGAGCCGCTTGACGCGCCAGACGAGCGCGTCTGCCGCCTCGCCCTTCGGGCCCGGTCGTGGAAAGCGGCGCGTGAGCCCTCGAACCAGCTCGGCGATGCCGACCGTCTGATCGACGATGGCGTTCTTGGCGCCCATCTCGGTGGCGAGCCCGAGCCCGAGCGCGCCCCTGCGGGTCACACCGACGGCGTTGAGGCTCTTCGCCATGACATCGGCCCACCGCGGGATCTCGCTGTTGTTGTTGAGCGTCGCCTTCGCGGCCCCGTGGCGCGCGGCGTCGAAGCCCACTTTGAGGCCCCGCTTCTCGGCGAAGGTGGTGTACCCGGCGCGGTCGCCACGCGTCAGTAACGAAGCCAGCTCCTTGCGACCGGAGGTGCCCTTGCCGAGACGCGCCAGGTAATCGCCGGCCCCGAGGAAGTCGATGTGGCTCGCGTCATACCCCGACGCGGAATCGTAGCGCATCGTCAGGCAGATCGGCAGCCCATCGGGGTGCAGCGTCCGGATTCGGTCGATGAGGTGCTCGTCGGGACCCTTGGGCGCATCCGGTTGCGCGCGGTCTCGAGGTTCAGCCTTGTCGAGGTCGCGGCGACTCGCGTGATGGAGCAGCCGCTCGAGCTGTGGACCGGCAACGGCGTCGTCTGCCACCGCACGCGCTTCGGGTGTCCTGAGCATCGCGTCGAGGCCGACCCGACCGAGCCCACGGCGCACGGCCGCCTCGATCTCCCGCAATCGCTCGAGAAGCGACGGCGCGAGCACCATCCCAGGCGCCCTTGCGGCGGATTCGGGTCGCTCGTAAGTGCTCTGGGCTTCGGCGCGGGCAGTGGGCTGCTTCATGGCCGCCGCGACAAGTCACGCGCCGTGCCAGATCCCAATCGCCCGCGGTGAGGTCACGGGCGCGCACCGGCTGGGGACTCCTCGGCGCCGGACGCGCTTCCGTGTGACGTGCTGGGGACGGAGGGACTTCGGCTACACGGGCCGCGCGAGCGGGAGCAGGACGCGAAACGTGCTCCCCTTGCCGACCTCGCTCTCGACCGCGATGCGACCGCCGTGGTCCTCGATGATGCGGTGGACGATGGCCAGGCCTAGCCCGGTGCCCTTGGGCTTGGTCGTGTGGAACGGCTGGAAGATCTTGTCGAGCTCGTCTGGCGCGATGCCCTCGCCCCGGTCGGCGACGGCGATCTCGGCATGGGGCAGCGAACCGGCGGCACCGGAGCGCACGCAGACCTCGACACGACCGCCGTCGGGCATGGACTGCGCGGCGTTCTGGAGCAGGTTCCAAAGCACCTGCTTGATCCGCGCGGCGTCACAAATGGCCATCACCGGCTCGCCGGAGGGATCATTGACCTGCTCGACGACGATGCCCTTCGGCGCGACCTCGTGGCGAAAGAGTTGCAGCGCCTCATCGACGAGCGTGGTGAGGTCGGTGCGCAGGGGTTCGAAGGGTCGCGGCTTGCTGAAGTCCAGGAAGTGCGTGATCCAGCGGTTCAGGGTCTCAGTCTCGCGCTGCACGATGTTCAAGAGCTGCTGCTCATCCTTCTCCAGAGGCGCCGACACGCTGAGCAGCTGAATGCTGCCCGAGATGGCCGCCAGCGGGTTGCGGATCTCATGCGCGATGCCCGCGGCCAGCTCGCCGATGGCGGCCATCTGCTCTCGCCGGTTCATCTGGCGCTCCATCTCCCGAACGCGGGTGATGTCCTGGAACATGAACGTGTGCCCCACCATCCGCTCCTGCGCGTCCCGAAGCGGAGAGACCGACCAGCCGAGGTAGACCCTGCGCGGACCGAACCGCCCGAGCGTCTCGTCGCGCGCGACGGTGGTCGGGATCGTGGCGTCGCCCAGCACGCCGTCGAGCATGGGGAAGACCTCGACGGCGTCTTGGCCATGGACGAGGTCGGCCTCGAGCCCCGTGATCTCCTGCGCCGCCGGATTGAAGAGTCGAATCTTGCGCTCGCGATCGATGGTCACGACGCCCGTGGGCAGTGAGTTGACGATGTGCTGATGGATCGCGCGCAGCTCGGCCAGGCTCTCCCGCTGCTCCTGCACGGTTGTCGCCGAGCGGCGCAGCTCCTCGGACAGCCAGGACGCAAGCAGCCCCACGCCAAAGAACGCGAGGGAGTTGACCGAGATGTTGTAGATGATGCGGTAGACCCGGTCGATGACCTCGACGGGAGACAGGTGCCCGGCCTCGCCCAGGAGCGGAATGCGCAGCTCCTCCAGGAGGTCGCGGTAGGGGATGACGTCCATCTCGATGAGGCCGATGGCCGCAAAAAGCAGCGCGCTCTCGGTCGCGAGGAACAGCGCGCCGGGCCGGAACAGGACGATGGCGCCCCCGATGATGACGAGCGAGAAGAAGAACGTGAACGCGCTCTCGGTCCCGCCCGTCGCGAGCACGAGCGCCGCCGCGAAGAGCACGTCGCCGGTGAGCTGCAGCACAATCATCGCGACCAGTTGGCGCTCGGTGCGCGCCGCGCGGATGAGGACCGCGTGGAAGAACGACAGGATATAGACCGAGGTGCACAGATAATACAGGAACACATACAAGCGATCCGGGGTCTGTGTGCCCTCATCCGACAGGTTGAACGCGACGGTCGCGCCCAGCAGGATCGTCACGAGCGCCACGCGAAAGAGCGTGAGCCACTTGAGCTGACTCTGGCGATCGACCCCGACCTCCAGCGGCGACTCCGCTTCCTCGGGGCCTGCCGGCTCCAGGAGACGGGACGTGGAGCTCATCGCTTCGGGTGCTGGCTCAGCCGGAGACCGCGTCGCCCATCTGGAAGATCGGCATGTACATGGCGATCATCACGGAGCCGATGAGGCCGCCGAGGAGCACCATGATGAGCGGCTCGATCATGGCCATGAGGCCATCGACGGCCTGATCCACCTCGTCTTCGTAGAAGTCTGCGATCTTGCCCAACATGACGTCCATGGCGCCCGTGCTCTCGCCGACGCCGATCATCTGCACGACCATCTTGGGGAAGATACCGATCTCCATCATGGGCTGAGCGATACTCTTGCCCTCCGTGATGCGGTCGCGAGTATAGAGAATGCCGTTTTCGACGACCTTGTTGCCCGCGGTCTTGGCAACGATCTCCAAAGAGTCCAGGATCGGGACGCCCGATGAGATGAGCGTACCCAGCGTGCGCGTGAACTTGGCGACCGCCGTCTTCTTGATGAGTGGGCCGAACATGGGTGACTTGAGCACGAACGTGTCCCAGATGAGCCGACCCTTCTGGGTCGCCACGAACTGCTTGAACAAGAAGATGAGCAGGCCCAGACCCGTGAGGATATACGGCATCCATTTCTGGCCGTTCTCTGAGATCTTGATCATGAACTCCGTGATCGCCGGCAGCTCCTTCTTTCCCATGCTCTTGAACATGGAGCCGAACGTCGGGATCACCTTGGTGATGAGGCCGTAGGTGATGAAGAGCGAGATGACGAGCACCGTGACCGGGTACTTCATCGCGCTCTTGACCTTGGCCTTGAGCTTCATTGATTTCTCTGTGTACGACGCAAGTCTGTTCAAGATGGTATCGAGGATACCGCCCATCTCGCCAGCGGCTACGAGGTTGACGAAGAGCTCGTCGAAGACCTTGGGATACTTCTTGAGCGCGTCGGCAAACGTGGAGCCGGTCTCGACCTGCGCCTTGACGCCGAGGAGGATCTCCTTGAACGCCTTGTTCGGCTCCGAGTTGCCGAGGATCTCGAGACACTGTACAAGCGGCAGGCCGGCGTCGATCATGGTCGCCAGCTGGCGGGTGAAGATGACGAGGGTCTTGGTGTCGACATTGCCGCCAAAGCCCGGGATCTTGATGTTGAACTCAGCCGGCTTCTTGGCGACCTTCTCGGGCGTGATGTTGAGCTGCTTCAGCTTCTGCTCGACCTCGGTCGAGTTCTGAGCCTCCATCTGACCCTTCTTGTTCTCGCCGTCCTTGCTTCGGCCTTCCCAGACGAAGACGGGCATGGCTACCTCCTATCGCCGGGTCCCAGCCCGGGCGTCATTCGACTCCTGCAAGAACATCTGCGCCAGCTCATCGGGCTCATAGCTGCGCTCCATGGCCTCTTCACGCGCGACCTGCCGCTCCTTGACGAGCCGATACAGACACTGATTGAGCGTCTGCATCCCGTGTCGCGCCTGACCGAGCTGCATCTGCGAGTAGATCTGGTGCGTCTTCTCCTCACGGATGAGGTTGCGAATGGCCGCCGTCGGCAGCAGGATCTCGCACGCCATCACGCGCCCCTTGCCGTCCGACTTGGGGACGAGCTGCTGGCTGATGATGCCCTCGAGGACAAACGAGAGCTGCGTGCGCACCATGGCCTGCTGGTGTGACGGAAAGAAGTCCAGGATGCGGTGTATGGTCTGGACGCACGAGTTCGTGTGCAGCGTGGCAAACGCCAGGTGCCCGGTCTCCGAGATGGACAGCGTGGCCTCCATCGTCTCCTTGTCGCGGATCTCGCCGATGAGCACCGCGTCCGGATCCTGGCGCAGAATATAGCGCAACGCAGCCCGAAACGACTCGGTATCGGCGCCGACCTCTCGCTGATTGACGATGCACTTCTTGTGCGAGTGCACGAACTCGATCGGGTCCTCGATGGTGACGATGTGGCCGCGATGCCGCGAGTTGAACGCGTCGACGAAGCTCGCGAGCGTGGTCGACTTTCCGGAGCCGGTCGGCCCGGTGACGAGCACGAGGCCGCCGGGCTTGTCGATGAGCTCATTGGCCGCCGACGGGATGCCGAGGTCCGCGAGCGGCTTGACCTGGGTGGGGATGGCCCGCAGCGCGGCAGCCACGTGGCCCTGCTGGCGGAAGAAGTTGGCGCGAAACCGCGCCTCGCCCTTCCAGCGAAAGCTGAAGTCGAGCTCGTTCTTCTCTTCGAACGTCTTCTTCTGTTTCTCGTTGATGAGCGCATAACACAGGTGCTCGGTGTCGTCGGGCGTCAACGGCGGCACCTTGAGCGGATAGATGCTCCCGTGGATCCGCAACGACGGCGCGAGCCCGACCGTAATGTGCAGGTCGGACGCATCCTTCTCCACCATGGCTTGCAACAGCATGTGGATGTCGAGGCGCGTCGCGAACGTCGTCGGCGGATTGGGGTGCATCGCCGCGACTCAGTCCGGCCGCGTGACGCGGGTGCACTCCGCGGGGGTCGTCACGCCGTCGCGGATCTTGTTGAGCGCCGACATGCGTAGCGTCTGGAGACCCAGCCGGACGGCCTCCTTCTTGAGCTCCATCGCGGAGAGGCCCTGGAGCACGCCCTCCTTGAGCTCGTCGTACATGGGCATGACCTCGTAGATGGCTCGCCGTCCCTTGTACCCGGTATTGTTGCACGTACGGCACCCGGTGCCCTTGTAGACCTTGATGGAGTTGGCGACCTCCTCCTTCATTTGGAGCGACAGCAGCAGCTCGGGCGTGACCTCGGTGTCCTCCACCTTGCACTCGGGGCAGATGGCGCGCACGAGACGCTGGGCGACGACGAGGTTGAGCGACGAGGTGACGAGGAACGGCTCGACGCCCATGTTGAGCAGACGCGAGATGGTCGCCGGCGCGTCGTTGGTGTGCAGCGTAGAGAGCACCATGTGGCCAGTGAGCGCGGCCTTGAC
>SXGT01060962.1_pt1 | contig 13921 bp, 12 predicted proteins | sample 3176221 | NCBI WGS metagenome assembly SXGT01 (sample SAMN11356862, study PRJNA531348) | freshwater metagenome | isolation source: freshwater sample F1-120 | place: China: Fuxian Lake, Yuxi | collected 2017-12-25 | reverse complement strand
CGACTGCGCCGAGACCTTTGCGGGAGCGACCGCCGACGCGATCCGCAACCGCGTCAAAACGATTCTGCAGATGGCGGTCGTGCTGACCTACGGTGCCTCGATGCCCGTCATCAAGATGGGTCGCATGGCTGGCCAGTTCGCCAAGCCGCGCTCGAGCGACACCGAGACTCGCGGTGACATCACGCTGCCGGCGTACCGCGGTGACATTGTCAACGGTTACGACTTCACGCCCGAGTCGCGTCGGGCCGACCCCCGCCGCATCGTGCAGGGCTACCACACCGCGGCCTCGACGCTCAATCTCATCCGGGCCTTCACGCAGGGTGGTTTCGCCGATCTGCGCATGGTGCACAGCTGGAACAAGGGCTTCGCGCAGAACCCGGCCAACCAGCGTTACGAAGGTCTCGCGAAAGAGATCGATCGCGCCGTGAAGTTCATGGAGGCCGCCGGCGCCGACTTCGACGAGCTCAAGCGCGTCGAGTTCTACGCGAGCCACGAGGGCTTGCTCATGGACTACGAGCGCCCCATGACCCGCATCGACTCGCGCACGGGAACGCCGTACAACACGAGCGCGCACTTCCTCTGGATCGGCGAGCGCACGCGCGACCTCGACGGCGCGCACGTCGACTTCTTCCGCCGCATCCGCAACCCCATCGGAATCAAGCTCGGCCCCTCGTCGACGCCCGAGACGCTCGAGAAGCTCATCGACATTCTCGACCCTGATCGCGAACCCGGTCGCCTCACCTTCATCACGCGCATGGGGGCCGGCACGATTCGGGATGCTCTTCCGCCGCTGCTCGAGGCCGTCAAGGGCTTCGATGCCAACCCGCTGTGGGTCACCGATCCGATGCACGGCAACGGGCTCACAACACCCACGGGCTACAAGACCCGTCGTTTCGACGACGTGGTCGACGAGGTCATGGGCTTCTTCGAGTCGCACAGAGCGGCGGGCACCCACCCCGGTGGAATCCACGTCGAGCTCACGGGCGACGACGTCACAGAGTGCCTGGGCGGGTCGGAGCACATCGACGAGGAGACTCTCGCGACGCGCTACGAGTCGCTGTGCGACCCGCGACTCAACCACATGCAGTCGCTCGAGTTGGCCTTCCTCGTCGCCGAGGAGCTCGGTCGCAGCTGAGCGACGCTCGCGCGTGAGCGGCTAGAAGACGCCGCGCACGATGATCGTCGATTCGCGCAGGGCTTGACTGCCGCCGCCCGGTTCGGTGCTCGCGATCTGCGCGAGATCGTTGTCCCACGAGTCTTCGGGAATCACGGTGCGCACGTCGACCCGGAACCCCGCCTCGCGCAAGATGGCGACGCCCTCGGCGATGTTGCGACCCGCGACGTCGGGCACCGTGACGAGGTCGGGGCCGCGCGAAATGATGAGGGTGAGCGTGGCGCCAGGGCGCACAGGACCATCGGCGCTCGGCACGGCACGCAGCACGTTGCCTTGAGCGACGTCGTTGTCGAACTCCGACTCGCCTCCGACGATGCCGGTGAGATCGACTGCCGAGAGCGCCTGCTCCGCGGCCTCAACGGTGAGACCGCGCACGTCGGGCACGGGACCAACCGAGACGACGAGGGTGACGGGAGTGCCGCGGAACGAGTCGTCACCGGCGCCGAGCCCCTCGCCGTCTTCATCGAGCACGGCGATGACGGAGCCGTCGGCGATGTCGCCGTCGAACTGGGCGATTGACTCGTCATCGACGATGAAGCCAGCGTCATCGAGCGCGAGTCGAGCCTCCGACTCCGGCTGACCGGCCACGTCGGGCACTGTCGTCGGCTCAGGACCGAGCGAGACGACGATCGACACCACCTCGTCGCGATCGACCACGGTGCCGGCATCGGGATCGGTTGCGGCGACAAGGCCCGCTTCGATCTCAAGGTCGTGCCGCTCGACGACCTCGTCGGCCACGAGGAGGCCCTGCTCGTCGAGAATCTCGCGTGCAGCATCCACGGTCTCGCCGCGCACGTCGGCGATCGTGACGGTCGAACCCGGTCCGGCGGCGAACCACCATCCGATGCCCGCAGCGAGTCCCGCGAGAGCCATGATCGTCGCGAAGAGAATCCAGCCTCGACGTCGATTCGAGCGGCCGCGTCGACCGAGCTCACCCGTCGCCGTCGACGGCACGTCACCACTGGAACCGCGCAGGCCGAGCACCTGGGTCTCGCCTGTCGTCGGAACCGTCGGGATGGGCGACGTGAGCAGCATCGTCTTCTGGGTCGTCGCGGTGGGCAGTGCCGTCTGCAGGGCGCGACCCGTCTCGGTCACCTGCTCGAGCAGCGCGCGGGCGTCGGCGGGTCGGTCGTTCGGATCTCGTGACGTGGCCCAGAGAACGAGCTCGTCCCACTCGGCGGGAACCTTCGGATTCTCGCCCGAGGGCGCTGGCACCGAATCGTGCGCGTGCTGGTAGGCGATCTGCATCGGCTGCTCGCCCTTGAACGGCTGCTCGCCGGTGAGCATCTCGTACATCATGATGCCGACCGCATAGATGTCGCTGCGGGTGTCGGCGATACCTCGCGTGACGAGCTCGGGCGACAAGTAGGCGATGGTGCCGAGCAGCGCTTTGCCGGTCGCCGTGTTGGCGCTCGCGGCTCGGGCAAGGCCGAAGTCGCCGATCTTGATGCGACCGTCATCGGCCAGCAGCACGTTCTCAGGCTTCAGATCGCGATGCACGATGCCTGCTTTGTGCGCGGCCGAGAGCCCCGAGAGCACGGCCTCGGTGATGTCCATGGTCTGCTCGGGCGTCAGCGCCCCGTACTCCTGCAGCAGCTCGCGCAAGGTGATGCCGGGCAGGTACTCCATGACGAGGTACGCGCTGTCGGCGTCTTGACCCTGGTCGAAGACATTGACGACATTGGGGTGCGCGAGTCGTGCGGCGGAGCGGGCTTCCTGAATGAAGCGCTCTTTGAACTGGCTGTCGTCGGCGAGGTGACCGTGCATGATCTTCACGGCGACGAGGCGGTCGAGTCGCTGATCAGTCGCGAGATAGACAGTCGCCATACCCCCGCGGGCGATGCGTGAGCGCACCTGGTAGCGGCCGTCGATGAGGCGGCCGATGAGGGGATCGGTCGTCGAGGTGCTCACCTTGCGAGTCTAGGTCGCGAGCCCTGCTGCGAGCGGCAGGCGCTCCCGGCGAGGTCGGCTTAGGTCAGCTCGTAGTACCACGCCCACGCGCTCGCTTCCCACTTGGCGTAGTGGTTCGGGTAGGCAGAGATCTGCACAGCCTGCGCGGCCTGCGTGAGTGTCATGTTCTGCCAACCAGGAATATCGAGCAGCCCGCGAGTGTAGCCCGATCGGCCCACGTAGAAGAGCTTGGCGGCGTGGCTCGGAATCTGCAGATCGGCCGCGGTGCCCCATCCCGAACTCGGGCGCTGCTGGAACAGACCGACAGAGTCGCGGTCGCCCCACGAGAGATTGCGCAGCGTCGACTCTTGCATCGCCGTCGCCAAAGCGATGACGATGCCATACTCCGGAACGCCGAGCTGCCGGCCGACCGAGATGATCGTGCGAGCGTGCTCGCGCATCTCGGAGGTCAAGGGCGTGATCGGACCGCTCACGACCGTGCCGCCTCCCGGACTCGAGTCGACGACGACTCGGGGTGCGGCGGGAAGAGTGGGCTTCTCAGCGATGGTCATGGTCAATGCATCGACAGGGGAGTCGTCGCCGTCTGTGTCGTCAGCGGCATCGTCGGCGACTGCGGCGTCGAGGGCCGCGGCCGCTCCGTCGCGCGAGGTGCGAGGCTGCTCCACGCCGGCGACTCCGGGAATGGTCATCTGCTGGCCCGGGTAGATGATGCTGGTGGCCGTGAGCTGGTTGGCCTCCAACACCGACCGAGTCGAGACACCGAACCGTTCGGCGATCGTCGAGACGGTATCGCCCTTGACCACGGTGTACAGTCCGCCGGAGGTCGTGGGTGCAGGGGCTCCTGTGGACTTGACGGGGGCGTTCGTCAGCGTCAAGACCTGCCCGGGAAAGATGGTCGATTTCCATGAGAGCCCGTTGAGGGCGAGCACGGATGCCGTCGAGAGTCCGTACGACTGCGCAATGCTGCTCACGGTGTCTCCTGGCTCGACCCGATAAGTCGCGGGAGCGGCACTCGACGCGACCGAGCTCGCGGTGAGAGCGCCAGGCGTGATGGCGGCTCCCCAGTGCTGGAGTGCGGAGCGCAGCAGGTCGGGCGAAGGAGATCGTTGCGGTTCGGGCTGCAGTGGCGTGCGTGCCTGGGCTGCGTCGACGGGGCCCGTGAGACCGAGTCCGACGGCGAGAGCGCCGGTGAGGACGACCGGCATGGTGGCCAGCGCTCCGCTGCGCGCGCGTCGAACGAGGTCGATGCGCTCATCGCTCGCATCGCGGCGCGCGCGTACGACTGGCGCGCTCTCGACGGTGGGAGCGGTGCGCGGGCTCAGTCCGCCGAACACGGCGCGCGCGAGGTCGGGGGAGTCGGACGGCGCTGGGGCCATGGCACGACGCACAGCGCTCTCGATCTCCGTCATGGCTTCGGCCTCCCCTGCGTTCCGCGACCGTGCAGGCCGACGGTGGGCTCCCCACAGCCCTTGTGACAGAGTACAACTGATGTCAAGTATTGAGGTAGATGTGACTCATGTGAATTCACGGCGCTACTCGGCCCAGGTCGCGAGAGGCGCCGGGAACATGGCACGCTAGTGACGTGGCCGCAGAATCCTCCCGTTGGCTGACCATCCCCGACCTCGTTGACGTGCTCGGCGTGAGTCCCGGCCGAGTGCACCGTCTGCTCGAAGACCGTCACCTGCTGGGTGTGCGGCGAGACAAAGTGCTCGTGGTGCCGGAAGAGTTCTTGCTCGACGGTGAACCGCTCACCGAATTGCGGGGCACGCTCATCCTGCTCGCCGATGACGGCTTCACCGACGACGAGGCCATGGAGTGGATGCTCTCGGTGGACGAGACGCTGGGTGTCTCTCCGATCAACGCTTTGCGCGCGGGCCGCAAGGCTGAAGTACGACGCGTCGCCCAGGCTCTCGCCTTCTAACCGTCGGCCGCGCGCGCTCGACGCTGGAGCCAACAGCCCCTAAGTGTGCGCGCTAGTGTGCGCGCTGACTGACCAGATCTGCGAGGCCGATGAGCTCGGAGCGTGCGGCGCGGCTCAGGGGAGCATCCTCGATCGCGGCGATCGCCTCCCGCACCGAGCGCGAGATGATGCGCTCGACGGTGTCGACTGCGCCGCTCTCGCGAATCGTCGCCTGCAGAGTCGAGATCTGGTGCTCGGTCAGCGACGAATCGCCGAGTAGCTCGTCGATGAGTCGCACAGCCCCAGCGGGCAGTTCTGCTCGTGCGAGTGCGATGAGCACGGTGCGCGTGCCCTCGCGAAGGTCGTCGCCTGCCGGCTTGCCGGTCACCGAGGGGTCGCCGAACACTCCGAGCAGGTCATCCCGCAATTGGAAGGCGACGCCGAGCGGCAGGCCGAATGCGCGCAGTGCCGACACCTGCTCGAGACTGCCTCCGGCGATGAGCGCGCCGAGAGCGAGAGGTGATTCGATCGAGTACTTCGCGGACTTGTAGACCACGACGCGGTGGGCGCGGGGGAGCAGCTCGGTCTCGGGAGCGGACCGCCACGCGACTTCTTCGAGAATGTCGAGGTACTGACCCATCGTCACGTCGGTGCGCATCGACTGGAATTCGGCTCGAGCGGCTCGAGCGCTCGATCGGTCATCGAGCGCTGTCAGCCCCTCATCGAGCAGTTCGTCGCTCCAGCCCAGGAGGAGGTCGCCGAGCATGAGAGCCGACGAGGTGCCGTATCCCGTCGGGCTTCCAGCCCACTCGTGGGAGCGATGGGCCGCCTCGAATCGACGGTGGACTGACGGCATTCCGCGGCGAGTGTCGGAATTGTCCATGATGTCGTCATGCACGAGCGCGGCGGCATGGAAGACCTCGAGTGCGGCCGCCGCGTCGATGATGCTCGACAGGTCGGGGTGGTCGTCAAGGTCGGCGAGAAGGTCGTCAGGTCGCACGGTGCCGGCGACGCCGTGCCAACCCCAGTAGCAAAAGAGGGCGCGGAATCTCTTACCGCCGCTCAAGAGATCGCGAGAGGCGTCGGTGAAGACGGACAACTCTTCGGCGATGCCCGCGAGGTGGGAAGCGCGCTCGTCGAGAAATCCGTCGAGCCGGGCATTCACGAGGTCGACTAACCGCAATCTCTCAGGCACTCGCCTAGCCTATCCAGCGGCGCGAGCCTAGACTGTCCGCACCGGGCGTGTGCCCGCCTGGTCGTTACTGTAAGGGGTCATCATGCCGCTCTCCGAGCACGAGCAGCGCCTCCTCGAAGAGATGGAGCGCAATCTCTATCAGAACGACGCCGATTTCGTCGCGACGGTGGCGGGTCGTCGAGGTCGTCCGAACTATCGACTCATCGTCATCGGGGCGCTACTCGGCGTCGCGGGCGTCGGCGCACTCGTCGCCGGCGTCATCGTGCAGCAGCCCCTCGTCGGCGTGCTGGGCTTCGGCCTCATGCTCGGGGGCGTGCTCATGGTGCTGTCGCCCGGAACGAGCTCTGCTCCCTCCGCCAGCGCGCCGAACGCGGCTCCGACTGCTGCTCCCCGTGCGCGACGGTCGTGGATGGACACGATGAACGATCGGTGGGAACGCCGCCAAGACGAGCGCGGCGAGTAGCTCGCCTCGAGCATCCACGCTTCTCCACATCGCTCCACCGATGTGACGGGGTCGGCCTTCGGGCCGGCCCCGTTTGTCGTTGCGGGAGCTTTTGATCGCGCTGAGCTCCTCATCTCTCCCCAGCCCTCCACCAGTCCTCCACTCGCCTCCCTCGCGCTAAGCCCCGGTTTTCCGGGGCTTTTGTCGTTGTAGGGGAGCGAGATGTGGCATAAAGTGCCCTCAATGCTTTACCTGGTGGAGTAAAGTGGAGTAAAGTGGAGAAACGCACCTGATCTCGGGCCGGAGAAGAAGGGGGGCCAGGCGCATGCTGCTCGGCACGCACACCCCCAAGCTCGACGAGAAGGGGCGCATCATCCTTCCGGCGACGTTCCGCGACGAGCTCGCCGGAGGCCTGGTCATCACTCGCGGGCAAGAGCGCTGTCTCTACGTCTTCAGCCGCTCCGTTTTTCAAGAGCAGCTCGACCGTCTTCGCCAAGCACCTCTCAGCAACAAGGACGGCCGCAACTATCAGCGCCTTTTCCTGTCGGGAGCGAGCGAAGAGCAGCCCGACAAGCAGCACCGCGTGCTCATCCCGACCGTCCTGCGCGAGTACGCCGGACTCGAACGAGAACTCACGGTCATCGGTGCCGGCGATCGCGCCGAGATCTGGTCGACCGAAGCCTGGAACGCCTTCTACTCCGAGCAGGAAGAGGCATACGCCAACACGGAGGAGGAGGTGATCCCGGGACTCTTCTGATCGCGTGGCCCTGACTCCCAGCCGTGAGCCGCCCTGACACACCTTCCCCGGTGCCAGGTCGCACGGATGGGGATCCGGGCCCCGCGCTCACCCGGACGACATCATGACTTCCACTCCACTGCACATTCCGGTCGCGCTCGATCGCACCCTCGAACTGCTCGAGCCCGCGCTCTCTGTCGATGGCGCCGTGCTCGTCGACGCAACGCTCGGCCTAGGTGGTCACGCTGAGGCGGCGCTTGAGCGTCACCCGGGCCTGACCCTTGTGGGACTCGACCGCGATACGGATGCTCTCGAGCGCGCCGGTGAGCGGCTCGCGCGCTTCGGCGATCGTGCACAGCGCGTGCACACGATCTACTCGGGCCTTCGGTCGGCGCTCGATGGTCTCGGCATTGACTCGGTGACTGCCGTGCTCTTCGACCTCGGGGTGTCGTCGATGCAGCTCGACCAAGCTGAGCGCGGCTTTGCCTATGCGCAGGATGCCCCGCTCGACATGCGCATGGACCGCTCGAGCGGCCCCACCGCTGCCCTCGTGCTCGCCGAGTACCCGGAGTCGGAGTTGCGCCGCATCTTCTACCAGTACGGCGAAGAGAAGCTCGCCGCACGATTCGCGCGTCGCATCGTCGAATCGCGCGAGCAGCATCCACTCGAGCGCTCGTCGCAGCTCGTCGAGCTCATCGCCGCGGCGACCCCGCGCGCCGTCCAGCGTGCAGGTCATCCCGCCAAGCGCGTCTTCCAGGCTCTTCGCATCGAGGTGAACGGTGAGCTTGCTGCTCTCGAATCCGCCTTGCCGGCGGCGCTCGACGCGCTCTCCGTGGGCGGGCGCATCGTCGTGCTGGCGTATCAGTCGCTCGAAGACCGCATCGTCAAGCGCGAACTCGCCGCACGCACGAGTTCGACGGCTCCCGCCGGTCTGCCGATCGAGCTGCCTGAGCATCGCCCGGAGTTCCGCCTGCTCGTCCGCGGCGCCGAACTCGCCGACGAGGCGGAGCGCGCCGTCAATCCGCGATCCATCCCGGTGCGACTCCGCGCCGCCGAGCGAGTGAGGGCTGCAGCATGAGCGCCGTATCCGCCGCGACGATGCCGATGCCTCTGCCGTCTCGTGAACCGCGACGCAGCTCGCCGCCGCTCGAAGTTGTCACCACCCGCACGCAGCGTCGCGCACGGCCTCGTGCCGTGTACGCCGTCGTCGGAGTGCTCGGTGTCTTCGCCATTCTGCTCGCGCAGCTCTTGCTCAGCATCGTGCTGTCAGACGGCGCGTACCGCATCACGGCGCTTGAGGCTCAGCAGCTCGAATTGGACCGCACCGCGCAGTCGCTCGGCGAGTCGCTCAACGTGCTCGACTCGGCGCAACACCTCGCCGCCAACGCCGAGTCGCTCGGCATGGTCGTCAGCTCGACCACCCCGACGTTTCTTCTGCTCTCGGACGCCAGCGTTCAGGGCACCCCTCGACCTGCCGGATCCGGCGGAGGGATTCTCGAAGGGCGGGACACGCATGTCGGAAACGTGCTGCTGTCCGACGTTCCGCTCGTGACCCTGACGACGACGGCCGGGGGTGAGAGCCTCGCCGATCCTGGCGTGGCGGCGGCTCCGTCGTCGTCAGGGTCGCTACCGTCGGCCTCGGGCGGTATCCCTTCGCCCGATACTCGATGAGGGCGAGGACACGGTGAGCGCAGATCGTCGCACTCGACGTCGACTCGCGGCGTCGGTGCTCGTGCTCATGATCGTCATCGGTGGCTTCTTCATTCGGCTCGTCGACATTCAGGTCGTGCGGGCCGACGAGCTCTCGCAGGAGTCGGAAGCTCGTCGGTCGATTCCGACCACCCTGTTCGGTGCCCGTGGCGACATCGTCGACGCGAATGGCGTCGAGCTCGCCGACACCGTCTACCGCTATGACGTGACCGTGTCTCCGCGCTTCGTGAAGGACTACACCCTCAAAGACGAGCAAACGGGCGAGCGGACGACACACACCGTCGCGGAGGCGCTCGACGGCATCGCCGCTGCCACGGGTGGCGATGCTGCTGCCATGTTCGCGACGATTCAACAAGAGCTCGCTCTTGACCCGGAGGACGACCACGCCTACCTCATGCGGCGCGTGACGACCGAGCAGTTCCAGGCAGTGCGCGAGCTGCGCATCCCCTGGGTGTACTTCGACCGCGTCGCCGCGCGCACCTACCCGAACGGCCAGATCGCGGGCAACCTGGTCGGATTCCTTGGCACCGACGGCCCCCAGACCGGACTCGAGTACCGCCTCAACGACTGCCTGGAGGCCACGAACGGCAGTGCGACGTATGAGCGCGGTGCCGACGGCGTGAAGCTTCCCGGCACCACTGTCGTGCAGCAGGAGCCGGTCGACGGAGGCACGCTGCGACTCACGATCGACAGCGATGTGCAGTGGTACACGCAGCAAACCATCGCCGACCAGGCGATCGCTATCGGTGCCGACTGGGCCACGGGGTGGGTCGTGCGCGTCTCCGACGGCCATGTCATCGCCGCGGCGGACTGGCCCACGGTCGACCCCAACAACGTCGATGGCACTGCTCCCGAAAATCTCGGGTCGCGCAGCTTCAGTGAGCCCTTCGAGCCCGGTTCGGTCTTCAAGGCGATGACGTTCGCCGCGCTGCTCGATGCGGGTGTCACGACGCCCGGCGAGAACCTCATCGCTCCGGGCCGATACCCGACCATCGCCGGATACTCGATCACCGACGCGTGGGCGCACGACGACTTGCGACTCACGACTACCGGCGTGCTCATGCGCTCATCGAACACGGGCACTTCGGTGTTGAGTTCGCGACTCTCGGCCGATCAGCGCCACGACTATCTCGAAGCGTTCGGCATCGGCCAGGAAACCGCTGTCGACTTCCTCGGCGAGTCGAGCGGTCGGCTCCGTGACGCCGACACGATCGACGGCCACGGCACGCTCACGCAGATGTTCGGGCAGGGTGTCACGGCCACGAGTGCACAGATCGCGAGCGCCTATCAGGCCCTGGCCAACGGGGGAGTGCGCCAGCCTCTCACTCTCGTCACGGGGTGCGAGCACGCCGACGGCACCGTGACGCACCTGCCGTCGACCGAGGGTGAGCGAGCGGTGTCCGAGTCGGCTGCCGACACCACGATCGCCATGCTCGAGAGCGTCGCGACCGACGGCGCCATCGCGAATCTCATCAGCATCCCCGGCTATCGGGTCGCCGCGAAGACGGGTACCGCCGAGGTCGCCCAGAACGGCCGCTACACCGATGAGCGCATCATTTCCGTCGCAGGCGTCGCGCCGGCAGACGACCCGCAGTACGTCGTCGTCGTGACCTACGGCAAGCCCGATACGATGAAGACGTCGGCCACGGCGGCGCCCACCTTCCGCGCCATCATGACCCAGGTGCTGAAGACCTTCAGGGTGGCACCGTCCACCGAGCCGGCTCCCCGCCTCCCGACCACCTGGTAGGCGCAGGCAGACGAAACGAGGTCATCGGTGTCCGGCAGTTCTCCCGCTGTGCTGCGGCCCGTGCACCTCGATCCGCGACCGCTCGTCGAGTTGGTCTCCGAGTTCCACCTGCGGTCTGACGACGAGTTGGCGGGCCTCGCCGCCTCGGGCATCGCGGTGGCTGCCGCTCACGTGCACGACGGCGACCTGTTCATCGGACTCCAGGGCGCTCACTCGCACGGAGCAAGCTTCGCCGCGCAGGCGCGCGAGCGCGGTGCGGTGGCGCTGCTCACCGATGAGGCGGGCGCCGAGATCGCCCGAGGCGTGCTGCCGGTCATCATCGACTCGGCGCCGCGCGAGCGCCTCGGCGCGGTGTCGGCCTGGATGTACCGCACAGTGGATGCTGCGCTCACCGTCTTCGGCGTGACAGGCACGAACGGCAAGACCTCGACGGCCTACCTGCTCGACGCGGTGCTGCGACAACTCGGCGATCGCACGGCGCTGAGCACCACCGCCGAGCGTGTCGTTGACGGCGAGCGCCACGCCAGCCGCCTCACGACGCCCGAGTCGCCCGAGCTTCACGCGATGCTCGCGCTCATTCGAGAACGCGGCCTCGATGCGGCGACGCTCGAGGTGAGCGCTCAGGCCCTGCAGCGTCATCGTGTCGATGGGCTCGTCTTCGACGTCGTCGGCTTCACGAACCTCAGTCACGACCATCTCGACGACTTCGGCACGATGGAGCGATACCTCGAGACGAAGGCCGAGCTCTTCAGCGTCGAGCGAGCGCGACGCGGTGTCGTGTGCCTCGACTCGCCGTGGGGCGCCCGCATGGCGGAGCTCGCGACCGTGCCGCTCACGACGGTCTCGACGAGGGCAGACGCGAAGGCCACGTGGACGGTCGACGTGCTCGACGAGCATCCCGACCGCACGCGGTTCTCCGTCTCCGGGCCCGAGGGTCGCCTCGAGCTGGAAGCCCCCGTGATCGGCGTGCACATGGCGTCGAACGCGGCGCTCGCGATCGTCATGGTGCTCGAATCGGGGCGATCGTTCGACGAGGTCGCGGCAGCGCTCGGCGAGCGCTGCCTCGACGTCTACCTTCCCGGTAGGGCCGAGCGGGTCTCGGGTGATTCGGGGCCGAGCGTGTTCGTCGACTTCGGTCACAGCGCCGACGCGTTCGCCACCACGCTCACGGCGGTGCGGCGCTTCACGACCGGCAAACTCATCATGGTGTGCGGTGCGAGCGGCGACCGTGATCCTTCGAAGCGCGGAGAGATGGGCCGGGTGGCCTCCGAGCTCAGTGATGTGCTCGTCATCACCGATCACCACTCCCGTAGCGAAGAGCCGCAGGGCATCCGCGAGGCGCTCATGGAAGGAGCGCGTGCCGCCGAGCACGCAGCTGAACTGCACGAGGTCGTGCCGCCCGAGCTCGCGATCCGTCACGCCATCGCCCTCGCTCACGAGGGGGATTCGATCGTCTGGGCCGGCCCCGGCCACCTCGACTATCGCGACGTCGGGGGAGTGAAGCTTCCCTTCTCTGCACGAGACATCGCGCGCACGGCGCTCGTCGAGGCCGGGTGGTCGTCATGAGTGCGGCGACCGCCCGACCGCATCGGCTCGAGGCGCACACGTGGCGCGGCGGCGTGCTCATCGACGACACCGCGGCGGCGACGCCCGAGGAGGTGCGCTCGTCGTTGCGCGTGCTCGCCGAAGTGGGTCGCGGCCGGCGCACCATCGCCGTCATCGGCGAGCTCGACGTGGCGCCGTCTGACCAGCTCGACGCCCATGACGCTCTCGGTCGCATCGTGGTGCGGCTCGACGTCTCGCAACTCGTCGTGGTGGGCGATGGAGCACGCCATCTTCATGCGGCGGCCGGTCTCGAAGGTTCGTGGGACGGAGAGTCGGTGCTCATGTCGTCGCCGCAGACCGCGTACGATTTCGTGCGTGCAACGAGCGGAGAGGAAGCCGTGATGCTCATCACCGGCGGCGCCCGCTGCGATCTGCGTTCACTCGTCGGTCGACTTCGTGAGGACTCCCTGTGATCGCGCTGCTGCTCGCCGGGGCATTCTCCCTGGCCTTCACCCTGCTCATGACGCCGCTCTTCGTGCGACTCTTCGGCCGCATCGGCTGGGGGCAGTTCATTCGCGACGACGGCCCGCAGTCGCACCACACCAAGCGCGGTACGCCGACGATGGGCGGCATCGTCTTCATTCTCGGCGCGGTGCTCGGCTACTTCTTCGGTCACATCGCGACGGGTGAGCGCATCACCGTGAGCGCGCTGCTCGTGCTGTTTCTCATGGTGGGCCTCGGCATCGTGGGCTTCGTCGACGACTTCACGAAGACGCGCAAGCAGCGCAGCCTGGGCCTCGGCGGCTGGGCGAAGATCGCCGGGCAGGCCATCGTCGCGACGATCTTCGCCGTGCTCGCGCTCTCGTTTCCCGACGACGAGGGGCTCACGCCCGCGTCGACCATGATCTCGGGCGTGCGCGACATCCACTGGCTCGACCTCGCCGTGCTCGGCTCGATCGGCTCGGTGCTCGCCTTTGCCATCTGGGTCAACGTCATCGTCGTCAGCACCTCGAATGCGGTCAACGTGGCCGATGGCCTCGACGGTCTCGCGACCGGCGCGTCGATCCTGTCGATCTCGGCGTTCATCTTCATCGCGTTCTGGCAGTTCAATCAGTCGTGCAGCAACCCCGCCCTCGACCCGGCGAACCAGTACCGCTGCTACGAGGTACGCGACTCGCTCGACCTCGCCATCGTCGCTGCCGCGATCGCGGCGAGCCTCATCGGCTTCCTGTGGTGGAACACCTCGCCCGCGCAGATCTTCATGGGCGACACAGGCTCGCTCGCCATCGGCGGCGCTCTCGCGGCCCTCGCGATCATGACCCGCACCGAGCTGCTGCTCGTTCTGCTCGGTGGCCTTTTCGTGATCGTCGCCGGTTCGGTCATCGTGCAGCGTGCGTACTTCAAGATCACCAAGGGCAAGCGCATCTTCCTCATGAGTCCGAATTTGTGCACTTGCTGGGCCCGGATGGCCGGGTGCACGGGCAGGTGGATACCTGGCCGGTGCAGGGCACGCGCCCCACCAGTAGTTGGCAAGCGGGCAGCACGGTAATTGAAGAGCTTG
>SXGT01770667.1_pt1 | contig 13922 bp, 16 predicted proteins | sample 3176221 | NCBI WGS metagenome assembly SXGT01 (sample SAMN11356862, study PRJNA531348) | freshwater metagenome | isolation source: freshwater sample F1-120 | place: China: Fuxian Lake, Yuxi | collected 2017-12-25 | reverse complement strand
TTCGGATGATGTGTTCCTGCGCGGAAGAGATTTCACAGAATGGGCTCGTCGTAATCCAGACGCTGCCAAGTTGTGGCTGGATAGTCCGGCCGGGAAGCATTACCAGGAGTCTGGCGGCAACCGCAATGATGGCAGCCAGCAATATAGCCAGTGGAAGAGGAAATCTAAGTAGCACGGCCACGGCAAGAGCTTATGTGGCGCAATATTTGAGCCACCTGTGATGTAGTTTGGTGTCGTACTCAGCAAAAGTGGGACGCACCATGAGCAGAAGATTATTTCTTGAGCGGATTGCGGCACTGGTTGGTTTCAGTGTTGCCGCGCCGCTTGTCCAGGCATCGGCAGCCAAGCGGATTGAATTGCAGCGGTCGCCGGTAGCGGGTTTTCAGTATCACCAGGGTGAGACGGTATGGCCGTTGCTGACGGTCGGCGCCTCTCTCAATTTGGTCCGGGAACCCGATAACGCTTATGACGAGCGGGCCGTGCGTGTGGACTGGCAGGGCCAGAAACTGGGCTACGTCCCGCGTATCGACAACGCCGCCGTGAGCCATTTGCTGGATAACGGCCAGTTGGTCAGCGCTGAGATCGTTGCCTTGCAACCGTCCAACAACCCTTGGGACCGTATCCAGTACGCGGTTTATCTGAGGGGCTGAGGAGAGCGTCATGAGCGATGAACGGGTATTGCCTCCACGCATGACTCTACTGGGCGAGGCCATGCGTCCGATCTGGCTGAAGGTGAGGGCTCAACTGGACATGCCTGTCCAGCAGACATCGGCGGTGACGGGTATGGGCGATGTGGTCTCGCAGCATTTTGATTCGCTTCAGAACACCATTCCTCGGCTGGAGGATCGTATCAATCGCCTGATGACCGACGTGGTATCGAACGAGGAGGCCACTGACGGCGAGGTATATCGCGCTGTTGGTCGCTTTGAGGCATTCCTCGATGACCTGCTCGCCGACCACCAAGCGGTGCGTAAGTTGAAAGCCTACGGTGCGGATGTGGAAGCGCGCGATTTGCTGGCCGGTGTTTACCGGCACTTTCTTGTCGAGGTACGGGACTGGCTCGGTGAATTGGTGGAAACCCTTGCCGATCCGATGGCTGCCGTCAAAAAGCGGGGATTGCCGACCAGTGGCCATGTGGAATTACCGCTGACTCTGACACTGACGGCCGCACCACAGCTCATGGGACTGTCGCGCTGGGCGAAACGCCAGTCGGTTTCGCTTTCGAGTCCGCATAACTCAACCGGCTATCGGGCACCCAGGAAATCCGGGCTGGGTTTCTGGGGAACGGTCGGCGTGATTGCGCTCGGATGGGGAATTGGCGAGGCGCTGTTCGGTGACGATGATTGCGGGTGTGACGGAGATGTCTAATCGATGACAACGATGAGCACTTGCCTGGTGCAAGTCCTGAACTGGTGACAGTATTCAATGGACTCCATCAGACGGCCACATTGATGTGTGTCTCGTCATCGGAATTGCACAACCAGGCGTTGATTGAGAATGAATGATGAATACCGAATTTGCCCGAACAAGGAGAACGCCATGACGTAGTTACCAACCACTGGAGCTATGACATGGCACGTACGTTTCGCCGCAAGCAGCAGCGTCACGAGTATTACTGGGTGTTGCACGATTGGGAGTCTAGCCTCCCTTATGGCCGCTGGGTACAGATTGACCCGCGATCCAAGGCCGGGCGTAAGGCAATTGCCCGTTTTCATTCCGACAAGACGGTCACCATGGGCGGCTCAGCACCGCGCTGGTACCGCAAGGTGTTCGATCACCGGATTCGCACCGGCAATGACCGTATGTTGCGGCGTTGCCTGGCTGATCCTGAATTCGATCCGGTGTTTCGAGCCTGGCACAAACACGATGCGAACTGGAGCTGGTGGTGATCGCTGAGTTTGTTTTGATGTATCGCTTCACGGGTTTCTTCATACGACTGGCCGGTCCCATTCCGGGTGCCGGCCGTAATCAGGAGAAATCTGATGAAGAACATGAAGCGTGCCCTGCGCCGGCACCACGTCGCCCGTTTGAAGGCGGCACGCCGCTTCCACTGGGGTCGAGACCTTCGCCACGACGCGAAATCCCTCGGCAAGGCCGTCGCTACGCCATGTCCCTGTAGCTGCTGGATGTGCGGAAATCCGCGTCGACACGGTATTCGACCTTCAAGGCGATATCGATGGGCTGCGGCGTGAAAAGAATAAGGATGTGCCGGTGGAAAACGCGGCCAGTTGGACTGCCGCAACTTTCCAACCGAGTATGGAAAAGGACTGAGTGCGATGGTGACTCACATCCTCGCTGATCCAGTCTTGATTGAGGATTTCACTTGGCATGGTCAATCTCCCCGGCTGCTGGCGTGGTTGATACGAAGCCAGAGTGGCTCGGGCAGCGGATGGCTCTGCCGATCAGGGTCTGCGATCCAGGTTTCCCAGTCAGCGATAAGCTCGTTACGCAGTTTCATGACCACCGGCTTGCGCCTCCAGTCGAGCCGGTAGCGATCATCCTCGTCCTCCGGCATCGCATCGCGCGGCAGATAGTGGCCGTACGAAAGAAAGTTCAATCGTGCTTCGCGCAGTGTCGGCGAGATCGGGCCGCCATCATCGTCCTCGGTCGCATCGAGCGCTGGCGGCAGGCTGCTCAAGAGCCTCCAGACAGGCCAACCACAGATCTCACAGTCCTGCACCTCGGTGTCTTCGCATTCGAGATCTGGATACCCGCAACAGGGGCAGACGATGCCCTGGGGGGCCACACCTTCACGCAAGAAAGCCAAGCGGCGGTACTCGATGGGATCGAGCAAGCCCGCGTTGAAGGCCGGCCCGGCAGCCACCGGCCAACGCCAGAGGGCACTCGTCCCGATATGCAACCCATATTCGCAGCCGAGCACACCATCGCTCCAATAGAGGCAACGGACATCGCCATCGACTTCAAGCACCTGGGCACGTCGTCCGTCTTCGTCCATCAGAAAACTGCCCGTAGCAATCGGAAAATGCGACCAAAGGGCTTTTCCAACCTGATTCAATATCCCGAAGCCCGTATACGTCAGGTCATCGATCAAGTGCAGTATCTCGGTATCGCCCACACGGCGTTCTTCACCGGTTGGGCACGTCTCGTCATCGAGAGATTCTTCGTTTTCCATCTGGTCACGGGCATCCGCATACGCCCGTTCAAACGCCTGCAAGCCGGCAAGTGGCTCTGTATGGAAGACGCTCCAGGCGGCTGCCGCCGCTTCCACGCGCAGGCGGGTGAATCTCATCGCACGCCTTTCCCTGGCGAATGTTGATGCATTGGGTTCGCAGCCCCGGCGGGTGTGTTCATGCCGATGATGCGCAAGCAATAGATAGAACCAGGAGATGCTCTCCGCACGAGGCCAGGGCGAGGGTGTGGGTGCGAGAAACTGGGGTATGTCCGCCCATGCAAAATCTCGGGCGGGTTCCGGCAAAATCTCCTCCGCGTAGCGCTCCCATTCCTGCCAAGGCATGGTGTCATCGCCGAAATAGGCGCTGAATAATGTGCTCCAGCGTTTGAGAAATGCCGCGCGAGGCTCTTCCCAGCCGATGTGCTGCAGCACCAGTCCGGAATCCCAGCCTGCCACCCGTTTGAGCGAGAGACTCAGCCGGTCTTCTCCCCTCGGCTCGGCGGCAAGCCACAGGACAGGCCCTTCCTCGTCGATAGGCATGCGCACTGGGGCAAGACCAACGGCGACGGCGAGTGACCAGGCCCAAAGTTCATTGAGCGGTGGAAAGATGTTGCTCAAGCGCACATAGGGGAAGTCGTTAAGCAACGGGTGTTCGAGGTGGAGGACGATCCAGCCTGCTTCAGGTGGCATGAGCCGGAAGTCGGGTGGGTTGGATAGCGTGTGCCTGGGTGCGTCGGTATCAGGCGTGAAGTCGAGGTTTTTTAACATGGCACTTCCATTAGATTCGAGGCGGATCACCACGACCGTACAGCGCGAAGGCGATTCGCCCGAACTCATGACGGTAGAGCGGGCCCAAGCGGATGATGCGCAACGTCGGCGTGCGGCCTTGCGATACCAGAACATGCAGGCGACGCGTGCCGTAGCAGGCGTTACCCAGGGTGCGCCCCTGCCAGGAAAGGATGGGGGTTAACCCTGTTTCCCTGTTCGCACGTACAGCGAGTGCATCCCCCTCGCGCAACGCCGTATAGAGGCTGGGTGAAGTCGAACGGTCATACAAGAAGCCTGTTTCCCAGACGGTTTCGCCGGGTTGCGCGAAACGTCGTGCGCACGCTGACAAGAAATCGTTGAAGTCGGCTTCCTGCGGCACAGGCTCTTCGGCACTCAACAGGCCCCACCAGATGCGCTTCCTGTGAAGTCGATTTTCGGGGGCGTGCCCTACCCATAGCGTAATGAGCCGCTCCGCCGGTACAAAACCAGGCGCGAAGCCCACTTCCAGTCGCACTCCGGCATTGCGCACCACCCGGGCGCGTAACAATTGCGGCGGCGGAAAGTAGCGGCCGGTTTCAACCGCTTGCCGCTGCAACTGTCCCCACTGACAGTAGAACCAAAGACGCAGGCGTTGGATCAGCAGACAGCTACCCTCGCGCGGAATGTGGTCGATGTTCTTGAGGTCCATCAGGTCTACGATGGCCTCGTCGTGTTCGACGGGGAACACCGCGAAGAAGGTTTCGCCGATGTCCAGCGCGTAATGTTCCCAGACTCGCCTGGCGAGTTCGTTCATCAGGGATTTCAGTCGCTTCATGGGCAGCAGCGCGGCCTCGATGAACAACGGAATACCGTGCACGTCCAGGCGACGATGCGCCTGCCGTCGCTGTGATTTTCGGCCTGGGTTGCGTTGAAAAGTCCACTGCGCGGGAAAGACAAAGGGGCCGACCAGTCCACACTCTGCCGGGCCGATGGTGGCAGGATCGGGGAAATTTGAAGGAGGCATCAGGCAGGACATGGGGTGTCGTGATCGTTCATGCACAAAGCATACAAACTACCAGGCTCAGAATATGAGCCCTGCTTCCAGTACGCTGAAAAACATCTGCATCGGGAGACTTGGCATGATCATCGATTTCATCCTCGCCACTGTTCTGGGCCTTGCCGCCCAGAGTTTTTTTGCCTTCATAGTGCTGCTTGTTCTTGGGGCGATCTTCTCACGGCCTGACCACCCGTTCTCCAGCGGCCTATTCAAGTTCGCCCTGATGTCGTTGGGCATTTCGGCACAGTTTTCGCTTTTTGGCGGCGACGACTGCGATTGCGATCTTTGACCAAGGGTAGGTGCCTCAGAAAGCCCCCGTATAGCTCCTCATGCCCTCATCCATCCCGCCCTTGTCCCCCTTCGATCTCGAATTGAAAGCCGCGATCGAGGCCGGCGACGCGCGCCGAGCCCGCATCGCCATCAGCTATGGTGCCGACCCCAATGCATTGAATGAGTATGGCGAAACCGTCCTGGATTGGGTATTCAGCAGTTGGATTCCATCGCCTCGGCTGCCCGTGATACGGATGCTGGTGGCGTTGGGGGCGGATGCCAGCATCGAGCGGATCGACAACCCGGGTGGGCCGCTGTACACGGCCACCTTCATCAAGTCAGCTGAGGAGATCGACTTCCTGCTCGCCCATGGTGCTAACCCCAATCCTGTCATTGATAGTCCGGAGACCTTATACAGCGCGGTGGAGTTCGACTACCGCTTCGACCTCTGGGATCTGAACCTGCCCTTGCAACCCACCGAAAACGACATGGTCAGCGAGGAAGAATGGCTTGCTTATCTTGATCGCTGTGCGGATGTTTCTGGGAAACCCCGTCCCGATTACCTGCGGGTGCTGCGTCGCTATGGTGCGCTGGATGGGATGACACGGCGCAAGCGACGGGAGGCGCGCATCCAGGCGGGCATCGTGCAGAAGATCGTTTCCGGCGGCCAGACGGGCGCAGACCGTGCCGCACTGGACTGGGCCATCGTCCTGGGAATCCCGCATGGCGGCTGGTGCCCGGCCGGGCGTCTGGCCGAGGACGGACGCATCCCCGATCATTATCAGGTCACAGAACTGCCAGGTAGCGGCTATCGGCAACGCACCCGCCAGAACGTGATCGACAGCGACGGCACCCTCATCATCAATCTTGGCGGCATTAATGGCGGAACGCTGGAAACCAGGAAGTTCGCCGAGAAGCTGGGCAAGCCCTGCCTGCTCATTGAGGCCGAGGCGAGCCAGCGCGCAGTTCAGGCGGAAGCCCTGGATCGCTGGCTCCACATCCACCGCATCGTGACACTGAACGTGGCGGGGCCGCGTGCCAGCAAACGTCGATATATCTACAACGCCACGAGGACGTTGTTGGATGCCTGGCTGGGCAATCGGTTTGAAGGCGAGGAGGCCCATGCCAGTGGTATATCCGGCTCAGAAATTGAGCCTGACGAGCTGTAGGTTTGAAGTAACAGTCGAGATTGGAGAGGCCATCATGATCGACGAACTCCTGCTGCCACCCCGGATGACACAGTTTGGCGAGGCTATGCGGCACTTCTGTAAGAGGCTGGAATCCGACATGGATCGGCACATCCCCGTGCGCGTGGTTAATCGCCGCAATCGACATCGCAGTCGTCGCCCAGTGCATCGGCGATGAACAAGCCAAGTAACCCGCCCCAGAACAGGGTGGACCATCCTGAGCCGGATTTCTTCTCCGCCTGCTTTTGCGCGTCGCTCCGATAGGTGTCAACGACCGTTGGATATCCGGTGAACACCTCTGCCTGGGTATTGATCTCATGGACTGTGGGCAGTCGACAAGCGGCGGCCAAAGCCGCACGGACGTGGCCACCGTCATACCCGGTCGGCTTGACCACCCAATCGTCGATCTCCTGCCGGCTCTCCGGATAGGACAGTGTCAAATTGAATTCACGCGACCCACCGCTCGCAACGATGACCGCCGGGTTGTCGAGCATCAGGATCATGGTCGACAGCCACATAGCCAGCCCCTCCAGGTTCGCCCGCGCAGTCCGCTCGAGGGTTTCAGATGCACGCCCCGGTTCAAGGTGCATCAGGCGCCGCAAGTCGGCATAGACGTTGATCAATGCAGTAATGGCCAGATCGAAATCACGGTTCAATGCCTGGCGGCTGAATTCAGCGCAGATGTTGGTATTGAAAACGCCGTTGGCCAGCGACTCGACCACCTTAGCCATGTGTGTGCAGGCTCCTGTCCACTCGACCAGCCCACCATCGACCGTCGTGACCTCAAGGGGTGCCGCCAGTCCCGCTGGCGTGTTCAGGGCGTCCGCCAAGGCCAGTAGCGATGGGTGGAAACCGCGCTTCATGGCTGCTACATGGGGCTTCAAGATGGACATGTTGTCTCCGAATGACTGTATTGACACTTGCAGTATCTGGCATCAAAGGCTCAAGAAATGAGCCCATTCATGATGGCTGCCAATATTTTCTGGTGCTTTCGGGTCAAACCGGGAAGGCATTTCCCTGAAGTGAGCATGCCCAGCGTTGCCTCCCCGGCGTCCTGCTTCTAGCCGGTAACGTAAGGGATTCGACCGTGAAAACCGTACAGCCAACGACCCACATGCTGCGACGCTGACAGGCTAATCCCCTGTTCGACCCAGCGTACCGCGATTGTCACAGGCACGACGCGAACTGGAGTTGGTGGTGAGTCAGTCATCTTCTGAGGACAGCGGGGCGATTAGATCGACTGAGATCCCCGCAACCAGCGTATCAATTCGCTGCTTGAGTTGGATATCCATCGGTTGGGCCTCCTCCCAAAACAGGAGATCAACTTGTTGTCTGGCCAACTCCCCCCGCATGCTCGCCACGACATCCCGAACACTGAGCCGTTGGGCGGGGATGACCTCTTCGGTACGGTTTTCATCCATGTTCACGGCCGGCCTGAGCGCCTTCTGCCTACTCGTCTTCCTGATGATCGCCTGTTGCTCAAACTTGATGACGTCTTCTATTCGGTAGCGTACGACCCTGCCGAACTTCATGTACGGAGGGCCATCACCCGTGTTACGCCACTTATCCAGGGTCTTGGTGCTCAGCTTCCAGCGCTCTGCCAACTCGCGCCCAGACAGCATCTGGTCCGTCATGTGCCCCTCCATCTCATGGTGGCCGCATGACAATGGAAGTCATCGAGGAAGGCAAGTCGTGGGTACGAAACTGCGGTGGTAAAACGCCCTGGGAGTAGGAACAGCAGACAACGAAGCCATGGCTTTGGAGCACACATTTCAGGCCTTCATGGTACATCCAGAGCGCCAATATTCGCAGGATGAATGAACTGAGACACTGATGCAGTTTGACTTGGTACATTGTGAGCGCCATAGTTCTTACATCGTGAGAACAAACGCGCTATGGAGAACTTAAGCCATCATCTATCTGGTCTAGGCAAGCTCGACCGCGAGCGCCTGTCCGCCGTCATGCGCGGCACCAAGGGCACGATCACCAATGAGCAAGCCGCGACGATCATGGGGCTTGATCAGGCTGACGCATCGAAGTTGCTGGCACGATGGTGCAAGAAGGGTTGGTTATCGCGGGTAACCCGGGGGCTCTACGTGCCCGTGCCGTTGGAGGCCGAACGGTCTGATTTGCCGCTCGACGACCCTTGGTTGGTCGCCGTCAGTCTTTACTCTCCTTGCTACATCGGCGGCTGGAGTGCGGCTGAGCATTGGGACCTGACCGAGCAGATTTTTCGGACGACCGTGGTGATGACCTCGACGCGCCCACGGGTCAGAAAGCCCACCCTCAAAGGGGCGGCATTTTGGATTTCCACCATCGCCCCGGAAAAAATGTTCGGCCTGAAGACGGTTTGGCGTGGCTCGGTGAAAGTCTCGGTTTCCGACCCCAGCAGAACGATGCTGGACATGTTGTCCGACCCCCAGCTTGGCGGAGGCATTCGCTCCGTCCAGGATATGTTCAGAAACTACCTCGGTTCCGATGCAAAGAATCTCGATCAGTTGCTGGACTACGCCGAGCGCCTGGGCAACGGCGCGGTATTCAAGCGCATGGGGTTTCTGTTGGAAGCCAATGCGTCGCAGGAGGTCGAGGCCATCGAACGATGCCAGCGCCATCTGACGATGGGCAACGCGCGCATCGATCCAAAAATGCCTGCCGAGGCCTTGGTGGTGCGGTGGCGGCTCTGGGTGCCCCGTGACTGGAGGGCGGGTGTGAAATGATCGACAAGCAGGAAATATCAGAACTGGCGCGCGAGCTTTCACTGGATTTGCACGTCGTCGAAAAGGATTACGTCCTCGGTTGGCTGCTGGCTGGCATTGCCGCGAATCCCGATTTTTCGGAGAGCTGGGTCTTCAAGGGCGGAACATGCTTGAAGAAATGCTACTTCGAGACGTATCGGTTTTCCGAGGATCTGGATTTCACGGTGACCGATGAAGCCCAACTCGATGAGGGCTACCTGCTGCAGGCATTTCGTCATATGGCGGAATGGGTCTATGAGCAGAGCGGCATCGAGATTCCTGGCGAGCAAATTCGGTTCAAGTTGGCCGTGCTTGATGGGGGGCGGTACGCGGAGGGGCGTGTCTATTACGTCGGCCCGCTCATGCAGAAGCGCAATCTGGCGCGGATCAAGTTCGATCTGACCAGCAAGGAGAAACTCGTACTGCCGCCAGAGAAAAGATCGGTCCATCATCCGTACAGTGACTGTCCGGACGACGGCATCCATGTCTTGAGCTACGGCTTCGAGGAGGTCTTTGCCGAGAAGATGAGGGCCTTGGCTGAGCGGGAGCGCCCCCGCGATCTATACGACGTCGTGCATTTGTACCGGCATGACGAGATTCGGCCTGATCGGGGTGTGGTGCTGAAAACGCTGCAGGAAAAATGCGCGTTCAAGGGCATCCCTGTCCCGACCACTGAAAGCCTGCAGCGTGAGGATGCCAAGATCAAGTTGGCCGCTGAGTGGGAGGACATGCTCGCTCATCAGTTGCCCGTTTTGCCAGACCTCGAACAGTTCTGGAATGAGATTCCGAACGTTTTTCGCTGGCTTTACGGCGAAGCAGAGAAGCCAACCTTTGGAGCACTTGCAGCAGATCGGTCGACCGACAACTCGTGGCAACCGCCTGCGATGGTGTACGCATGGCGTGCGGCTGTGCCATTGGAGTCCGTGAGATTCGCGGCCGCCAACCGCCTGTGCGTAAATATGCGCTATCAAGACTCTTGGCGATTGATCGAGCCGTACTCGCTACGCCGCAGCCTAGACGGAAATCTGCTGCTTTGTGCCGTCAAACATGAAACCGGGGAATCCAGAACCTACCGAGTCGATCGGATTCAAGGTGTCGAGGTCAGCAGAACGCCATTCACTCCCCGGTACCAGATTGAACTGACCCCAGCAGGGCCATTGTCGGCACCGCCTGTTCAACGCCTTGCAGCACCACGACAATTGATCAACGCGCGACCAAAGGTTTCGGCTGGAAGGGCCGCAAAAGCAATGACTGGGCAGACCGGCCCCACCTATGTGTTCAAGTGCCCGAGTTGTGGGAAGCAATTTCGCCGGAAAACCTATGACGCAACATTGCCATCTCACAAGAACAAGAATGGCTTCCAGTGCTTTGGGGGCTTTGGTTCGCTGGTGAAAACGGAATATTGAAGAAGTCGAACCTGCCACCTGCTGGAATGTTCGCGCCTGAGCGGCTTCAGGCTAGAATTCACGGACGGATGCGCGCTGATTTACTCTCACTACCGCCGTACACGGCCGCGTGGAGTCGCCCCAGCACCACCAAGAATCCAAGGCCAGACGTTGCTCTGGCCTTTTTTTGTCTGGCCGCCGCGCCAGTGCTGGCGCGGGTTCGCGGATTTGTGCGAAGGGCGGCAACGACACAAAACCCGGAATTTCGGCGGTTTTTCCGCTCTCAGCGCTCTCCATTCTCTGTTTCTGCGAAGGGCGAAACGTCTACGCCGACCTCGGTATGGCAGATGCCACCGAAATGCAGGTCAAGGCCACCTTGGCAGGCAAGATCGGCGAGATTATCAAACATCGGCACCTGACCCAGATTCAAGCTGCCGAGATCCTCGGTATGCCCCAACCCAAACTGTCCGGGATGCTGCGGGGTCAGTTTCGCGGGATCAGCGAAGCCAAGATGCTCGAGTGTCTGAATCGATTGGGTCGGGATGTTGAGATCGTGGTTCTGGTCGGCGCCTACAGCCCTCGTAAATGGCGCAGTTTTCAGTCCTTCGCCCCCCCGGTAACTACTCTTCCGGTCCCGTCTCCACTCGCCCGAGGTCACCGACATGCCCCCAGTTGATGACATCGGGGGCATGGCCGAAATGCTCGTCGGCGAGTTGTTGCAGCCGTTCCAGCTTGGCGTGGATGGCGGTAGAGCGGGCGAGGTTGGCGTCGTGGGCGGTTTGCTTGGTGATCATCGTGGGCCCCTTGATGTGATTGACGACGCACTCATGAACGTGCTGCCAATCAGGAAGCCAAGCTAATCTGGCTGAATTTCAGACACGATCAGTACCGAACCGAGAATCTGAGTTTCATTGTTGTAGTGTTATTTTAGTTAATGTGTAGTTTAACTATTACAGTTTAACTGTTAATATTTTTGCTATGAGGGTATCCAAAGAAGAACTCGTTGCCGTCCTGTCCCAGTTCAACCCCTGGTGGCGTGAGGAGGCTATTTCCGACCTGCCCAAGTGGCGGCGTGCCGCTTTCCGGGAATTGCTGGCATGGATGACCAATCCACCTGCGCCCAGGGCGGTCCTGCTCTCCGGGGCGCGCCAGATCGGCAAGACCACATTGATGTTGCAGGCGGCGGATGCGCTGTTACGCGAGGGGGTGCCACCCGCCAACATTCTCTACGCCACGTTCGACCACCCCATTCTCAAACTTGCAGGCATCGATGCCGTGCTGGAGGCGTGGCGTGAACGCGAGCCCAAGGTCGATGGCCCCGAATATCTATTGCTCGACGAAGCCCAGTTCATCCGCCAAAGCAGTGGCGATGTGGGCACCTGGGTCAAGCATCAGGTGGACTTCAATAAACAGCGCCGCATCGCGTTTACCGGATCGGCGATGCCGCTGGTTGAAGCCGGGCAGGAATCTGGCGTCGGCCGCTGGCACACGATCCGGCTGACCACGCTCTCGTTTTACGAATATCTCCAGATCAAGAATCTGTCGCTGCCGACACTGCCGCGTCTCGAATCGCTGCGCGACCTGTTTGACTGGCCGCAACCGGATTTCTACCGCGTCACCGAGGCGGCAGCCCCGTATGTCGGGCACTTCCACGAATACCTGGTGCGCGGCGGCTTCCCGCAGACCGCGCAGGTGGACAGCATCACCCAGGCCCAGCGCCTGCTGCGCGAAGACATCATCGACAAGGTGCTGAAACGCGACATGACAGCACTGTTCGGTGTGCGCCGCGTGCTGGATCTGGAGCACACCTTTCTCTATCTGTGCATGCACGACGGTGGCCTGCTCGACATGGTCGATCTTTGCGGCAACCTCGAAGTGAAGCGCCCCACGGCGCAGAACTTCATCGAGCTGCTGGAGGCCACGCACCTCATCTACCGCCTGCCGCCGTTCGGCTATGGCAAGGATGTGCTGCGCGCCCGCTTCAAGATTTACCTGGCCGATGCCGCCATCGCGCCGGCGGTCATGCTCAAGGGCAAAGCGATCCTCGAAGACCCGGCGGCGCTGGGCGTAGCAACCGAGACCGCAGTGTTCAAGCATCTGTTCGCCCGCTACTACGCACAGAACGTTCGTTTCACCTACTGGCGAGGCAAAAAGGATCGGGAAGTCGATCTGGTGGCCGAGGTTGGCGGACAAATCATTCCTTTCGAGGTGAAATACCGCGCCCAGCACACCGGTCTGCGCGACCTCAAGGGGTTGCTCGATCTCTGCCAGCAGAAATCCATCGACCGTGGCTACGTGGTCACGAAAGCTCTGGACGACTTCGGCACGATTCCCGACCTGCCCGATACAAATACCCGAATTCTGCGCATCCCGGCAGCGCTGCTCTGCTACTGGATGGGCGAGTCCGAACCGGGTTTCACGGATAGCTGAACGCGTGCCCCTCGACTACGCCACCCTCGACAGCCTGCGCCGCAACCACCCGGCCTGGCGGCTACTGGACTCGCCACATGCGCCGCTGGTGGCGAGTTTTCTGCATCAGGTTTTCGTGACGCCCAACGTGCGCGTGATGGCGCAGGCCGATCTGGTGGAGAAGCTGGAAGACGGGCTGTTCGGCCTGCGTCAGACGCTCGGCGAGGGCGCCTTCCCGCGCGCCGCGACACAGTATCTGGACGACTGGGCGGCCAACGACAAGGGCTGGTTGCGCAAGTTCTACCCGCCTGGTTCCGACGAAGCGCATTTCGACCTCACGCCGGCCACGGAAAAAGCCCTCGCCTGGCTGGAGGGGCTGACCCAGCGCGCCTTCGTCGGCACCGAGTCGCGCCTGATGACGGTATTCGAGTTGCTGCGCCAGATGGTGGCCGGCAGCGAGACTGACCCTGAAGCGCGCATTCGCGAACTGGAAAAACGGCGCGCCGAGATCGACGCGGAAATCGAGCAGGTGCGGGCAGGGGAGATGGCGGTGCTGGACGACACCGCGGTGAAGGATCGTTTCCAGCAGGTCGCGGCCACGGCGCGGGAGCTGTTGTCGGACTTCCGCGAGGTGGAGCAGAACTTTCGCAACCTCGATCGCAGCGTGCGCGAGCGCATCGCGCTCTGGGAAGGCGGCAAGGGCGCGCTGCTGGAAAGCATCTTCGGCGAACGCGATGCCATCGCCGATTCCGATCAGGGCCGCAGTTTTCGCGCCTTCTGGGATTTCTTGATGTCACCGGCGCGGCAGGAAGAGCTGACGGCCTTGCTGGAATCGGCTTTCGGCCTGGCGGCGGTGCAGACGCTGGCCCCGGACGGGCGCCTGAAGCGCGTGCATTACGACTGGCTGGAAGCCGGCGAGCATACGCAGCGCACCGTGGCGCTGCTGTCCGTGCAGTTGCGCCGCTTTCTCGACGACCAGGCCTGGCTGGAGACCCGCCG
>SXGT01218529.1_pt1 | contig 13924 bp, 17 predicted proteins | sample 3176221 | NCBI WGS metagenome assembly SXGT01 (sample SAMN11356862, study PRJNA531348) | freshwater metagenome | isolation source: freshwater sample F1-120 | place: China: Fuxian Lake, Yuxi | collected 2017-12-25 | reverse complement strand
CGGCGAAAAGGGCGGTGACGAGCGGAAGCATGAACTTCATTGCGGCTCTGAGTCTGCCGCTGCGGTGGGAGCGCGGGCAACCCGCAAAGGCGGCGTTCAGACTCGACGCAACGATACAGAGGAATCCGGGTGGAACGGGCCTCGGTTCTTTGCCTTTTTGCCGGTTCACTTTGTTCTCGAAAAAGCCCATAAATTGCGCTCAAGTGCGACCCCGGCAGCGCCCACGGAAAGATTGGGGCAACACCAAGATAGTCGCAGTGCCGGCGCGGAAGGTCATTGTCTCCTAGCGGGGGGGGCCTGTGAAAGCAAGAATGCTGCGCTGTGGATAACCGGGCTTGCGCTCCAAGCCATCCCGCGCTATCCTCAAACCGGACTGAGAATTCTCGGTCGGTGAGCGTTTTCTGGCGCAAGTCGGAGACGCTCATTTGATTTTCAGGGGAGCACTTTCCAGCCGCTCACGCCCTCCCCCTCGTAAATATGCCGGCGGGCGATGTCAAAGGCGCGGTTCTCCCGCGCCGGGTTCAAGATGTGCCGGGCGCAGGGGTGCGCGCACAGGTCGGCCAGTTGGATGCCCACGATATTGTTCTTCTTGGATTGGAAGGTCAGCGGGCAATCGAGCCGTTTGAACTGCTCCGCCGGACGGGTCTCCGTCCCACGCGCCATGAGGCGGTAGAACACCTGTTCCAAGGAGTTGTCCTCCAACTTGCCTCGGGCTTCGGCCATGATGGGCAGGCGCGTCTCCCCGTGAGCTTCGAGAAAATGAACCAAGTGTTCCATCGTGGCTTCCAACGCGAGGTCGTAGGGACTGGCGGCGTCCTTGCCATACCTCTCGGCGTGGGTCTGCTTGCGAACCGCTGAAATAAACAGCGTGAACGGCAGCCGCTCAAGCAGCCCGCTCAACCCACTAATGAACTGCGGGCGGATGGTCGGGTTGAGCAGGAAGGAGAACGGGCCTTCCGCAAGGCGGATGTCGCGGCTGTGAAGATTGATGCCTTCGTGATTCCAATATCGGAGCTTGAAGCCATTCAGCGCGGGCAGGATTTCGTCTCGGTATGCCGCACGTTCAACGACCACCAAGGCCAGCACAAAAAGGGGGAAGTCCTGGTCAATCTTTTCCAGCGAATGGTCGCCGCACTCGTCGAAAAACGCGACGAATCGGGAAGGGACGCTTCCCGGCTCCTTTGGCAGTTCTCCGTCGGGCATGGTGCGGCGAGCCTAAGACTCGCTGGCTGGGAATGCAACGGGCGGCTCCGCACGCGGAAGAAAAGAACCCCGGCCTTTCGGTCGGGGTTTTGGTTGGGTGTAATTTCTCCATCTATTCCTTGAGAGGAAACAAGGCGGCTTGGGCCGCTTCGGTTCGTTGCCGGGCTGCTTCAGCCTCCGCCTGCTCCCGTTGAATCCGTTCGCCGTCACTCGTCCACTCGTGGAACAAGTTGAACACGTCCTTTGCGAAGCCGAATTCCTTCTGCGGAACCGGCAGGGCCTTCGGGTGCTTCATAACGCGTCACTGGTAGAAGTAGCCAAGGTCGCGCAGCGACGCATGGCTCGGGTTCCCAACGACGACGTGGTCGAGCACTTCCATTTTCAGGAGCTGTCCGGCCCGGATGAGGTCGCGGGTCACTTTGATGTCCGCCTCGCTGGGCGTCGGCTCCCCGCTGGGGTGATTGTGCATGAGCACAATCGCGCTCGCGGCGGCGGCGATGGCGGTGCGGAACACCTCGCGCGGATGCACGAGCAACGTGTCTAGCGTGCCTACCGAAACCAAGTGATGGCCCCGGATGCGGCGGCGCGTGTTGAGATGCAACGCGACGAAGCACTCCACCTCCGGGTTGTAGTGCGGGTGGCTCGTGATGTGTGACCGCCAGTAGTCCGCCGCGTGCTGCGGCGTGTCGCAAATCTGCATGGATTCCGGGGTCGGACATTCCCGCAGCGCGACGACTTTGAACTCCTTGGGCTGGGGTTCCGTGGCCGCTTCCTCCTCGTTGGGATGAACGTCGAGAATGAAGTCGCACGCCTTTTGCGCCTGAGCTGCCGCGTGAACCACGAGCTTGCGGTCATCCTTCAAGCGTTCCAGCCAGTTTTGAATGTAGCTGGCTGATTGGGCGAGTGTCGCCTGCTCCAGCTCACAATGACCGCACAGATACGCCGCGCCCATTTCCGCCACCAAGTCCTCGCGGCTGTAAGGCTGGCTGCCAAAGTGAATCGGGTCGGTGACTTCCTTGCGATTCAGGCGGGACGGATGCCCGGTGGCGTGCGTCAGCTCGTGGAACAGCGTGCTGTAATACGCCGCCGGGGACTCGAACAATTTCGCCTCCGGCAGACGGACGTTGTCCTCACGCGGGGAGTAGCAGGCCCGCCCGCCGCCATGCGCAATCGCCGGGCGTCGGGGCATCTGCGCCACAACCGCCTCGCACTGCTCGATGGGCTGAAACGTCCCGTTCACCTCGGGCGGAGCGGGCACGGTGATGCCGTCGCACTGAGCGACATTGAAAACGCTGTGATAGCGCAGGAACGGAATCCGTTTGCTCTCCCCGTTCTCCTGCTCCTCGAACATTTTCCAGAAGACGACGGGAAACGATTTCTCGCCCTTCCGGACGTGACCGTTCAGCGATAGAGCCTGCCGGAACGTCAGCCAGAACGGAGACGAAAACCCCGCCGCGTGCAAGAGGAACAGGTTGATGCCGCGATACGCCTTCCGACTGAGGTAGTTTCGGGGCGCTTGATGGCCGCCCTTCCACGGCCGGTGCCAGGGAACGGTGCCGGCTTCCAACAACGCGATGATGCGGTCCGTGATGATTTGATAAACGTCCTTCTTCATGTAACTCTTTCTCTGGCCGTCCACCCGTTGACGCGGGCTGCCTCTGGTGTGGTAACTCTCGCTGGAGGCGGGACGGCCATTGATTTTCCAGCGAGGGGTTTTGCCGCCAACGGGCGGAAAGTTTGCTGGATAAAAAGTGGCCTCTGCTCGCGGGGAGAGAGGCCACAGGGTCAGTAATCTTCGGGAAGGAGCACCGTGGTGGCCGAACGGTCGGCCTCGGTGATTATCCAGAACTTGACCCCCTTCGCGGAGCGATAGACGGAGAGGAGGCGGAAGCCTTCTTTGAGGGAAAGCTCGTTCTCCTCCCGGTCATGCTCGTCCACGTCGCCCCAATCGCCGGTCAGGTGCCGCAGCAAAGCGGCCATGATGTCCGGGTTGGGGATGTGCTCCAATGCGTTCGGAGTGGCAACCAACCGCCCCAAGGGAAACTTCGCGGCGCTCATAGGCGGTAGTCCTCGAAGGTTGCGGCCAGTCCGTCCTCGTCGTCGCCCATGAGTTCCTCCAGCCCCGCCTTCGTTTCCACGCGGGCAAGGTTGGGCTGAGCGTCCTTGGGACAGCACGGGCAGCGAATCACGTTGATGACGCCCTGCCCGAATTCCCAGCCAACGGCCTGGAACTCCTTTCGGTAGTGGTCGGAGAGCTTCAAGTGGCGGGGGAGTGCCCCCCATCGCTCGGCTTCCGCGTGACTCAAGCCCGTCTCGAAGATGGCATCATGCCAGAGATGATAGACATCCCACGGCTCGCCACAGGTGGAACAATGCACGTCCATGCGGGAACTCCTTTCGGTGACGCCGGCAGGGATGCCAGCGCGTGGTTGATTTGTTCGCTGGTCAGCGTCCACCCCGCGTAGGGGATGCTGGACACCACCGACCGTTCGAAGCGCTGGTAGAATTCCAGCGCCCGTTCGTTGTCGCCGAAATGGTCGGCCAGCCGCGCCAGCGCCAGTTGCGCCGGGCCGCTGCCGCCATAGCCCCACTCGAATCCGGTGACGCTGTGCTGCCACAGGTCGAGCCGGGGATTGAGGGGGCGGCCATCCACTTCAACAATGACCGCATGGCCTTCGCGTCGGCCCGCATACATCTTCACGCCGCCCTCCTTCCCGCCTTGGGGTGCTTGCGGTTGAGGATTTCGGCGACCGAGTAGGTCGAGATGCGGAACGTAATGGGCGACTGCTGGAACCGGACCGGCTTGTCGAAGCGGGTCTTGAACACCCGCGCCGGGCGGTGCATGAGCACCACAGCGGCACAGTCGTTGACCCGGATGACGAGGCCCAGCCGCCCGTCAATGCGGACCACGTCATTGACGCGAAGCCGCAAGGGGTCTGGCCGTTCCCAGCACAAGGCGAATAACTCGCCCTGCACAGGAATGCTGTTCATGGCGCACCTCCGCAGATGTTGTGCAACGCCTCGGGGGTCAGGTTTTCCGGCTGCTGGCCGGCCTGCTCGAAGATGTGTGCCTTCACGAACAGCCACGGCGCGAGCCGTGACACGATGTCCTCCCGCCCGGCCCGGCCCGCCTCGTCCTCGTCAAGCATGACAATGACCTGGCTGCGCGAGTCGGTGTGTTTGCGAATCAACTCCGCCTGCGCGTGGGAAAGCGTGCTGCCCATGAGGGCGACGACGCGCTTCACGCCACACTGCCAGAGCTTCATCACGCCGAAGAAACCTTCGACGATGACGAGCGGACCCGGCTGCTTGCCGGCCCGGTCGAGGTTGAAAAGCTCCTGCGACTTGCGGAAGCCCGGCGGGAGCTTGTATTTCGGGGTGCCCTCGGCGGGTTCGCCCGGCCAGCGACCGGCGTAGGCCACGACCTTGCCCTCGGCGTTGTGGATGGGGATGGCAATGCGCCCGGCCATCATGCCCTTGGCGCAATGGCCCAAGCCGAAATCCACGATGGTTTCCGGGGTCAGGCCGCGCTCGGTCAGGTCGGGGTGCTTGCCGTCGAGTTGTTCCAACCGGAATTTTAGCGGCGCGTTGGGCGTGCCATCCTCCGGCTGAGACTTATCTTTCGAGGCCGTCGGCGTCGGTGCCTGTGCCTGCCGTGGTGCCGCCGGTGCGCGCGGCTCGTCCTCTTCCTCCGTCGGTTTGTCCGTCATCGGAAGATTGAACCACTCGCACAACTTCAACGCGGCGGTGTGAACCGTGATGTCCTCCTTCTTCGCCACGAAGTCGAGGACGTTGCCGCCACACTTGCAATCGCTGAAGCAGTTCCAGCAATTCATGCTGACGCTCACGCGAAACTGCGTCGGGTTGGTGCCGTTGTGAATCGGGCACGGCCCGCTGAGGCTGTCGCCACTGCGCTTCATCTGGTCAAGCAAGCCGTAGTGTTGAAGCACCTGCTCCATCGTCACGGCGGCTTTTACCGCCTTGAAGTCAACGAACTTGGATTTGGACATGGGAATGCTCCTTTCAAAGAACTGGGTGAACTAAACACGGCTCAGAACGAGCCGCTTTTCCATCGAACATCCTACCACGAACCGCGCCGAAAAAAAAGCCCCGGGACGGGTTACGCCACAGAATCGCCGTTGTGTCCAGCAACGCCCCGGTGACTCACTCAAGGAGCGTCGTGGTCTGTCCGGCGCGTCCGCTTTGAAAGGGGAGCGTGAGCAAATCGTCGTGCGCGGTCAGCGAGGCGAGGTCGGTGAACAGAAAGAGGCCGTGGCCGCGCGACAACTGGCGCGACGCTTCAACGAGTGAAGCCTCCCGCGCCGCGCTCGTGGTGACGGTGACGACCCGGAACCGCTGAAAGCCAAACCGAGTCTGGTGCAAGTCCTGCGTCCAGGTCGCCTCGTAAGCCAGCAGCTTTCGATAAAAGGAACTGCGCGAGAGCGTGCGTCGCGCAACCGGCATGGTCGCCCGGTCAGCTTCAAGGAAGCAAAGGACACGGTTGCGTCCCTGCGGCTGGTCGAGGAACTCCAGCGCAAACACCCGGTCGGGAATCACGCCAAGCTTCGTCCGGTTCGGGAGGTTCACACTCCACTGGAACGGCTCGGGCTGGCGGCTCGTCTCGGCGGGAAGGGGGACGTCGTCACCGATGAGCAGCCGGACCCGGCCATTCCGCCGACACGCCGCTTCAAGTGCCGTCATCACGTCCGACACCATCAACGCGTGCTCTAAAAACAGCCGGCCAACGGTGGTATTCTTCACGCTCCAATCGGACCGAGAACGCTCGCGCTGCAACAGCGCCGCGCCTTGGTTGCCGAGTCCATAGGCCAGACAGCGCGAGCCGCCCTGGTGGTAGTAGTCAATCTGCGCACGGGGTCGCTCCAAGTAGCCGTGATGGTAGAGCAAACGCAGCCGCCGGAGAAGTTGTTGCGGACTGCCGCCGATGAGTGCGGCAAGGTGCGAGGAACGGAGAAAGCGATGCCGGTGAACGTGGCGGAGGATGTCGCGGTCACGCTCCGTGAGTTGCATGGCGGCAACTTCGGGAACGCGTTTGAACCGGGGAAGGCGAAGGGACTCCACCCCCTCATTCTACCATGCCGCACGGAAAGAAGGTTACTTGGACTTCTTCTTTGAAACCGTGGCCTGCGCTACCTTAATGAGTTCTGCGAGGTCAACCCCCATCGCATCGGTCAACCGAATGAGCGTGTCCAACCCCGGATTCCTCATGCCGCGCTCCACATAGCTGACCATTTGTTGCGACAGGCCGGCGCGCTCTGCAAGGACAGTCATTGATAGCCCGTGCTTCTCACGCTCCTCTTTGAGAAGTCGCGCAACTCGCGCGCAAACCGCCTGACGATTCTTGTCCACAGGCACGCATGGATTTTAGGTGAGAATAATTTGACAACGAACCTAACTTTTGTGAGGTTTCGACATGTTCGCAAAACGACTCGGCCCCGACCCTCACTCCAACGGCGCGCAGACGCCCGGCTGCCAAGGCTGCCCGGACATCTTTGAACTCGAAAACGGCGACTTCGCCATCATCGGCGCGGACATTACCGAAGCGGCTGGCCTGCTGCCGCCGTCCGCCGGCTGCGGCCCGGATGAACGCATCGTGCGGATTCCACGCAAGACGCTCGTGCTCGCAAAGCGGGATATTCCCGACAAGTTCTAGCCCCCTTTCCATATCGCGCCTCTTCATGGTAGAATGGCGCGATGGGAGGATTTCACTGGATAGCAGAAAATTGGGTCACTGCACTGAACACCGTGGGCGTGGTCAGCGGCTTGTTCTTCACTGCGGCCTCGTTCCGTTCGGAAGCCAAGACAAGGCGCGTTGCCAACCTGCTCACCATCACCAAGAATCACCGGGACATTTGGGCGGACTTCTATCGCGACCCGGAACTGGCGCGCGTGCTCGACACTGCGGCGGACGTGGCGAAGCAGCCCATCACTCGCGGTGAGGAGATTTTCGTCAACTTGGTGATTCTCCACCTGAGCAGTGTCTTTCACGCTCTCAAGGATGAGCTAGTCATCAATCAGGAAGGGTTGCGGAGGGACGTGTGGTCATTCTTCACCCTGCCGATTCCACTCGCAGTGTGGGAACGCGCCAAGTTGCTTCAAAACGACGCTTTCGTGGCCTTCGTTGAAAAGTGTCGGAACTGGAAATGACGCGAACCTACTCGTTCAGGCATTCAAGTCGATGAACCTCATACGCAGCAGCTTCCGTTGCAGCGGTTTGTTTTATGTTGCACAACAATTCTATTAGTTGCTATTTGTTGCTTGTGCAACCTGAAGCCTTACTTAAAATGGCGCAAGAACAGCCCAGTAAATTCGGATTGGAAGCCTACCGTGACACGATGTGTGAGCTTCGGAGAAAAGGGCATTCATGGCGCGCTATCGCTGATTTTCTGGTCGAAAAGGGTGTCAAAACGGACCACACGCGGGTCTATCGGCTTATGATGGAGGGCGACCCACTTTACGATTATAGCGACTGCCCCCTGGTCATCGGGGGTGAGCAATTTGAATCGCAGAAGGGCCAGCCGCTGCGACCATACAGCTCAGGGATGGTCATTTCGGTTGAGGCCAAGCTGAAAAGCATTCCATTGGAGCACCCCGAAAAAATCAACTCAACTTGGTGCCAGTGCCAATTTCGCCTGACGAGTGCCCCCAACCTTGTCTGGCTCAAGCAACTTCACGCCGAATTATTCGCCGAGTTCAATCCCAGTTGCCCTCACCACTTGGTAAGTGTGAAGGGTTTCGAGTTGAAATTTCAGGCCGACACCATGGCCTTGGATTGTCGGAGCTACAATCTTGAGCTGCACTTCAAAGAGGTCAGCGAAGGGATTCTAAGGGCGACACAGAACTTCTTCAGTGACAAGTCTAGGTGGACCGCACTTTGGCAAAAACTCGAAGAGCGGAATAAAAAGATTCTCGAACTGTATCACTCACCCGGAGAGGCCGTTGACGAGATTCTTGAAGGGCATTCGGAGTGGTATTCTGAGCAGGCGAAGCGGCTCAAAGCGCAATTCGATGCGCTTCCGTTGCATCCAGAAGTTTGGCTTCCGGGCAATGCCGTGCCGCCACAAAACTAGGTTCGCGCGCGAATTCACAGACACTTCACCCAGCGATTCAACTTCTCATTGACCACGGTGCGGGTAACGGCGAAGCGCTCACGCGAGCGGGCAATCAATTTTTCTCTCCGACCGACGCGGTTCTCCAACGGCGCGAGCGTCCTCGCCCGAAAGGGCTGCTTGTTCGTGCCGTCCTCCAGGAGCTTGATGACTACCTCGTAGCGGTCGAGGTCAACCAACTGCTGTGCTGCGAACTCGTTGCCGAACTCGGCCTGCAACACTTCGGCATCGGTGTTGCCGATGCGGAAGGCGATGAGCGTGCCGACATTGCCGAACACCGCCTGCCGGATGGGCAGCGCGAGCTGGTCAACGTATTGATGCGATAGCGTGAGGCAGAGGCGATACTTGCGGGCCTCCGCCAGAATCGCCGCGAACGCGTCCGTGCTGAAGTTCTGGAACTCGTCAATGAACAGATAAAAATCCCGGCGTTCGTGCTCCGGTTGGGTTGTCCGGGCCATGGCGGCGAGTTGAAATTGCGTCGTGAGCAGGGAACCAAGCAGGTTCGCCTTGTCGTGTCCGAGCCGGCCTTTCGACAGGTTCGCGATGAACAGCCGCCCGTTGTCCATGACGAACGGGATGCTCACCTTGCTTTTGACCTGGCCGAGAATGTTCCGAATCACGGGGTTGAGGAGGAACTGGCCGAGCTTGTTCTGAATCGGGGCGATGGCCTCGCGGCGGAACCGGTCGTCGTAGCCCGCAAACTCGTTCGCCCAAAAGTCTCGGATAAACGGGTCGCGGACCTGGCGCACGACCCAAGCACGATAAGCGTCATCGGTCAGCAGGCGATTCACGCCAAGCAGGGTGGTGTTCTCGCAATCGAGCAACGCGGCAATCGCGTTGTAGAGCAGGTATTCAAGGCGTGGCCCCCACGACTCGCGCCAGATGCCCTTGAACGCGCCGACGATGCCCGACGCAACCAAGTGCCGGTCGTCGGTCGCGACGTTGGCAAGGAGATTCAAGCCGACGGGGAAGTCGAGGTCGCCGGGGTGGAAATAGACGAGATGGTCGGCCCGGGCCGGGGGACTGTGGTCGAGCAGTTCCTCGGCGAGGTCGCCGTGCGGGTCAATCAGGCCGACGCCGTGCCCGGCGGTGATGTGCTGAACGATGAGATTGCGAAGGAGTGTCGTCTTCCCTGAACCCGTTTTGCCGATGATGTAGAGGTGCTGCCGCTGGTCGGCAGGGGAGATGCCGAAAACCACCGGGTCGCCCCAGCCATGCTGCTCGCCGATGATGATGTGGTCGTGATTGTTCATGGTTCCCAAGCCAGCCGCCACTCCTGCCATGTCGAAGGTTTCCCGTGTCGTGTAAAACCTGGGGACACGGCGGACGGGCGGCGAATGCCACTCGCTTGCGCCGACATGCGTATTTGGGACGAGCCGGCGAGGTAATGGCGACTGACTTTGAAACCCGATGCAGTTTCTATTCTAGCACGGCCAGGCCGCGCGCGCCTACGGCGCGACTCGTGACTGAGAATGCCGTAGTAGTGGCGGCGCTTTTTCCGCGCTGGCCGCGAAAGCCGTCGTCCTCCGCGCGTCGGCGCGAAGTGGGCGCGTTAGCGAACCCGTCGTGATGCTCTTAAAACCAGTCCCCCAACGTGTCGGCCCGGTTCGATAGAACCGGATAGCGCCCGACTTCGCGCTGTTTGGTAAAGGACACCGGCTAGGGGGACTGCAACCCGATAGCCCGCAGGGAAAAAGCGCGAAGTCGGGCGCTAGCCGACGACACGTTGGGGAGGTAGTAGGCGGCAGTTGAGCCGCGCCGTAGTAAAGTGATGGGCGAATGCCCCTACAAACCATGTTTGTCGCCCCGTATGTAGGGTCGCACAATATCTGTTTCGCAACTTGAGGCCCGCATCTACGGCCTGAAGCAACCCGCTTAGGGACGCGGTTTGACAGGCCACGCTGTTCGTGGTCTGCAATGCTTGGCGTGTTCTTTATGGGCTGGACGGTGGTTGCTTACGGCGATTCGCCGCCGGGGTCTGCTGGGTGCGGAAGCTGCCGACGGCACGGCGTCAGGGCCGCGCGGTGCGTCCTTCGGCGTCGTCAATCACTGGCATCTCGTGTTCCTCCACCATCGCCCGAATGACGGCGCGTCCGTGGTCGTCGCGAAGCAGCATGTTCAACCACTGAACGAAGAGTTCGTGTTGTTCTTCATCCCGCATTTTCTTCGCCTTCAAAGGTTCTTGAACCTTCGGCTGTGGATTATTCTTTGTATTGTTCATTGTATTACTCTGTGGACGTTTCCGTCCGCCCTCCCCGGACATTTACGTCCTACCCCCGTGGACATTTCTGTCCGGGGTGCCCGAACGGGCTGTGGATAACTTTGGCCGGTGCAAACTCAACCGCTCGACCAACGACGCGGACATCTCGCGAAGTTCGCGCAACTGCGGTTCCTTCACGCGCGCATACTTCCCCGCCGCTCGCATGATGCGGTCGGTGTCGTTGAGGATGGTGATGGTGATGAAGGACTTTTCCTTCAGCGAGGCGAGGTGTCGCCGAATCTGCCGCTCGCTCAGTCCGAAGAACTCGGCGAAGTGCCGATTGGAGGCGAAGCAGCCGCGCTCGTTGTCCAGCGAGTGGATTTCAACGAACAGAACTTTTTCCATAAGCGAAAGCTCCGATGAGAGCCAAATCTCCTTCGGAATCCAGACGCCTTTGAAATCTCTCCAGGTGCGCTCCATGCCTACCATCCTACCATACTCGCCCGCGTTTCCACAAATGGTCGGGGCATGGGCGTGTGCCGGATGTTCCGGCAGTTTCCGAAGTGCGCGCGCGTGTGGTAGAATTCAGTCACGATTCCCCGGCAACTTTTCTCCAGCTCGGCGCATCGCATTATTCGCTAACGCAATTTCAATGGATAACAATTCACAACCGCAGCCGGTGCCGAATGATTCAGAACCGTTCCGCATCTTTCCGCAGACTTCCGAACCCTTCGGCAAAGTTCCGCACGGTGCGGAAACTTTCCGCAACCTTCCGAACACGTCCGAACGGACGGACAATCACACGCTCACGGTGCGCGAGGTCGCACGGAAGTTTGAAGCTGCGGGCGTCGCGCGCACCGAGCGGAGCATCGTGAACTGGTGCCAGCCAAACCCGCAGGGCATGGCCCGGCTGGCTGCCTTCTTCGACACGAACGACCGGCGTTGGTTCATCACCCCGCAGAGCGTCGAGTCCGCCGTTGCGGAAGAGCAGGCGAAAGCCGCGAAGTCGGGGCAAAGCCCTTCCGAAGCCGTGGCCGCGACTCCGCAACCTTCCGAAATCGAGAATGGAACGATTCGCTCGCGTCCGAACGCTGGGGTGGGTGCAGACAACTCCACCGGCTCGGAGAAGGAACTCATGGACTTGCGGATTCTGAACCGGGGCAAGGACTACTTCATCGAGCAGCTCCAAAGAGAGCGAGAGACAATGCTCGAAAAACTGGTTTCCGGCAGCCACCGCATCGGTGAGCTGGAAACCCGCTTGCAGCAGATTTCCGCGCCTCGCAATGGTGAGCAACCTTCAATTGAAGCAACTTGATGAGGGGCTGTTCTGAAAGGATGCAATCACACGGATAGGGAGTATCCACGTAACCATTGTTCTACTGACTTCGCGGTTTCTGCACTGACTGGCTGATTGCGCGCGAGCACCAACTGGTGAATGCACCACTGTCCGTCCGGCCCCTTGGTGATGCCGAGTGTCGCACGCTCCGGGCGCAAAACCTTGTAAATGTATCTCCCCCTCGGTGAAGATAAGCAGTCGCCCGTCCTTGAAGCAGAAGCCGACTCTGTGCATTTGGAGCCTTTGGTGGACGATGAGGTCTTGGCTTTAGATTCAGCCGTTGTGAATTCGGCCTCACTGAACGGCAAGTTGTAAGCTCACAAAGTCTTCAACGCCGTTTGCAAATCGAACAAGTGCTTTCTAGTAAAAATGACCCCACGCTGCTCGCGCGCAAGAGTGACTGGAACTTCTGAACCAGTGGCATTCAAGATTCGCTGCTTCAATTCAATCGGTTCCGTTCCGTTCACATGCTTAAACATGGCGGCACATACGGGACAAAGTGCAATGTAGTTTTGGGGCAATTCCCTCTTCAATTCTCGGACGCACTGGACCGCCTCAAAAAAGTAGGAGCCGTCGTCGAGCTTGAATGGCATTTCCTCTATACAGATTTGACAGACCATTTGCTCGCTACTATTCGTGTTTAGTTCTCGAAGTGCGGTTCGCGCTTCTTCTTTGGTATCCCAATTCACCCGAACGGTTCGCCCACGAATCTGCCGCTCAACAGAACCGGCGCTTTGTGCCTGTTCAGTGATTCGTTCTTCTCGGAGCGCTGGGTGGCGCGACTCGGCTTCAGGCCGGTCTGGTTTAGCTCTCTGCGTTGCCTGCCAACGTTTGAATGTCTCGAAATCGTTTTTATTGGCTTTGAGGTATTCAATGTCGTCAACTGAAACGCCCGCACTTTGAGCAAGTTGAGCAACAGCATTGATTGGAGAAGGTGGTTGGACCCTCATTCTTAGCTGGCGGGACAACGTCTCGTTCTTGGCGAAGGTCAACGGAAGGTCGTCAAGCGAAAGCTCACTTGCTTTATGGAAGCAACCCGACCTGTCGGGTAGCCAAGGTGCTTCAGCCAACATCTGGCCCGCTTCGGAGAACTCCTCGCTACTAAACTCTCCTAAAAAGTCCTTCCTGCGAGACGACAGCACCCACCCGGAAATCAGGTTGTTTCGTGTTCCAAGGACTGTGTTCCAAAGAACGGCGCTCCTGTCTAGCGTAGGGTGACTGAGCGCATGAGCAAGTCCGTGTATTTTGCAATTAGGGTCAAAGCCATGCAGTGACCTTTTGTGATTACCATGACTGGTTTCGAGAATAACGAATTCACCCTTCGGTTCTCGGGCAGTAATCCGCACTTGGTCCTTAGCACCTAAGCTGCGGAGGGTATCTCGGTATTCTTCTAACTCTGCACAAACAAACCAAGCCTCCGGGTTTCCGTGAAAGTAGGTTTCAAGTTCGGCTGTCCGATAATAAACATCCGTAGGCGCTTGCCCTGAACGCAGTCCTGTCGCTGCGCTTTCAGCGCACACAAAACGACAAGACCTTAGTCTTTCGGTAAGCGCGCGTGTTTTCGATGTGGAATCTGTCTTTAGCGCGGCGAAAATGGAAGCGAGGTCGCGCTTGTATTCTTCGTGATTTGGCAAACTGCCCTCCGAGTATCGCGGCAACACGTTCTGCAAAACATCGTCACACTCGTCTGGCACCACATATTTCAGCTTAGTGAGAAATTCCCTTGCCCCAGGTTTCGTTAAAACTGCCCGTTTGACGCAGTCGAATTTAGAATTCCCATCCGGTGGCAGAAATGCAGATGGGCTTCCGTCTCCGTTCAACGGACAGATGTGTCGTCCGTTTTCAAGTCTGATAATCGGCTTGTTCAGGAAGGGAACATTGGCGCGAAGTCCAAGTCCTAAATTAGTGAGCCAAGCACGCTGGCCCGCGAGGAATGCGTAAAGGCTCCCCATCCATTCATCCGACTGATTCCTCAAAAAGTCTTCGGTCAATCTCCTGACAAAGCCGTCGGAGTCAATTTCCTCGATACTCAAATCGCGGCGCAAATAATCCCAAAGT
>SXGT01430915.1_pt1 | contig 13926 bp, 22 predicted proteins | sample 3176221 | NCBI WGS metagenome assembly SXGT01 (sample SAMN11356862, study PRJNA531348) | freshwater metagenome | isolation source: freshwater sample F1-120 | place: China: Fuxian Lake, Yuxi | collected 2017-12-25 | reverse complement strand
GATCAGTCCTTGTGATTGTAGCCGCAGCTTCGCTCGCTGCACCTGATTGGCTGTCACCTTCACACCGTCTACGTGACCGCTCGCCATCTGGTTGAACACATCCAAGTTGTAGCAGGCAGGATCGACGTGCCGCTTGATAGCGAGCTGCTCTGCCCAAGGCATGTCCTGGAGGATTCCAAGGTGATGCTCCCAGCAGCACGCCAGCCAGAACCGTCTGTCGCTCACCGTTCGCTGCCGGACAGAACCACCCACGATCTCGTGAACCGTACCAGGCACGGACTTGCAGCCGCCGATGCAACAGACTCCCATCTCGCGACGGAACTCCAGACGAGCCTCGCGGATCACTGCCTCACGGGCTGCACGTTTAGCGGACATTGGTTTCAGACGTGAGCGTTTCATTGTTTTATCACTCTTTCACGGTGTACTCGATCTTGACAGTCTCAGTATGATGTGTGTCGCAAGCCGCAACTGCCTCTTCCTTCGTCGGAAAAACAAAAGAGCCGCAAACGTATCTGCCATGCACGGAACGCGTGACGTTAACCCAGCCGACGGCTTTCCGCGGCGCCACGATCGGTGTGTTAACAATGTCGTCTGATGGAATGTGTCTCGACGTGCCATCTAGCTTAACAACCAAGACACGCTCATGACCATTGAGGACTTCATATCCAGCCTGCTCGACCGCAACCACATGACTGTAATCTCCGCGAACTTCGCTTATCAGTCGTGCCGGCTTTCCGTCTCTTGTCTGTATTGGCTTTGACCAATCAACTATTTTGCTCATAGTACATTCCTTTCTTAACGCATGAGCGGTTCATAAGTTACACCATACGACTAGAACAATGATGGAGCAGCACCACTTTCGGCACGTCGCCGCTTGTCGGCGTGCTTGTGGCACTTGCTGCACAACGCCACGCAATCAGTTGGCAACTCATGGTATAGCCGCTCATACGAGCGATGATGAACCTCCAACTTCTTGTCCGAATCACAGAGGCAGCAGCGATAGCCCCAATACGCTTTTACACGTTCGGCGTATGACTTCCATTCGACACTCGTGTAGTAGCGTACCAACTCGCCGCTCAGCGGTTGGCGTTTAGATGGACCGTGCTTCACACCTACAACCAATCCCTTTTTTCTGGCGTTGATGCACTGCCTCCGCACGTCATCAAGAGGCATACTCGCGAACTCTGGACCACATAGCTCCCGAACCTTCTCATAGTCGTAGGTCAGGAAGTTGTCGCAGCAACGCCCCAATACCTGTTGCTTTTCAGACAGAATAGGGACCAGAGTTTCAAGCGGTATCTTCTTTACAGTAATAGTTCCCATCTTTGTTTCCTCGACTTGGTTTGCAAAGGGCCTGTAGCACGACTCTTACGATTGACGTTACTGAATCTCTGTGGTCTCGCGTCCACAATCTCACCGACTGGCTTCCATCCTGAAGCCTTGTAGATAGTCCCTACGTGGACATCGACAGCAAGGTAGCTGATGAACTTGTCTATCTGCGGGAACTTCCGTGGGACAAGTCTCCGCATTACCGATAGCATCCTGCTCGCAGTGTTCTTAGGTGCCGCAGGGCCAATCGCCAGCCGACGTAGTTCGATTGTCCGCCCGTCACACAATGAAGCAATGATAGGCTGCGACCATATCGCGGCAGCGTACCAATTGCCAGTATAAAAAGCTCCATAGCATACGGTAGTCACACCACACAAAACGTTTCCAAGGTCCGTCCGCGGAAGCATGGAATGCCACCGGCGATTTAGATCGCACGCTAGCCTCGCACCTATTTCCTCGAATCGAAAATCAAGCGCCGAGGTCGGTTTTGCACCGCCGCCCTCCTCTTGGAAAAGAGGATATGCTGCTATTACACCATCGGCGCGTTTTATATCTTCCGTCATTTCCTGATCCTCTTGTTACTTCCTCATCCTAGCCCGTATCAAGGCAACGTGCTTCTCCATGTGCTCACACCACTGCTCCGGTCTCTCGATCAGAGACGCCATCGTCAGCGAATTCGCCACTTGCACGCACTCCCGTCGTAGCACGCTGTCGCGTATCGCCTCGACGATGCCCTCGATGCAAGTGCCACTATCGTCCCGCTTGACGCCCATCGTCTGCAAGCAGCCCCATATACGATCCTTGTCGTGCCGGCGAATCGAGTCGAGCAATCCGCTGATCGCTCCGTCCTTCGCGTCCCGCGGTTCCAAGTCCGCTGAAGCGTCGAGCACCAGCTTGTTGCCCGTCAGCAACGCACCGATCAAGAGCAACCACAACTCACGTTCCTCTTGTCTTGCAGTCTGCTTTCCGTTTGTCGCGTCCATGACGTTTCCTCCAAGGTCTCTCCGAACGTCCATCACTCAGTCGCTTCAATCCCGCAAGGGTGACGATGCAAGCGCAGGTTCCCCATGCAATCCACCCGCCCTTTACCGCGGCGATGTTCCGGTTGTTACGCGGAATCCCGTTCGTCTCCTTTCCCGGCCCAAGGAATCCACCTTGGGCTATCGGATTTTGTTGTGCGGCCTTCGTCGCCCTCAGGCTGTCGGTATCCGCACCGTTTAACCGTTTGCCAATCAGTGGCTAGTTGTTTGTCTCATATCTGCACGTCGAACAAATCTCGAGGCATGGTTCGCCCGCGAATTTGGTAGAGCAATTTCACCCATTCCATTTCCGTTAATTCCGCTGGGATCGGTAAGTGCTTCATTGCGTTCGCGTTCAGCGGATGCGCCTTCCACCATGAGAAGTCGGAAGCGTATCGGCAAGCGATGAATGGTATCGATGCACGGTCTGCCAGGTCGATCATTGCGCGATAGGACGGATGCGACGGATACTGTGGCATGGCCATCTCGTTTTTATACTCAACCAGGCAACACACGCGTCCGCTATCGTACTCGACCATGAGGAAATCTATGTCCACCGCAGGGCAATCGAAGCCCCACATCCGATGACGTAGACTTATCTTCTCGTCCCGCCATCCGGTTCGCTCTGGTGCCACTGGATTCATACCGATGCCTTTATTCTCGTCAGAGCCGCATTCACCGTGCCCTTGTCAATATCGCACCCGACAAACCTACGATTCAATGCAAGCGAAACCATAGCGGTAGTGCCTCCGCCAACGAACGGGTCGCAAATGAGCTGACCAGGTTTTGTCAGGCGACTCACAAGATCAGCCATGCCGCTCTCACTCTGGCCCCAATGATGATGCTCCTTGTCGTTGTCGTTCACGTCGCTGCGCGTGACATCACCGAACCATTCAACCGATTTGCCGAAAAGCAACACTGGCTTCCAGAACGTATTGACCTTCGCTGGGAACTGCTGCACCGCCTGCCCGCCAGGAGTCAGATAGGCCAACGTCCATCGGTAACTCAGGTGTTCGCAAAGACGGCGTAGCACTTCCGGCAGGTAGCTCTGCCCGGCCATCACGGCCACTAGCGGGACATCCTTGCACGACTCCGCCAGTTCGGTGAACACAGACAAGAATTTTTTGGGATATGGAGGATCAGTGATGACGGCATCAGGCTCTACACCGGACGCGAACAGGTCAGCACATGAGCAATGCCGCACGTCGCATACCTTCATCAGGGATTGCGCCTTGCCGGCAGAGAGTTTCTTCGCGGCCCTTTCCATCCGCTGCCGTTCGATTCTCTCCTTTCGTTCCTTGCCGGCCTTCGAACGGGTTTTCTTGCCAGCCTTGATCTTGTCGAATTCATCTTCCGGCAGCTCGGCCAACATCTGAGCCGCGGCGGACTCACGCTTTGACAGGCCGATCTCCGCGAGGGTGGGTGGTGCATCAGCAAAAGCCGGTAACGCCGTGGCACCGGCTTTTCCACGACCTGGGCCTGGGCGGTTGATTGCCCTTTTCGTCGCCTTGAGCATCTGTCCCATCTTGCGTTCGGCCTCCATCGCGTAGGAGCGACAGTGCTGGATGGCACCTTCTCCCATACCTTTACGCTTCGCCCAATCAGCAGCAGTCAATGCAAGGTTCTTCAGTTCCTTGGCTGTCTGGATCGTGTCTGCCTCGGCCAGCATCTGTGCAGCTCTGGTGAAAATTGCGAGTGAGTTGCCGCTCATCACGTCAGCCTTTCTCTCGGCACCTTAACCGTTTGCCAATCAGTGGCTAGTTTTCCCATTCGAGCCGTGCAGGCACAACCAGCAATGCTCCGCGAACTACCTTGGAATCGACTCCACCCCAAAAGTATTCCCCAGACTCAACGCAATACACCTCCAGATTCTGCGGATCGTGTGTCCAGTACTCGGTTTTGATTCCCACTGTTGGCTCTTCCTTTTCGATACCAAACAGAAACAATCCCGGTGGACAATCGACCAGGGGCATCGGCATGTCGCAAGGGACAACTCGTAAATGCTTCCTCATGTCAGTCTCCCTCTCGGCACCGATGCCACCTTCTCGAACCAGTCCGCCTTATCGCGTGGCATCATCGCCAGGTCACGCGGCGGGTAGTAGTGATTCTCGTAGTAGAAAAGCGCTGCTGCCTGGTTGAACGTTGCATCCCATTTTTTCGAGCGTGCCCGATGGTACATCTTCTCCCAGAGTCTGGCGGTGTCGTGCTTCATCGCGATCCGCCGTGGCTTGTGCGTCGGTCCGTCCACCTGCCGCAGCGATCCGTCCACCTGGACGACCACCCGGCTGCGTCCGGCTGACGAGTACCCGCATTGGTGGCACTTCGGTCCAGACAGACGGCAGGCGTGGCACTTGGGACAGACGATCGGCTCAGTCTCGGGTCGCTCTCGCATTCCCTCCGCACGTAGCCCGGTGGTCTTGTACCCGCTCTGGCCTAGATCCCAATCCCGGTCAGCGTTCAGCGAACCGTGACGGCAATTACCGACGATAGCAACCTTGCCATTTCTGCGAGTCACTATCGTTCCAAGAGGATTCGCAACACACCAAACACGTTCGCCGTGACTTGCGGCACTCATTACGATCCGTGTTTGTCCACTCACGGCATGTTTCCCGTGCAAGATCAGGTGCCGGCGTTTTTGGATGTTCAGAATGTAGAGCCTGGTTTTTTGCGATGGTCTGTTTGGGTGTGGATCGCGAATACTGATATTGCACTTGAATCCGCGTCGCACGCATAGAGATTGCAGGCGGTCAGAAAATGTTTTATGCCCAGTGAAGATTTTGTAAGAGCCTCGCTGCCTGCCTTCACGTTTTGCACCATCTCCCAAATGCACGGCATAGAGAAAAATCTCGAACTGCCGCTCAGTCATGTCTTCCAGTAGTGGTGATAACGCCTTGTCGATATATTTTTCGAGTCGATACCACCCATTTCTTGGGCGCGATTTGCACGTTCCTTTTGGAATAGCGAATGTAGTTGACGGCCGGGCATTTGCATAACATGAATTAGAGGAACGCCGTTCGGTAAAGTCGAATCCGGCGCCAACCAAGCACTCACGCAAGTCTTTTATTTGCGGCTGATGGTCCGACTGAGAGATTGTTAATTGCCTGTCATTTTTTTCCCTGTGCCCGTCAGTAATAAACCAGCCAAGGAACCGTATTTCGTCGTCCGTAAGCGGCACACCATTGGATCTTTGGATTCCTGATATTGGAATCTTGAATCGTCCGGTAGATTGTGCCAGATAATCAGCACGCGCGAGCTTAAATTGTTCCGGCCACACTGGTTTACCGTGACCGTCGCAGGTTCGTCTCTTGAAAACCATTCGGTGATTGCCTGTGACGCGAATATCACACGCTCTGCCGGTTGCTTCGTACATTTCTTCGTCATCAGCAAGCGGCCTGTCATGCCGTTCGAGGATTGGCTGCCATGATATTTCTCCGTTCTCATTGTCGAAACCAGCTACCAAATCGTCGTCTCGAATGTCGTCCGGCCCGAGCCATCCGCGTGGAGTAAGTATTTCTGTTTGCATGTCCAAACAGTAGTTTCCTCCGTGATCGATCACCGTCACAGACTCCAGTGATGGGTGCGAGCGAATGACTCGACCGCCAGATTGCAGGTAGCTTGTCAGCGACCCGAACACGGTAGCCATGATCGCACACCCGATGTGCGGCAGGTCGATTCCCTCGCGTAAGACGAACCGATTGCACAGGACTTGAATCTCGCCAGTCTCTGATTGCCGCAGTACTTCGGCAGCCAGATCGTCCGTCTTGATGTGGCTCTCGCCGTCCAGCCATATATTCTTGGCGTCGATGTGCGCCGCCCGGACGCCGTTCCGGTAGAATCTCTGAGCGAAGAATACCGACCCGGCAACGTCCGGTCCGAATAGGATAGTTGGCAAGCCATCCGGGTTGAGCCGCTTCCAGTTGTCGTAGGCACGCCCGAAGATACCCGGACGCATGATCGCCTTAGCGTTGTCCTTATCGCTCAGATCTTCGCCTACCTTGTATTTCTTGATGTGTCTCAACTCTGGCTCATCCGGGCAAGAGTGCACCGCTGGGATGTGAGCACCACACCTCCGCAAATCGCTGTTGAATCCGGCGACGATCAGCCGCTCCCACTCGCCTAGCAGGTCCAGCGGCGTCGCCGTGAACGCCACCACCAACGCTCCCACCTCCACGTGGTCCGCGATGATCCGCTCCATCGCAGCACCGCCCTGCATGTGTATCTCGTCTATCAGCACAAGAGCCGCCCGGTGCAGCGTCCGTTTCTCTTTCTTGTAGACGGCGACCAGTTCTGTCGGTGTCATGGCAATCTGCACGTCCCGCAGCAGCGCCGGTTCGTGCCCGCTAGCCCGCATCCCGAACTGAATCCCACGGTCCTCCAGTACTCTCGCCGTCTGGGCGCAGAGCAGTTTCCGCGAGGTGTAAAGAGCAACAGGCATCCGTTCCATCCCAGCCCATTCGATAAGCTCCGACATGATGACCGTCTTGCCGCCGCCGCAGGGCGAGGTCATGACGATCTTTTTCAGTCCTTCAGCGTGGGCATCCTGCACCGATTCGATGCCGGTGATCTGGTGCGGCCAGAGGTGTGTTTCTGTCGCGATCATATGGGTGCCGTGGCGTATGACTTCCACGTCGCGAGGGTGTTCAGGACGTGGTTCAGGTTCCGTCGGATTGCCTCGTGGTGGTCCGCTCCACCATGCTGCTTCTTGATCTCGGAATTCAGCCGGACGCACTCGCCGATCTTGCTTTCGAGCGTCTTGAATAGCCGCATGTCCTCCATCGGCTTGCCACGAGCAGGCTTCTGTTTGGGCTGTTGCGGTGCGACTTCGTCCGCTACTGCCTGGACATGAGAAGCCGTTAACTTCGGCTTGCCGTCCTTGCCCTTCTTGGCGGTTTCTACGGCCTTTGTCCAAACGTCTGCCTGGACATTCTCGCTTGGAAGATCGGCCAGGACGCGGGCAATACGCTCGTTTGGTGGCGAGGCAACGTCTACCATGGTAGACAAACTGGCCACCACCTTTGCCGCGTCTATGAGCTGGTAGGCTCGCGGTTTGGAGAAGCCCCACCGCGTCTTGCAGTATGCCTCGAATGTCGTTGCCGTCGCGGTGTATAGCCCACCATCGCGGATGGCGATCAGGGCATTCCCTACGTCGACGAATGACGCCAGCCCTGCCTCGATCGTCTTTTCATGTTTTGCCAGTGCCCGCCTATCGTCCGTCCCTAATTCGATCAACGCACCCATCGTTCGATCCTTCCTCGCCTCCAGGCGGAAATTCCACGCCGCATATCAGCGGCTAAACGAAAAAATGCCACATGCGTCTTGGCTGTCCACAGAAGCCTCATTCACCTCTGTGCTCGTAGTTTTCCTTTCCGGCTCGGTATTCGCGAGCGATCAAATAACATTCTGCCAGCAACCAACCAGACGAGAACATCGCCAGAAGAAAACTGCATCCGTAAAACGGCCACAATGCCAACAGGCTTTCCGCCTCCGTCCATTCTGGATGGATCAGTAGATGGTAGAGCCTGCACGCGATCAGCCCGCCGAATCCAGCAGTGCCGAATATCGCTGCACGAAGAAGCATGGCGAAATCCTCTGAATAAAAAACGCGACTCACCGAGCCAAGAGTTTACTGCGACGTACGCTACTGGCAGACGGTGAGCCGCGTTGTTTTAAGCGGTTCGAATTAGTAGCGCACATCGCATTACCACAAGATAACTCCTTAATTCCCGCTGTCAATAGGGACCGTCAAAAGTTTTTCCTTCGCGTCGATCGCCTTCCGTCGGCCGATCCCAAGGTACGTCACCTTGTCGCCTTGGGCTTGCGTCAGAGCCGTCACCGAAACCGCATGGTTGCACCGACGCTCGATCTCGTGGATCGCCTCGTAGGTTTCGGCACTCATCATCCCACGCAGCAAGGTGGCAAACAGAGCCAAGTTCTCGTGTTGTTCACTCGTGAATATGCCCTGATCGTGAAGCTGCGACGATCGGTCCACGCACTTTGCCAGCGTCTCTGGGCTTGAAGCAGTCTCGATCCTGAGGAGCGCCTTCTGGTATCTGACATCAGGCGTATCTTCCAAGACTTCGACATTCTTAGTTCCTCGTTTCGCCACCGTGGCCGGCCGTCCCTGGGCTGCCTCAGCGTCGTCATCTTCCGGTGCCACACCCACCATTGAGGAAAGCTGGTAGCGACGCAGATAGGTAATGCCAGAGCCGATAGACTGAGGTGACGAGTCGCGGACGGTAACCGTGAGCGGCTCGCTCTCGATCCACTCGCCAGAGCTGTGGATCAGGATCGTCTGCATAGAGACTATGTTTCCCTCGGCTCTCGGCGACTGGACAACCGCGATTTCGTTCGCCGCCAGTGCGTCTCTGCAAGCATCCCAGACAGATGCCAGGTCAGCGTATCTGCTCTGGAAGTGTGGATTCCGAGAGTCCTTCGATGCACCTTTGATGGCTCCCTGTGCCTTGGATAGTGCGGCAGCCATCGAGGATAGTGTGCTGATAAACTTCATGTCGCCACCTCCTGTTCCTGGATCGGTTTCGCCGGATTCATGGCACCTTCGACGGCCTGTATCGCCTCGCGTATTCTCAGTGCGATGTACAGGTCGGATACACCAGCTTCAGCCGCCGCCATGTAGAGGTACATGCTGGCTTTTCTGAGTTCTTCGCGTTTCGTTTCCATGTCTGTCTCCTTTGGGTTAGCCAGTTAGTCCGTTCAACCGCTCTGCCTCTTCCTCGAACCGCTCGCACTCTGTCTCGTAGTACGACTTCCGCTCTCGCGGCTCTTCTACCCAGCCTGTGCTGAGTTCATCCAACGCTGCGAGTGCCACCTTGAGCAGTTCCACCTCAGACTTCGATGGCTCGCCACGTGCTCGTGCCGCGAGCAACGCATCGCGTGCGGCGAAGATGTGTGGTTCGTAAAAGTGAATCATGTGATCTCCTAAAAAACTGTGCTGTGCTGTGGTTTGCTGTGCAATGCCGTGCTCTGCCGCGTTGCTTCCATGTGATTCAAAAACTATGCTGTGCTGTGGTTTGCCTGGCGTCGCGAGGCGAGGCTCGGCGGCGCAAGATTGCTCCCAAGTGATCCAAAAAACTATGCTGTGGTTTGCTGCGGTTTGCCGTGCCGTGCCGTGCATGGCCCTGCCACGTTGCTCCCGATTGATTCAACAAACTGTGCTGTGCTGTGGTTTGCGCCGCCGTGCTCCGCAATGCATCGCATCTACGAAACAAGTAGTCCCTCCAGTATTTCGTGCAAGCATTTCAGCCGATCCCACAGCTTGTCGTCGTCCGGCAGCGACTTCGATTCGATCAGCTTGATCAAACATTCGGCATGGTATCTCGCCGTCTGTCCGCCGACATGCTCGACAACGCTCTCCTGTGCCTTCGACAACTTCGTGCCTGCCAGGTGAGCCATCGGACGACGCAATATCACCGTGCCGTCTTTGCCGGCAGCACACCGTGTAGCGACGAGTTCCGCCACCTTCTCACGTGTCACGTGCAGCGCTTCCGCGATACGCTCCCTCGAGATGCGAAACTGCTTGGCGAGCACAGCACACCGTGCGATGTCCGCCGAGGTCAGCCTTCGTCCGTGGTGACTGTTCCTCGACACAGCGTCGAGTACCATTTCTGCGTCGTTGGCGAAGTCCACCAGCATGACTTCCACCTCGGCTTCGTCACCATGGACGCGGATAAAAGCACGCCTGCGATGGAATCCGTCCGTGAGTCGTTTCGTTTTCGCGTCCGCAACGCACGGTGGCAGAGCCGCACCAGCTCGGATCGGTTCCGCAAGATCGTAGACGTGTCCGTCGAACACGCAATTCCGCGGGTAGATTGCGAAGTCCTCGATCAGCTCTGACGCTTTGAGAATAACTGTTTTGTGAGCCATCTGATTCCTCCATGTGAAAAGTAATGAACTGAAAAAAACTGTGGTGTGGTGTGGTTTGCCAGGCCAGGCTCGGCTTTGCGTCGCAGCGCCATGTTGCTCCCGATTGTTTCAAAAACTGTGCTGTGGTTTGCCGTGCCCTGCCCTGCAGGGCATCGCGCGGCTCTGCAACGTTGCTCCCAAGTGATTCAAAAAACTGTGCTGTGCTGTGGTCTGCATTGCCCTGCGTAGCGTTGCTCTGCCAAGCATCGTTGCTCCCAAGTGATTCAAAAAACTGTGCTGTGCTAGGGTTTGCCGGGCTTTGCCGGGCAACGCATCGCCAGGCTGTGCTTCGCCGAGCCGAGCAAAGCAGTGTGTCTAATCAATAATCGTCGCCTTGAATTTTCCATACGGTCCGCCCGCAGCCTGTTTCGCCATCTTGCCCTTCGGCTTCACGTATGCTCGAAACGCTCCGATGCCAACGGACATTCCAGCGAACCGCATAATGTCGTCGAAGTACTTGTCAACAACCTGCATCAATGCGGTATTGCTCGAATCGATCAGCAGATTGAACGTCGCCGTCCACTTGTCGAACCGCGGGCGGATCGCGACAACTGCACCGCCGGTGTTCTGATTGACGGCACGCTGCATGTCAATCTCGTAGTCGCCTGCCTTGTACGGCTTGTTCGTCGCCGGGTTGCAGATCTTTGCCATCTTCGTCTCGTAGTCGAACGTCAGTCCAGCCCGGATATAAGTCGCAGCGGCTGGTGCCATACGGCCCGTACCGATCTTCAGCTTCATCAATTCCGACGCTGTCAGGATCGCCGAAAACAAGGCAACATTCGGGAAGCAACACTCGCCGTCGGCGTCGATGTAGGCTGCCCTCCGCGCGACAGCTTCGGGCGATGTGTCGTCCTTCTTCTTGCTGCGGCTTCCAGCGTCTGACTCCGGTGTCATTGACGATGGATTCGCACAGAGCAACGGAGTGATGCCGATCACCTTGATCCGAAGTTTCTCCAGCTCGAACAATGAGGATGGCTTGTCTGCCAGTCCGTTTTCTTGGATCCTGTTTTTAGTCGCTGTCATTGGATTTACCTTTCAAAAAAGTGGAAGTGAAAAAACTGCGCTGTGCTGTGGTTTGCAATGCGGAGCCACGCCTTGCTCGGCAACGCCGCGCATTGTTGCTTCCGAGTGATCCAAAAAACTGTGCTGTGCTGTGCTGTGGTTTGCCGGGCACCGCGTGGCAAAGCCGTGCCTTGCTGCTCCCGATTGATCCATAAAACTGTGCTGTGGTTTGCCGGGCGTAGCAATGCACAGCTCGGCAATGCGAAGGACAAAACACGTGGCCTGCCGAGGCAGAAATTCCTGCGAGAGAATCCGGTGCCAGACGGCAGGCCACGCATGTTTCGTTTGCCGGATACTCTCGCATAGCCGTAACATTACTCGTGGATTCTAGCCTGTCAATAGGTCACGCGAAAAGATTTTTGTGGTCATACCGATTCCTCGCCTGCGGTTTCTTCGGCACACCACACGAGGACATCGCCCTTCCGCCTGATGGCATTAGCCTTGACGAGGATACCGACGGCCTGCTCGTATTGTTCGAGCGACAGGAACGCCATCACCATCGCGTACAGATGGTCGGATGGAATCTGCCTTAGCTCGCGGATTGCTCCGCCGAGGACGAAAACTGCGTTCAGGGACGACATTGTGAACTCCTTGTGACAGAAAAGAAGCCGGACAACAGGTTTGGGTATCGCTTGGCATTCGAGACGTGCCCGCAGTCCTGGCAGCGGTACTCGTAGTCCTGATAGGCGTCCTGCCCGCGACCTTGCAGCCGGCCGATCAACACGACGTGTTCTGTCCGCTTCCGGCAATCTGGGCATCGACGTCGGCACTTGTTGGGCTTCATGGTTTGGCTCCTTTCGCCAGGTTGCGGCGGATTGCCGCTGGAATTATCTGCTGAGTTCAATCGCCGGCCCTACGATTGTCGCGTGGTTGCCGCGTGTCTGGCATCGTTGCCAATCGTTGATTCGAGCACATCTAGCCTCAGCCTCGGCCCGCGTTGCAACGATCACACGCTCCAATCGCGGCGGATCGTATGCGTCGTTGTATATCTGGATCACGGTAGGCCCTTGCTGGACTGCTGGCTCTATGTTCCACCATTGCGGTTTCATGTTTTCGCTCCTTCTCCTAATGCGTTTTACCTCGCCAGGTTTGCGGCCGATTGCCGCTCATATCTTTTCGAGATACTCCACACCTATCGAGAGCAGCGAATCCCACTCTTGGTTGGTCAAATCGAGAGATCTGCGGGCACGCTCCAACGAATTCCCATCGTAGAGAGAGTCAGCACACCCATGCGTGTATGTCTCATATTTCGGAGACTCACCATCGAACCAGGACACGACGCAATCGCAGCCGTTTTCGTGGACCTCGGCATCGGTTTTCCAGTCGACGAATCGGTAACCTTGGATCGGGCTTTTCATCGTTCGTTTCCTTTGTGCTAGTGCTTGTTTGCGGCTGATTGCCGCATTGTGGTTAGTTGGTTTCGATCTCGCTCACATCTAAGAACGTGGGCATACCGCAATACTTCGCAAGTACTTCATCAATCAGATCGCCAGCCGATGTCAAGAAATCGTAATGCACTTGGTCATCCTTGAGATAAACATTAACGATCTTGGCTCTTATACCAGCAAGGCCGGTAAACTTGCCTCCCGGAGGGAACTCGGCCCATGCAGGATTGAACGTGGCCCACTTCCCTAGCAGATCAGTGTAAAAATTCTTCATGTCTAATCTCCTTAGTTTGGTTTGTCGTCCGCGTCTACCACCATTATAACTAGCCCTAGAACCGAGTCAATAGCACCTACCAAAGATTTAGCAAAATAGTTACAAACCATTGCCGCCAAAGGACTTACCGTGCCTGCTCAATACCGGTTTTGGCCTCGGCGTGCCTCGCCGTATGCCGAGCCGACCGAGGATCCGGTCGTATTCCAGACGCCCGGTATCTATCCAAACGTACACCAATTGCCGCGAAACGCCGATAGATCGTGCGTACTCGGCGGGCGTCTGGTATTCGTTGAGCTGGGCCATACTGGCTATCCTAGCTTCCTTCGGGAGCGGCGTCAATAGCTGCGTCTTGCTCTGCTCGTCTGATCGCCTCGTCCACCAGCCACTCGACGGGAGACGCCCAGTGCTCCGCTGGTACGATCGCGAGTGCCTTTGCAGCTGCCATAGCGATCGACGCCCAGCCCTGGGCCTTCGCCTCCTCGTGAAGCCAGGACAGGATTTCCTCCCGGTGCTCGCGGCAGCCGCTGACGCTCCAGCGATTCATCTGTACCGTCCGGCTCGCACAGCCGCAGCCTGACGAATACGAGAATCCAATCTCCATCAGCAGCCGCGTCAGATGCGTGCCTGGCCCGACAGTCTTTTGCGGATCACGCTCTGGTGCAGGAACAACACTGGCAGGCACCTCGGCCATAAGTTGCCGGTGCCTCCGTCTCACGCGGTGCATGTGTTCGTCGAGCCGCATTAGTAGAAGTCCACGGTGACTGTGACGCCACCCTTTGGCGTTGCCGTAGCCAACCCAGGCGGAACGGTTTCGCCTAGCAAGCAGTGAAAATATGTCCCAGAGACAAACGTCATCAGCGTTCCGACAATCGAATCGTCATCAGCAAACCAATGCCGCCAATTCGAATCGCCACCAGTTGGCAAGTTGCTGCCTATG
>SXGT01404548.1_pt1 | contig 13926 bp, 9 predicted proteins | sample 3176221 | NCBI WGS metagenome assembly SXGT01 (sample SAMN11356862, study PRJNA531348) | freshwater metagenome | isolation source: freshwater sample F1-120 | place: China: Fuxian Lake, Yuxi | collected 2017-12-25 | reverse complement strand
GGGATAGATCGCCGAATCGCCAACAGATGATCCCAGCGCGATAATCACCATGTATTCAAATGGCGAAAGCTCACGGCGTCCCCGTTTCCCAAGGAAACGCAGAAAAACCGCCGCAAACAGATAGATAAGGCCGACGCGGATGACAATTTCAAACGCGTACCACAGAGGCTGATCGCCAATGAAAATACGCTGCCAGTCGAACGGAGTGACCGTTTCCATCTCGAAACCTCTTCCACCGTCAGACAGGTATCATCGAAGTCACGATTAATGATTCGGTTCAGCTTTTGAAGAGCCGCTGCAGTTCTTCCAGCGACGTCTTGCCTTCGGCGACTTTCGCCAACCCGCCATCCTTGAATGTCGGCATCCCGGCATTCTTGGCTGCGGATTTGATCTGGGCCACATTCGCCGCCCCCGAGGTGATCAGCTTCTTGATGTCATCGTTGATTTCGATCATCTCGAAAATTCCGGATCGCCCGTAATAGCCAATTCCGCCGCACTTCGGACAAGGCTCGAGTTCCTCACCCTCTTCCGCCACCGGAGCACGATAAAGGACCTTCGTCTCAGCAGGCAGCCCCGCTTTGGCGATGATCTTGGGATTCGGACGGAAGGCTTCCTTGCATTCGTCGCACAGCAGGCGGATCATTTTCGGGCTGACAACGGCTTTCAAGCCATTTGCCACCAGGGCAGGATCCCCCACCAGTTTGACCAGTTGTAGAATCGCTGAGGCCGCATCAGGCGCTGGCATCTCGGTCAGCAGAGCGAGTTGGCTTTGGTATTCGAGGAGTGTCTTGGCTGTCTCGACAGAGCGAAGCGGCGGGGCGAACACGAAGTCCGCGTCGACCCGAATAATCCGTTGTAGTGTGGTTTCCAGCGAATCGTTTGGATTGACATCAAACTTCGTTACGTTCGTGATGTCTCGGTTACTCATGTCTGTGATTGAGTACACAGATAGAATGTAAACATCGACGACCTTCATCAAAGCGAGTGAAGTTGTCGTCAAACCGCTCCGTGGCGGGCCAGCCGAGATGAAAAGCCCCTTCTTCTCACCAGCCAGTTCACGCAGACGATCCTTAATGGAATCCGGAATTCCAATCGCGGCAGGCGAATCCAGCTTCACAGCCAGATCGCGCAGCTTGATGTTGAGCCGCTCGCCACCCGTCTCCAGAGGCTGGGACTCAACGACGATTTCGTACTTCTTGCCTTCAAGTGAGCTGTTGAGCCCACCGGTTTGAGGCTGCGTACGGTTCTTGATATTCAGACCTGCGAGCAGCTTCATTGTCATTGTGACGGCCAGACCTTCCTGTTTGGAAAGTCGATCACCCGGATAAGCCACTCCATCGACGATCAGGTAGATCGCAGATCGGTCCCCTTTAGGATCAATGCGGACCATATCTGCACGTCGGAGGATCGCGTCTGTGACGATTTCCTTGGCGGGAAGAAGTCCTGCATCCAACAGCTTCGCGTTGGCTTTCAGGTCGATCGTCTCGCCGTTGTGTGGGCCCTGAAACGAAATCAGTTCGATTTCGTCTTCTTCCTCGAAGTCGTCGTCTTTTTTCTTGCCAAAGCCGAAGATCACAGATGTCGTCTCCGAAGAGTGTTCAATCGTCGCAAATGCAAATACAGGCGAACCGCTGTTACATCAAACCGTAGGTTGTCAGCGTCTTTTTCAAGCTCGCCATCAATTTGTCATCGAGTGGAAGCAAAGGCAAGCGAACTTCGCCAGTATCACGTCCCAGAAGCTGCATCGCCGCTTTGACGGGAATCGGATTGGTCGACAGCGAAAGGAGATCGCGGCAGAAGTTAAACAGACGGTAATGCCAGACTTGAGCTTCTTCCAGCTTTCCAGCCTTGAAAGCATCGATCATGGCTTTGACGTCTTTCGGAACGATATTCCCGACCACGGAGATCACCCCACTACCACCCAGCGCCATCAGAGGCAGGGTCAGCGAATCATCGCCCGAGAGGATCGTCAGATCGCTGCCCGCGAGGATCTGAGAAGACTGATCCATGCTTCCTGTCGACTCTTTGACCGCGACGATATTCTTGATCTCGCCCATCTTGCAGATCACGTCTGGCTCGATGTTCTTACCCGTCCGTCCGGGAATGTTGTAAACAACGATCGGCAGTGACGTACTCTCGGCAATCGCCTTGTAGTGAGCGTACATGCCATCCATCATCGGCTTGTTGTAGTAAGGAGCAACGACGAGGGCTCCGTCTGCACCGGCTTTTTCAGCCGCTTTCGTCAGACGAATGGCTTCTGCCGTGCTGTTTGAACCCGTTCCGGCAATGACCTTGAGACGCCCGGCAGAATGCTGGCAGGCCAGTTCGATGACGCGATCATGTTCTTCGTGAGTCAGCGTCGGGCTTTCGCCCGTCGTACCGCAGGGCACGATTCCGTCTGCCCCGGCTTCGACTTGCAGGTCGATGAGCTTTTTGAACGCCGCTTCATCCACTTGACCATTTTTGAACGGCGTCATCAGAGCTGTCGATAGCCCAGCGAATTGCTCACCTTTTCTGACCTGACCCATAACTTTCCACTGCTCCAAGTGTTTCGTCGGTTACCTGCAAATTGGAAAAATTCTCATTCAACACTGTATGGACTTAGCGGCAAAACACAACCATGACGCGGTTTTTCCCATTGAAATCCATACCTACGGGCCTCGTTTGGACACCCGTTCCCGCAAGATGACACGTATGTTCTGCCTGACGTTCAATGCTTCTTGCTGCCGCAACCCCCGCTGCCGCATCCACCACGAGAAATCGGCGTTAGTCCTCCCGCAGTCACTGGTTGAACTTCGATCACTCCATACCCGGCCGCAGCAGCCAGCAGCGCTAACCGAGTCGTTTCGGCGCCACGGTCGTTGAGGACGTACAGAATCGTTTTCGGTGATTCATCCAGCGTCAGCTCGACATCGAGCAATTCAATCTTCAGCTGCCACTCGTCAATGCGTTGCTGCCATTCCTGACACTGCGCCAGGTGTTCCTCGTCGCGACGGGTAATCTCCAGCTGATCATTTCCATTAGCAACCCGCACAATTTCGAACGTGACCTCGTCCGCCAATCCGGATTCCACTCGCGAATCGGCACGCGACGTGACGGCATCGAGCAGGACTGCAGACTGCAGACCGCGGTCGCTTTTGAGCATGATGCTCTGTCCGCGTTCACAGGACAGTTCCTCACTCGCCGTCGCTCGCGCGACTTCAGGAACGGCTCCATAACGCACCAGGTAAACTCGTTTCGACATGCGCAGTCACTCTTCTTCCGGCGTTTCGATATGCACCAGCGGCCGCAGAGTTCCGTCTTTTTGGAATTCTCCGATCACTGTTTCATGATGAGTATGATGTCCCATGACCGATCGACCAAATCGACCCGGGACCATGCTGTGATAAACCATGAGATGTTTCTTGCCGAGCGTCGCCAGACGTGCAGAGGCAATGTGGTCTGGAAGAGGCTTGGCATCCTCAGCGACGGTCAACGGCTTCCATTCCGGTTCTTTCCCGCGTCGGGAAGGATTCCAGTCGAGCAGGATCGGAACGAACATCCGTTTCGCTCGACGACGAACGGACCATGATAAAGTCCGTTTGTGATAGTCGAGCGTCCCGTGTGCTTTCTCAATTTTCTCCAGCGGCACAAACATCGGCAAGACATGCATTTGTGTATTGCCAGATTCGAGCGAATATCGACGTGTTTTCTGCTCCGTCACCGGTTTGAAATCGAGCTCGGATGTCCAACTCGATGTGTAATCGACCTCGGCTTCGTTCTGCAGGTGAACTGCATCCGCGACAATCAGGATCTGCTGATCACGCGACAGGAAGACCATCCGGTTGATGCGGGCAGGGGTGCTGCCTTCGATGTTCATCTGAAGTTCGAGGTAATCGACCTCTTCATCCGCATACCAGCAGCTGCAGCCCCATTCGTCATCGAGCGCGACCGGCTTGCCATCGACAACCAGTTTCGTCTCCCAACCACCACGGAACGCCAGTTTGCCACGCGGCGAAAACTCGATCCGTGGAACACTATTCTCGTACGAAATCGAAAACAGATCCGCGTTCGCGGACCAGGCTGTCCGCAGATGAGCCATCTTCCCCCAGTCGGTCTGAGTGCTCGGCAGGGCTCCTTTGGCTTCTGGTTTCCCCTTGGCATTTTTCGGGTCTGCGGATCCTTTCGTCACCGATTTGCTGCCTCTGGCCATGTCGTGCAGAAGGATGTACGAGGGGGTATTGGCATCCCAGTTCAATTCTTCTGCGGTCTGGCACAAGATCGACAGCCAGGTCGTTTGAGGCACCTGAGAGAGGACAATCTGTCCGTCGGCTCGTGACATGGAAATCGCATGACGGAGTAACTGTCCCAGTCGTGTTTTTTGACCTGCATCAAGGAGTTTTGTCTCAAACAAACGTGCACCGATAAGAATCCGATTCACGCTTCCCAACCAGAACGGCAGCCTCGCGAGCAACCCGGGATGCGGGGTTCCATCGCCATCGGTCCCTTGTTCCAGCGATCGTGCCATCGTTGCTTTCGCAGATTTAGCGAGATCATGTGAGCCTTTGACGTCACTAAAAATCAGGCTGAGCAGCCAGGGAATCTCGGCTTGAAACAGGACTTCGACATCCGCAGGGACGTCATCCCCCATTGGTTCATCGAGCATTGTCGAGAGGGCCAGGCCACTGCTCAGACAGAATCGCCACAGCTTAATAAACAGTCCCGACGGCAATTCATCGGCCAGCGTGATTAACAGGACAAGTCCCGATAGAATTTCCTGTGGCTGAAGACCGGAGACAGGCAGCTCATTTTCGAGAGCCGATTTGACACGATCGACATGGGCATCATCTTTGCCCATCGCGGCGCGCGAACGGCCTTTCTGCGTCCCTTTATGAGCTGAGATCGAGCGTGCCCAGTCCATCACGACCTGATAAAGAGGACCATGCTCGGTCCCCTCGATCATCCCATCCGCCCACGTCAGGGCAGTCAGAAGCTGGAAACGGGAATCATCTTTCGAGAGCAGCTTCTTTTTCAGACTGGCGATGAGTTTGGCATCTTTTGATTCAGACGCTTTGGTCCCTTTTCGCCACTTCACAAGCGCGAGGAATTCGTCGTCAGTTAATGACGTCAAACGCTCGTCCCAGTTTCCAAACGCAATTTTCCCCATCACCGCCACCCTGATGACATCTTCAGTAACCAACTGCTGCATGACCTGCCTCGTGCAAATTCCCCAGTTTCCAACAGCCACAGCCTAACGTATCCCCGTCCGACTGTCACGAAACAACGAACCCCGTCTGACGAAGATCGATCAGAGCCCTCGCGCACGGCTTTCCTCTGCCAACAAACGAATGTCGATGTCGTCCGCTTCCCGCCCGCCCAGTTCCACCACCGCGAACTTTGCTTGCTTACCAACTTCAATCGTCCCCAGCTTCTTCTCCAGCCCTAACGCCAGCGCCCCGCGCCACGTTGCCATACCGATCAACTCACGGGAATCCATGTCGGGATAACGTCGCTTGAGGAACTTGACTTCTTCATAAACCGACAAATCTGGATTCGATGCCCGACTGTCTGTTCCCAGACAGACATTGATTCCCATGTTCAACATCTCACGAAAACGATGCTCCTCATGCCCGAAATAAGCATGCGTACGAGGGCAGTAGACCACGGACATGACCGACCGATCTGGATGCTGGAATTCGCTGAGGTATACAAGTTCTTCATCCGTCAGATAGTTTCCATGCACGACAAGAACCCGCCGCCTGCCTTCCAGCATTTCCAGGTAATTCAGAACTTTCGAGCCCTTGGCGACGACACCTTCTTCCCAGACGCCGAAATCTTCCAGCATCTGTCGAAACTCGCCGGTTTGACGGTCAAGAAATTCCAACTCGGAGCGGGTCTCGGAGAGGTGCATTGCGATCAAGTTCGATCGATCCGTCAACTCACCAATCAAAGCCGGATGAACGCTATAGGGAGCATGTGGGCTGACCGCAATCGTGAAATCTTCAAGCACAGGTCGACGATCTTCCTGTTCGACCGCAAAACGAGAGTACTGGCTAAGAGCATTCTCGATACTCGATGATTTGAATCCAATTACCTCGTAGAAATAGTTCGCATAGAGACCTCGACTGGCATGGAAGACGGCTTCCGGGAATTTCCCCTCGTCCAGCGCCTGCCCGCTCAAGATATCCCCAACCGCAACAACCCCAGCTTTTTTCGATTCCTCCAGTCCCATCAACATCGCCTCAACGGGACTCGTAGTACGGGTCCGTCGATGTCCGATCAGCTTTCTCACCCAGGACGTAAATGGCGTTGCCTGTTCGAGCGGTTGAGTCAGATCGCTCAACTCAAGGTGCGTATGGGCGTTGACGAGACCGGGGATGAGCGCAACGTCGCCGAGGGCGAACTCCGCCGGCTGCTGGCGTGTCGTGATGTCAGCAATCACGCCATCTTCGACGATGACGGTTGCATCTCGAACCGGTTCCAAGTCTGGGCCAATCAGTGTCCAGTTGGCGTTGATTGTGTAAGAATCGCTCATAAAGGTGTCTCGTCAGAATCGTTACCGTCGTTACCACACAGCATAACGAATGTTCCGGTTAGGCAAACTTTCGCAAATTGCAACCCAACGGGCCACCCAATTCACCCATATTCCCCGAGTTAAAAATTTACCATCTTCTCCTATGTTCTCACTTTCCCAAAATGCTACAATCCGCAACGTCTGGCACTAAGTTAGGTGACCCAGGCAAAGCGCCCCGGCAACTGGATGCCGACACTGGGCATGTTTCCCACGAATGGACTTGTTCCACCAGGAGTTCCCGCACATGAAATTCGCTACGCTCTCTCTCGTCGCAGTGCTCGCCGCTGCTCCATTGCTGGCTGCACAGCCACCAGCACAGTTGGTCCCGCCAGTTGTAACGCCCGGCGCTCCACGCATCGAAACGTATTATTCGCCGACACCCGATGCAGTTGTTTCCGGCTCAGCAGTTTACTCTGCTCCCATCTACTCGGCTCCCCCAGTTCCCCTGTTCACGAACGTCCGCTATCGTCAGGAACGCAAGATTGCTGCCTGTGCCAAGCCGATGATCGTTGAAGCACCGAACCCATGCTACGATCCATGCAACCCATGCACTTCCAAGTGCGTTCTGGTTGAGATCTGTGCACCACCGTGCGAAACGCCATGCGTCGAAGTCCGACGTAACGGCGACAAGCTGACTTACAACTTCCGTGACGGACACGCTGTCAATGTTATCGTTCGTCGCGACCACCTGGTCGTCGATTACGATCGCTAAGCCAACATCACGGTCTCCAATATCATTGTGTGATGCAACTCGAAGTTGACTCACACAGTCGATACTGACTATCAAACAGCAGTCCAAGTGGCTGCTGTTTTTTTATGCGCACCATCATGCCTGACTCGAAATCACATCCTGATGACTGGCGTGGACGAAATGTTCTCGTCATGGGACTGGGGCTGTTCGGCGGGAATGTCAGCGCGACCCGTTATCTGGCGTCGCGCGGTGCGAATATCGCGATTACCGATTTACGAAACAAAGACGCCCTGGCCCCTTCGCTGGCCGCATTGAATGGGATTCCCCTCGTTCGACTGATTCTCGAACGTCACGAGGAAGCTGACATCGACTGGGCTGACACAATTCTCATCAGCCCTGCCGTCAAACCATCGAACCCATTCATTGCTTATTCAAAGTCTCAAAACAAAACCATTACGACGGAACTCGAACTCTTTCTGCGAGCCTGTCCTGCAAAGATTGCAGCCGTGACAGGTTCCAACGGCAAGTCAACGACGACGACGATGTTGTCCCACGTCCTGAAAGCCAGCGGCCAACGGGTCTTCCTCGGCGGCAACATCGGGCACAGCCTGCTTGACGACCTCGACCAAATTAAACCCGACGACTGGATTGCCCTCGAAGTCAGCAGCTTCCAGCTTGCCTGGCTTCCTGATGGCCTGTTACGCCCCGAAGTCGCGATCCTCACGAACCTCACTCCCAATCACCTCGACTGGCATTCCGACTTCGAAGACTACTCCAACAGCAAAGCCAGACTCTTCGAACACGCTAAACACGTGATCCTTCCAGAGCAGACTCCCCCAAGCTGGACCATTGATGTCTCCCCCATCTATCTGAGGCGAGCGGGGGGGGTGAACCCCCTGTCTTCGTTTTCGCTTTTCCCCCTCCCCGGCGAACACAACTTACTCAATGCTCAAGCCGCCATGACAGCAGGCCTCTCACTCGGCTTCGACGTGCAAGCAATGCTCTACCATCTCGCCGAAATGAAGTCCCTCCCCCAACGCCTGGAATCTATCGCCACCCACAACGGCTTGACATTCATCAACGATTCCGCCGCGACAACCCCGGAGTCAACTTTCGAAGCCCTGCGATCTCTCGATGGCCCCCTCCACCTCATCATCGGCGGCAGTGACAAGGGAGCAGACTTCACTGCTGTGTCGAAACTGATCGTGGAGCGATGTGCGTCGGTTGCCTTAATTGGTTACCTGGCACCGCGACTGGAAGCGTTGATACTCGAACATCAAGTTCGCCCTCTCCCGCTGGCGAGTCATACGGATCTCGCGTCCGCCATTGATTGGTCGATACTGCAGGCAACCACTCGTCCTGCAACCATCCTGCTTTCGCCCGCCGCTGCGAGTTTCGGCATGTATCTCAACTACGAGCAGCGCGGGCAGGATTTCAATCGCCTCGTTGCGGAGCGGGTTTCAAATTAGTCCCACAGCGATCGCAGCCTCTTCTGAACTTCGGTTGTGCCGCTGGTCGTAATGGGTTCGACCGGTTTACCAGTCATTTCGCTGACGGCTTTTGTCGAGATGGATTCCAATGCTTCTTTGACCGGGCTGCCGAGGAAGCGAGACAGTTGCAGATGCAAAGCCTGTCCGAAGAAGTTGCGAGTCGTCGAGTAGACGCGATAAGGAAACAGCAATTCGAGGTGATTCTTGGCCCGGGTCATCGCGACGTAAAGGAGGCGACGTTCCTCATCGAGTTCGTTGCCGGTCGAGATTGCCATCTCAGACGGAAGACTGCCGTCGTAGACGTGCATGATGTAAACCGAATCCCATTCGAGACCCTTGGCGGAGTGGATCGTCGAAAGGACTAAGTAATCGTCGTCAGAAAATTTCTCGGCTTCAAAATCCTGCGTCGAACTGGGGGGATCAAGGGCCAGTTCCGTCAGGAAGTCGGTACGGTGTTCATAACGGGCCGCGAGGCTCGCGAGTTGTTCGAGGTCTTTCTTGCGAGCCGTGACGTTGTCGTATTTCTCTTCGAGCAACGGCGTGTAGACTTTGATGACGCGCCCGACCTGTTGTGTGACAGAAAGCGTTTCTGCTCGTGTCTGAGAAAGCGTTCGCATCAGTAGCACGAAGAGTTGCCAGTCTTCTTCGGTGATGCGCGACGGGCGTGCAAACCCGGTGAGCATTCCCCAGTTGCCGTTGAGTGAGGCGAGCTCATCGAGAAACTGCTCGGCTTTTTTCGGGCCAAATCCCGGAAGCAAGGTCACGACCCGCAACCCTGCGACTCGATCCTTGTAGTTATCTGCCAGTCGCAAAAAAGCGACGACGTCTTTCACATGGGCGGCTTCGACAAACTTGAGACCGCCGTATTTGTGGAACGGGATCTGACGTTTGGCGAGTTCGAGTTCCAGACCTGCACTGTGATACGCGGCCCGGAACAGAACGGCCTGTTGCGCGAACGGGACACCTTCTTCGTGACGCTTCAGGATCGCATCGACAATGTGTTCGACTTCGTCCTGATCGTCTTTGCAGTTGACCAGCAGGGGCTTTTGAGCGGACGCTTTCTTCGACCACAGGTTCTTCTCATAGCGCTGTGCAGAACCTGCAATCACGCGATTCGAAGCTTCCAGAATCGTCTCCGTGCTGCGGTAGTTCTGTTCCAGCGGAATGACCTGCGTTCCCGGATAGATCTTGGGAAAGTCGAGGATGTTCTGAATCTCTGCTGCTCGAAATGAATAGATCGACTGAGCATCATCCCCAACGACCGTCAACCCGCGCCCATCGGGACGCAGAAGGCGTATGATCTCTGCCTGCAAGACGTTCGTGTCCTGATACTCATCGACGAGAACACAGTCAAACAGGCTGCGCAGTTTTGCGCCTCCACGTTCATCTTCGAGCAGCGCACGCCAGAAGAGCAGCAGATCGTCGTAATCAAGAACTCCTTGCTCGGCCTTCAGGTCCATGAACTTATTGAACAACGCACGGAGACTTTCTTTCTCTTCGGCATGTTCGGGGTAATCCTCTTTGAGGATCTCGTCGAGTTTCTTCTGACAGTTGATCCCCCAGCTGTAGATATCCAGACATGTGGCTTTGCTCGGGAATCGCTTTTTGCCTTTGGCGAGATCGAGCTGCGTCCGCGCCAGCTGCATCAGGTCTTCAGCGTCGCCACGGTCGATGATTGTGTACTCGGGAGACAGGCCGATGAGCTGGCCGTATTTGCGTAACAGACGGGATGCAATCGAGTGAAACGTGCCACCCCAGATCTTTTTGGACGTCGACAGATCTGAGACACGAGTGCGATTCATCCCCGGTTCACTGGCCTGTTGTGACAGAACAATATCGGCTCGTTTGACGAGGTCCGCAGCTGCTCGTCGAGTGAACGTCAGAAGCAGAATTCTTGATGGGTCGACATTCTGAGAGATTTGCCACGCGACTCGATAAGCAAGTGTCGTCGTCTTGCCAGTCCCGGCCCCGGCGATGATCAGCAATGGCTCGAACCCATGCGTCGCCGCCAGACCCTGCTGAGGGTTCAATTGCTCCAGGAACGAAACGGATTCAGGCATGAAACGTAACAATCATCCGTGAACTCCAGCATGTCGATCGGGGAATGCTGGTGAATAAGTAGACTCTGCTCGCCTCAATCAGGCGTCGCTCTTACCGACTGGTCGCGTATGACCAACAGGTAATCATACCCGATTTCACCGAGTTCTGCCTGCGTCTGGAAATCGATTTTCGCTCCCGGCGACCCTGCCAGCACTTCATTGGCAATATCTTTCCGGACGACATAGCCGTCAATTTTCCCGGTCGTCCACAGGTCCTGGATTTCCGTCGTCGTGTAAATGCGAAATGCTCGAAGGTCAACGATCATGCCCTCGGTGATGACCTGATGCGGAGCGAATCTGGCTGCCTGATACTGCTCGGTCTGTCGTACCTGTTTACAGAAGCGAACCAGACGCCCGACATCCTTGCGTGAATCTTCCGCGATCGCGTAGCCGGTGTAGAGCGTGTAGAAAACGATGGCGAAGACACATGTTGCCGTTACGAGGAGGTCCCGTTGTCTGCGAATCGCCGTCGTGGCTGCATTTCGCAAATAGATCGTACTCAATGAACCGATCAAAAGGCACATCGGGCAGATCAGCGGGTAGATCCGATCAAGTCGCTTCGAGGGAATCAGCGATGAAACGAGGAATCCAACGACGAACCAGCACAGCAGCCACATCAAATCAGGACGGTTACGCAATGCCTCACGGACGTCCTTAATAAACGGCAAAAACAGAATCGAAAACGTCCATGGCAGAAACTTGCCTAGCATCTCCTGCAGATAAAAGTACACGGGCTGAACGTTGTGGACAGCTGAGTTGGAGCCATTCATTCGCTGGACGTACTCAAAGATAAAAACCCGGCTGTAAACGCCCGCTTCAATCCAGGCAGCTATGACCATCCAGATGGCGAAGATGAGATTGGGGACAATCCAACTCAGCCAACCTGACCAGACTGGCGAACGAAACCAGCGTCGATCAACGAAGATGGCATAGACCGCAACTCCGGGAACGATAAAAACAGCGGCTAACGGACCTTTGACTAAAAGCGACATCAACAGCCAGAAACCAAACCAGAGTCTTTCGCGTGTCGTCCAGGGCGAGGGTTGTTGAACTTTCTTCAGAATCATCCGTCCCATCAGATACAGAAAGAGACACAACAGCATATCAGTCCGAACAAGAGTCGCGATGCGAATTGATAACTGATTGAACCCGATTGCGATCAGCGTGATCAGCCCGGCCAGTTTGCCATCCAGGCTGATACTGTCTTTCCACATCAACGCCAGCAGAATCGCAGCTGCGATCCAGGAAGGGAGTCGCCATGCCAGAGAGTAATCAGGGATGACATAATAGACGGCAGCCGAGATCCAACTCATCAGAGGTGGCTTGCTCGCAACACCGCCACGAGGATTGTGCTGCACGATCCAGGCATCGTTGTGGACAATGTCGACAACTGTCATCGCCTGTTTGGCCTGATCGTAATCATCTAACTGCCAGGGCATATTCCTAACAGCAAACAGGAGCAGCAGAAGCAGTCCCAGACCGACGGCGAGTTGTGTGATAGCTTTCGAGGTGAGCGTTCCCATAGTTCCCGAAAGATAACGCTTGAACAGAGGGCTGAACAGGTCACGTCAGCCGATTCACGATTCTCACAGCCGACCTTAGGGCTGGATTTTGACCTTCCCGCTGAAGGCTGTCAGCAGGGCCGCGAAATAAGGAGCGGCTTTTGCTGTCAGCGGAGACGTCACAACGATTGATGCAGCTTCTTCGGATGCAATATCAACCATCCATTCCCCACCAGTGAGAATCACCTCGCTGGCGAAGTAACCGGACGTCTGCCGCATCGCGACACTGGCATTTGAACGCCACAAAAGTTCCGGATTTTCTTCCGAGATGACAAACAGACCACGGGCATTCCCGATGAGAGCGAGCTTGCCATAGCGTTTGAGAGCAGAACATCCGATGCCCTCGTAGATGTAAGACGCAGGGCCTGTTTCGTCCTGCAGCAGGCGACTGGCCCGAGACGCTGCGACATTTGGCTTACGAGTCGGTGCTTCAGGAATGAGTGTCTTGGCAAGTTCCTCCTGACAGACTTGCCCAATCAGTTTCAGCATCTCTTCGGTCGGCTTTCGGAAGTAGCCGCCGATCTCCACGAGCGTAAACTCCAGTTCGATGGAATAGGGGAGAACCGTGACGACCAGTCGCGCGAGGTCATGAAGATAGACAGCTAAGAGTGGATCAACCGGGTCCAGATCGGGTGGAGTGAATTCAATGTGGTCGCGTCGTCTTAATTCTTGCGCGAGTCGACTGTGTTCTTGTGGACTGAGACGAGACCACAGGTTCGTTGCTCCGAGCAGTGCGGGCAGGTCTTCAATATCAAGTGGCTGAATCGTCAGCAGGAATTCTGCTAGTGAGCGCGTGGCTTCATACTCTTTCTGATCCGTCTGATTCTGAGCAGCCGAGTGAATCGCTGTTGCTGTCGCCGCGAGAGACATTTTCATCTGGTAACGCTGTTCGAAGTCTTTTCTCCAGGCGTCAACACGGTCGGGAGTCGCACCATGAATGACTTTTTTTACAGCCTCTTCGAGATGTCTCGCGATCTGCTCGCGTTCGCTGACGGTCAAAAGTTTGGGATTCGTGATGTTCTTGCCAGGAGTCTGGTGAGACGCGAGGCAGCGATACAGGTAGATGCGGTCGTATTCATGTTTGAGTGGCAGACGACCGATTTGTTCGAGGGCATGCTTCAAGCCATCACGCGAGACAGGGAATTTTCCCATCAGATTGGTCAGTTCCACGGCATAGCAGAAGTTGGGATCATAAGTTCGTAGATCCCCGCCGTACAGCGTCGCGACTTCATATCCAACAACCTGCACGATCTCATGCAGTAGCACAAGCGCCTGCTGGTTGGCATACTGCTTGACGACCTGGGTGGCACCAATACGTCCCAGTTCGGTGGCTCCCCACCAGAGGCCGAATGTGACGGGATTCGTACTGCTGACCATCCGTCCGACAGACAAACCGCGCGACAGGTAACTCAGCAGCGGAGCGGCCTTCTGGTACGCCCCGTAATAGCTGACGCCGCGACGGATGTAATCGTAAATATTGGCGATCGAATAGGTTTTGATATCCAGTGGCAACTGATCGAACACAAGCAGC
>SXGT01268115.1_pt1 | contig 13928 bp, 12 predicted proteins | sample 3176221 | NCBI WGS metagenome assembly SXGT01 (sample SAMN11356862, study PRJNA531348) | freshwater metagenome | isolation source: freshwater sample F1-120 | place: China: Fuxian Lake, Yuxi | collected 2017-12-25 | reverse complement strand
CCCAGATACTTCGGGTTGTTCACGGCGAGGGAATCGGAGGCGCTCTCGATCAACAGATCGAGGATCTGGGCGAACCGGTCATCGAGCGCTCCGGCCCGAATCTGGGTCGCTGCCTCGCGTCGCAGCGACTCGAGATCTCCATCGTGGCCGACGATCGTGCCCAGGCGAACTCGTTCTCGTTCGTCGACCTCTTCGCCGATCGTGAGCTCGCGTTCGACGATGTTCAACACGTTCACCGCCACGCGGAGATGGAAACCCGACCGGCCGTCGATCGCCGGCATGACATCGCGTTCGAGGAACTCGCGGACCGCGACGATCAGTTCGGCGGCGGTCGGTCGATCCGCCATCACCAACCCCCATCGACGACTCGGAGCAGGTCGTACTCGTTCTCGACGACCCTGCGTCCGATCGCGGCGAGTTCGACCGAACGGACGACCCCGTTGATGTGGGTGAACGACTGGATGAGACACATGACGCCCCATTTGAGGGTTGCGAGCGCGGTCCACCACCGCAACGTGTCGAGATCCGGTCGGGTGCCGCCGGCCGCCTCGTACGCGTCGAGCAGTTGATCGACGTCGCCGAACCCGCCGACGACTCGGTCCACGCCGAACCGCCACGCTCTTGCGCACAACCAACCGAGGTCTTCGATGGGGTCGCCGAGGTGCGCGAGTTCCCAGTCGAGCACGGACCGGATTCCGTCGGGTCCGACGATGAAGTTGCCGTTGCGAAAATCACCATGGACGAGGCGCGGTTCGCCGTCGGGTGCCGGAGTTCGCCCACGCAGCCAACGCAGACCGAGTTCGAAGGCCGGATGGGGCTCGCGAAAGGAGTCGAGGATCGTCGTCCACTGATCGAGTTGCGTTTCGGCGTCCTGGACGCTGAGCGGGGGGAGCGTATGGGTGGGAGTCGCGTGAATCGCGGCCGCGATCGCGCCACATTGCCCGGCGAGCCGAGTGCGCGCGACTGAGAACTCCTCGTCACGAAGGATCTTGCGAGGAATCGTCTCGCCGTCGATTCGCTCCATGACGAATCCGGCGCCGAGGTCGTCGCCCGCCTCGAGCATCATGATCACGCGCGGGACCGCAACGCCGGCGCGAAACGTCGCGTCGAGCAACTGGAACTCCGTGGCGCGGTCGGTGGCGACGGCGCCGGGTGCAGGATCACGGCGCAGGACGAGCGCGTGACGGGATCCATCGGACTCGACCGCGTCGAACAGCCAGGTCTCGCGCGACGCGCCGCCCGTGACCCGGCGGAGGTCGTCGACGGCGACGGCACCGAACCGCCGCTCCAGGACGCGGGCGAGGGTGTCGGCCGCGACCTTTGCCATCCGCGGAGCATAGGTTCGAGGGTGATGAGCAGGAGGAGCAAGAAGGTCCGGAGCTACATCCAGGACTTCCTCTTCGAAGAGGCCGCGTCGGGGGCGATCCTCGTGGGTGCGGTCGCGCTCGGAATGCTGTGGTTCAACGTCGCCGAGTCCAGTTACCTCGACGTCTGGGCTCGCGCTGCCGACTTCGATCTCGGCCCGATCGAAGTGCACAAGGACGTCGCCGGTTGGGTCGAGAGCGGCCTCATGGCGATCTTCTTCTTCGTCGTCGGTCTGGAGCTCAAACGAGAACTCGTCGTCGGCGAGTTGCGCGACCCCGCGGTCGCTATCGTTCCGATCACCGCGGCCGTCGGGGGGATGGCCGTCCCCGCGCTCGTCTACCTGGGGGTCGCTGCGGGAACCGGCGCGGCCGATGGATGGGGGATTCCGGTTGCGACCGACATCGCCTTGGTGCTCGGGTTGCTCGCGCTGTTGGGATCGCGCGTCTCGACCGGGCTGAAGTTGTTCATGCTGACGCTCGCGATCGTCGACGACCTGCTGGGAATCCTTGCGATCGCGCTCTTCTACACCGACGACCTCGAGCTGACCTGGCTACTCGGGGCGAGCGTCGCGCTCGCCGCGGGATCGTGGGGAGTCCGAGCCTTGCCACGGGGCTGGGTCGTCGCGATCGTCGGCGTGGTCGTCTGGTACTTCGTCTACAAGTCGGGAGTGAAGCCGGCCCTCGCGGGCGCCGCGGTCGGGTTGTCCTTGCCAGCCGGTCCCGTGTGCGGACGACAGCTGCTCACCGATCTCGAAGAGCGTGTGCATCCCTGGTCGGCGTTCGTCGCGTTGCCGCTGTTCGGCATCACGTCGGCCGCGATCGACTTGAGTCCGTCGGGGCTCGGCGACGCGTTCGGCGACCGGGTGACCTGGGCGGTTGTGATCGGCGCGGTCGTCGGCAAGCTCGTCGGCATCGCCGGCGCGACCTACGCCATCGTCGCGACTGGTCGTCGCTTACCGGAGGGCATGACGCGACGGCACGTCTGGGCCGCAGGCGCGCTCGGTGGTGTCGGGTTCTCCGTCGCGTTGTTCATCGCTTCGGCGGCATTCGGATCCGCACCGACGTTCCTTGCTCACGCCCGGGTCGGCGTGCTCGGAGCGGGAATCGTCGCGGCCACGCTCGGCGTCGGGATCCTCACATTTTCTTCACCGCGTGGGCGCGGGGCCTCCACGGAGGGTCCGTAGCCTGCTCGACCGTGACCACTTCGAACGCCGCCGTGCCGTCGCGCACGATCGTGGTCGTCGAAGACGAGGCTCCGATTGCCGACGCCGTTGCGGCTCGCCTCCGAAGCGAGGGACACCGGGTCGAGGTTGCCCACGACGGCCCATCGGGTGTCGCACTGATCGAGCGAGTTCGGCCCGATCTGGTGGTGCTCGACGTGATGCTGCCGGGATTCGACGGACTCGAAGTGTGCCGTCGTATCCAACGCGATCGCTGGGTGCCGGTGCTGATGCTCACCGCACGCGACTCCGAGGCCGATCTCGTGATCGGTCTCGCCGTCGGGGCCGACGACTACCTCACCAAACCGTTCTCGGCGCGCGAACTGGCGGCTCGGGTCGCGGCGCTGCTCCGACGAGCCGAGCGGGCCGCGACCGATCCGGTGGAACTCGGCCCCATTTCGATCGGCGATGTCGTGCTCGATCCGCGCAGTCGGCGCGTGAGCAAGGCCAGTGACGCGGTGCATCTCACACCGACCGAGTTCGACCTCGTGCAGTACCTCGCCCTCCGACCAGCACGCGTCGCGACGCGCGAGGAACTCCTCGAACAGGTGTGGGGCTACGACATCCCCTCGGGCGGGCGCACGGTCGACTCCCATGTGCGCTCGATTCGGCGCAAACTCGGATCCGACATCATCCGCACGGTCCATGGTGTCGGCTACTCGGTCGAGCTTCCCCGATGAGCATGCCGCACACGCCGCTCGAACGCGTCACGTCGATCAAGTTGAAGTTGATCATCTTGATCGGCGTCGCCGTCGGCCTGACACAGTTCGTGTTCTACATCGGCGTCAAGATCGGGTTGTGGCCGTTCGTTGCCGGCGTGCTCGGAGGCGTGGCGGCGCTCACCGCGGTCTGGTTCCTCGCCCGGGGTTTGACCCGACCCGTTCGAGAGATGGCGCACGCCGCCAACCTGATCACCCACGGTGATTTCGGGGTCCGCGTGAGTGCCGAGTCGCGCGGCGACGAGATCGGGGCGTTGGCTCGAGCGTTCAACCGCATGGCGATCGAACTCGGCGAGACCGATCGATTGCGGCGCGACCTGGTCGCGAACGTCAGTCACGAGCTGCGCACTCCGATCGCCGCGCTGCAAGTGCACCTCGAGAATCTTGTCGACGGCGTCGAGACTGCCGATCCCGAGACGTTGCAGACGATGCTCGACCAGACGATCCGACTGGGTCGACTGGTCGAGCAACTGCTCGACCTGTCGAGGCTCGAAGCCGGTGTGGTTCCGCTCGACATCCGCGAGTACGACGTCGAGTCGATGCTCACCGGCGCGGTGCGCGAGAGTCGTCTGGCTCGACCCGATGCGTCGATCGAAGTCGCGGTCGAGCCGCCGGGATTGCACGGCGTCGGCGATGTCGAGCGTCTTCACCAGGTCGTCGCGAACCTGGTCGAGAACGCGCTTCGGTATTCGCCGAACGAGGGCTGTGTCGAGGTGCGTGCCTCACGCGCGCCCGACGGTGTCGTGCTCGAAGTGCTCGACGAAGGACCCGGGATCGCGCCCGCCGACGCCGAACGCGTCTTCGAACGCTTATACCGCACCGACGCGGCGCGGTCGTCGCAGCAAGGCGGGGCCGGACTCGGGCTCGCGATCGCCCGTTGGGTCGTCGATCTCCACGGTGGCTCGATCCGAGCCGAAGAGCGGTCGCCGCACGGATGCCGAATGGTCGTGGCCATTCCCGAAACGATCGGCGGTGTCGCATGACTGTTTTTTCGCCGCCGGAGTCCGACGCCGTCGAACCGATTCCGGTCGAGTTGTGGCCTCGTCCCACGGCGGTCGGGTCGTCGGGGGGAATCGTGCTCGCGGTGGTGGCGATCGGTATCGCCGGCGACCTGGCAACTCGTTCGGGATTCATCACCGTCGGGGGCGCGCTCGGAGCGGTGGTGACCGCGGCGGCGCTGCTGGCGACCGGGCGACTCGTGCGTCGCGACGCGAAGGTTCTCGTCGGCCTGGCCGCGCTGTTCGCCGTCTTCCTGTCGTTCCGATCGAGTCCCTGGCTGGTGGTTCCGAACACGATCGTGTCGATCGCGTTGTTCGTCGTCGCGGTCGTTCTCGCTCGTTCGGGCGGATGGTTCGACAGCCCGCCTCGCCGGTTGCTGCGGGGCGTCGCCTATTGGGTGTCGACCGTGATCGACGCAGTCGGATTCGCGCTGGCGCCGGCACGCGGTCGGCGATCGGTCGTTGCGCTGCGCGGCGCGTTGATCGCGGCACCGGTTCTGGTCGTGATCGTCGCACTGCTCGCGTCGGCCGACGAGGTGTTCGCGCGGCTCGTCGGCGTCGACCAGTTGTCGGCCGACGACGTCTTCGTACACCTCGTGTTGTTCACGACGTCGGCGTGGATCGGGGCGATGCTGCTCCGTACCGCATCGACCGACCTCGACGACGCCGGAGATCCACCGCCCCGGGTGCTGGGGGCTGTCGAGGGCGCGATCGTGCTCGGCGCGATCGGGCTGGTGCTCGGCGCGTTCGCGCTGGCGCAGGTGATCGATGTGGTCGGCGTCAGCGACCGACTCGTCGGCGAGCACTTCGACCGGGCGGAGTACGCCCGCTCAGGATTCTTCCAGCTGTTGTGGGTGGCGGGGATCATCGTGACCGTCGTGCTCGCGGTCCGGCTGTTCGTGCGGCACGACAGCCTCCGATCCGAGCGATGGATCGATCGATTGGGGCTGGTGACCTGCTTGCTCACCTTGCCCGTCGTCGCGGTCTCGGTGCGTCGCCTGTCGTTGTACGCCGACGAGTACGGGCTCACGATGCTCCGGTTGTATTCGACGGTCGCGGCGATCGGCATCGGCATCATGCTCTTGCTGATCGCGGCCGCGATCGCGGGAGTCGGTCGATCACGAGCGTGGTTGCCGGGCGCGCTTGCGATCGTGCCGTTGGTCGCGCTGTTGGGGCTCGACGTGATGAACCCGGAAGCGCTGGTCGCGCGCGTCAACATGGAACGCGAGAACCCGCGCGTCACGACCGACGGTCGGTACTTGGCGTTGCTCAGCGATGATGCGGTTCCGACGATCGTCGCGAACCTCGATCGTCTCGCCGAGTTCCAGCGCGATCGCCTCACGGTGATTCTCTGTGATGGCTTCGTTGAACCCGACGGCGGCCTGTCGACGAACTTCTCCGAACAGCGCGCGCACGACGCGCTGCGATCGATCTGCACACCATCATCATCGAACGGCCGCGGCTGAGGGCGCGGCGAAAGGAAGCGACATGCGACTGTCCAGCATCGAAGACGCGATCCGTCGGATCCGACGCGGCGAGATGGTGCTCGTCGTCGACGACGAAGACCGCGAGAACGAGGGTGACCTCACGATGGCGGCGGAGTGGGTGACTCCTGACGCCGTCAACTTCATGTTGCGCTGGGCCCGAGGTCTGGTCTGTATGCCCTGCGACGGAGCGTTGCTCGACGCCCTCGACATCGGGCCGATGTGCGCACCGGGAGCCGCGACGGCGGACACGGCGTTCACGGTGACGATCGACCACGTCGACGCGGGGTCCGGCATCGGTGCCGGTGACCGGGCGCTGACGATCCGTCGGGTGCTCGACCCGCGCAGCACCCCCGGCGACTTCGTGCGCCCCGGGCATGTGTTCCCGTTGAGGGCGAGGCCCGGCGGCGTGCTCGAACGGCGAGGCCACACCGAGGCCGCCGTTGATCTGGCTCGCCTCGCCGGACTTCCTCCGGTGGCAGTGATCTGCGAGGTCCTGCACGACGACGGTTCGCCGGCGCGCGTGCCCTACCTCGAACTGTTCGCGCAGGAGCATCGGATCGCCGTCATCTCGGTCGAGCAGCTCGCCGAGCACCGATCGAACCACGTCGCGATCCCCACCTCCTGATGAAGTAGGCGGAAGTAGGCGGAGTGGGAGCGAAGCAGTAGACGTGAGGGAGCGCAGCGACCGAGCATGCGGAGCGAGCGGAGCCGGATGGAGCGAGGCCCGCTCGGGCCGGTGCGGAAGTAGGCGGAGTGGGAGCGAAGCAGTAGACGTTAGGGAGCGCAGCGACCGAGCACGCGGAGCGAGCGGAGCCGGATGGAGTGAGGCCCGCTCGGGCCCGTGCGGAAGTAGGCGGAGTGGGAGCGAAGCAGTAGACGCGTGCCTCAGCCGTCGAGGCCGACCGGTTGGTCGTCGATGATCTGGTCGAGGTATTCGCTCAGGCCGTAGCCGGGGTGGTCGACGGCATCGCAGGTCCACTCGGTCATTCCCTCGCTGATGCGCGTCATGAAGTTGTCGCCGTCGGGCGACTGGCGGCGGTGGCGCAGCGGAATGAGGTTGATGACCTTGCCGGTGATCGCGTACTCGCCCTTGGCGGTACGGGCGGTCGCGCGAAGCGACTGGTGGTAGAGGTCGTCGCTCCAGTCGGTCGAGATCTCCGCGTGTTCGATGTGTTCGTACTCGCCGTCGCGCAACACCATGCCGCCCATGTGACGACGACCGTCGCGGCCGGTGATGACGCTGACGACGAATCCGAAGTCGTCGCCGAAGTTCGCGGTGAGCCAGCGGTAGTACCAGGGCGCGCTCCAGTGGCGCGGACCCCAGGAGTGGTCGCGGAGGCCGAAGCCGTTCACGGCCCACTCGTCGGCGCCGACTCGGATCCGTCCTTCGACCCGCATGTGCTGCTCGTAGTGGCCTTTGGCGAACCCGCTGGCGTCGGATGCGAGGGGCGTGCCGTCGTCGTTCACGGGTTCGCCGCCGTACATCGGTGAGATGCCGTGGTGCGTCCACTCGACTTCGCACTCTTCCCACGGGTTTTCGGTGAAGGCCTTGCGGGGGTCGGCCATCTGTTTCGGCTCGTCGAGGATGCAGACCTTGCCGTGGTAGCTCGTGCGCAGTTCTTCGAACGGCGTGACGACCTCGAACTTCGTTCCGCCGGCGTCGAACGCGTCGTTGTTGTCGATCTCGGGCCGTTTGAACACGAACGCAACGCGGCCGTCGGGTAGGTAGAGGCAGGTCGTGAGCTCCGCGTACTTCTCGTTGGCGCGATTGCCGAGCCGAAGGAAGCCTCCGACGCGTTCGGATGGGTCGTAGCAGTTGAAGTACATCGACTCGTTGAAGTTCGAGGCCTCCTCCAACGCGTGCATGTACTCGTCTTGCGGTTCCAGCCGAATCTTCACCATGTGTGACAGGATGCCCCACCATGACGCAGCTCATCCAACCCGAACTCACCGAGGTCGCCGCGGGCCTGTTCTTTCCGGAGGGTCCCGTGTGGTGCGCCGATGGCGCGTTGCTCGTCACCGAACTCGGCGGTGGGTGCGTGACCCGCATCTCGTCCGACGGTGCGAAGTCGACATTGTCGACGAACGGTGGGTCCCCGAACGGACTCGCGATCGGGTCCGACGGTGCGCTGTGGTGCGCGAACAGCGGCGGTTGGGACTTCCACGAGGTGATGGGGCTGCGCATCCCGATCACGGATCTTCCGCTTCATCACAGCGGCGGACGGCTCGAACGGATCGAGCTGGCCAGTGGCGACGTCGAAGTCGTGTGCACCGAAGTCGGCGGAAACGCATTGATCGGACCGAACGATCTGGTGGTCGATGCGCACGGCGGAATCTGGTTCACCGATCACGGTCGCAACGCCGGGCGGGTTCACCACAACGGGGGCGTGTACTACCGCAACGCAACCGGAACCATCAGCGAGGTCGCGTATCCGGTCGACTCGCCCAACGGCATCGGCCTGTCGCCCGACGGGCGGGTGCTCTACGTCGCCGAGACGCACACCGGGCGCGTGTTCTCGTGGAACGTGCTCGGCCCCGGCGAGTTGGAGTTCGCCAATCCGCTCGGCGGATCCGGGGGCATGTTGGTGCACGGGTTCGAGGGAATGCAGCTTCTCGATTCGTTGGCGGTCGACGCCGACGGCAACGTGGTCGTCGCCACGCTCGTCACCGGTGCGCTGTCGGTGATCACGCCGCAGGGCGAGTTGATCGAACAATGGATCCTCGGTGACCCGATGGTGACGAACGTCTGCTTCGGCGGTGACGGCTTGCGCACCGCGTTCGCCACCCTGTCGGCCACCGGTCGTGTGGTCTCGTTCGACTACCCCCGCGGGGGACTCGCGCTCAACGCCTGACCCCGAAATCGTTTCGCTCGCGAGCTGGAGCGAACCGAGCGGGCGACGTCGAGGAGCACGGCGACTGCGCCGAGCAGGAGCACGAGGCCGGTGAAACGCAGTCCGGTCGCGATCGAGCCCGCCAGGTCGAGGCGGTCGAACTGTTCGGGACCCAGGATGTACGCCCAGTCGTGTTCGCCGCCGAGCAGTTCCAGTTGCTCGGTGGGCGCATCGGCGACGTAGACCGCGACGTCCGCGAGGTTCGTGGCGACCCAGGCGAGGCAGGCTGCGAATGCGACGAGGTCGCGACGTCGAACGAAGTACGCCGCAGCGCAGCTCGGCGCGAGGACCTGGAGCGCTGATCCCGCGATCGCGGTGACGAGGGCTCCCGCGGGCACGACGTAGAAGATCAAGTGCCCGAGTTCGTGGATCCCGAGGTCGGTGAGCCCGATCAGGGGAACGCGGACGTGTCGGACGAACGCGAACCACGCCACCGCTCCGCACCAGACACCGACTCCTGCCATCTTCGTGATCGACGGCGGTGTGCGGAGGCGGTGGTCCACCTGGGTTGCATCGGCCGATGGTCGCCTCCAGCTGAGCACCGGCCGGTGAGCGGTCGAGCGGGGTGGCGAGCCGTCTCCGGGCTCGCAATCGACGTCGACCCCCCGGGGTCTTCTAGGGTCCGCCGGTCGACGAAGTCTTCGAGCGAGGAGCCTGCAGTGGCCGGACCGTTGTCGGGAATCAAGATCGTGGAACTTGCGGGGATCGGTCCGGGGCCGTTCTCGGCGATGTTGCTCGCCGACCTCGGCGCCGACATCATCCGCGTCGATCGAGCGCAACAGGTCAATCCCGCGGCCTTCGACCGACCCAATCTCGATGTCATGAATCGCGGCCGCCGCTCGATCGGCGTCGATCTCAAGAACCCCGACGGGGTCGAAACAGTGTTGCGGCTCGTCGAACGGGCCGACGCGCTGATCGAGGGATTCCGACCGGGAGTGACCGAGCGGCTCGGCCTCGGGCCCGACGTCTGCCTCGCCCGTAACCCGAAGCTCGTCTACGGGCGTATGACGGGCTGGGGTCAAGACGGTCCGATGGCACAGGCCGCCGGACACGACATCAACTACATCGCGCTCGCGGGAGCGCTCGGCCACTTCGGACGAGCCGGCGGGAAACCGACCCCGCCGATCAATCTCATCGGCGACTTCGGTGGCGGCGGCATGTTCATGGCCCTCGGCGTGGTGAGCGGGGTGCTCGAAGCACAACGATCGGGGAAGGGTCAGGTGATCGACGTCGCCATGGTCGACGGTTCGGCGATCCTCATGACGATGATGTGGGGCATGCGCGCCTTCGGGCTGTGGCAAGAGTCGCTCGGTTCGAACCTCCTCGACACGGGCGCGCCGTTCTACGACACCTACGAGACCTCCGACGGAAAGTTCATCTCGCTGGGTTCGCTCGAGCCACAGTTCTACGCCGAGTTGATCGAGCGGCTGGGCCTCTCCGATGCGGGACTCCCGTCGCAGATGGATCGCGCGGGCTGGCCGGTGTTGCACGCGAAGTTCACCGAACTGTTCAAGACCAAGACGCGCGACGAGTGGGACGCCATCCTGAAGGGCAGCGACGCGTGTTACGCGCCCGTGCTCACGATGAGTGAGGCGATGAACGACGAGCACATGCGCGCTCGCGGAACGATCATCGAGTTCGACGGTGTCGCTCAGCCCGGTCCGGCGCCGCGGTTCTCCCGCACGCCCGGTGAGGTGCAGCGTTCGGCGCCGTGGCCGGGCCAACACACCGACGAAGCCCTGGGTGAGTGGGGTCTCGACGCCACCGACATCGCCAAGTTCCGCGCGAGCGGCGGCATCGCCTGATCGGATTCGAGAAGCAGCTGGATCAGCGGGTGATGGCGGCGGCGGTCGCGGCGTCGGGGCCTATGCCGATGCGAACGGTGTTGTTCGCGCATCTGATCACGGCGACTCGACCCGCTCCGATGGCAACGAGACCGTCGGTCGCGTCCTCGACGTCGTCGTCGGGAAACGCGCGCGGATACCACTCCTGGAACGACTGACACAGGGTGGGCCCGTCGGCGTCGCCGTGTTCGGCGAACGCCAATCCGATCGCGACGTCGTCGCCGCGCTCCCACACCGTGGCCTCGCTGCCCGCCCAGGCCGAGGCGCGGTCGTGCGCGTTGTCGAGCGCCATTGCCGGATCATCGCCGGGCGCGGCGAACAGGGCCCGGAGCTGGGCGGCGCCGAGTTGACTCCGACCGACCTCGGTCCACCGTTCGCCAGGATGAGGCATGTCGCGAACATCGACCGGGCCTTGAGCGTCTCGGTATCGGCTCGGCCACATCACTTGCGCGGTCGTCGCGGGCGCGCGGGCGTACGCCGCGTCGATCAGCGCGTTCCCGCCTTCGCGTTCGAGATCGCACGCGAAGGCGAGTCCGTCGGTGTACGGGAACAAGAGCGACGCGCGCACCACGTGCGGTGCAGCCGCGAGCCGTTCTTCGGCGGCTCGGATCGTCCCGTCGTCGAGCGCGCCGATCAGGACGACCGGATCGAGCGCTCCGACCTCGTACCTCGTCATGGTGAGTGTCGCGTCGCCCTCGACGAGTGCGGTTGCGGCCAGGCCACCGTCGGTGTCCGGCGCTGCGAGCGCCGTCGGCAGCCCGAGCTGTTGCACCGCGAGGGCGTGTTCGAGCTCGTGCGCGAGGGCCACGAGTTCGAGCGGCGCCAACGCTCGGCTCAGGTCGTCGACTGCGATGACCAATTCGTTGGTCTCCGAGTCGTAGAGCCCGGCGATCGTGTCGCGCCGCGCGGCGTTGATCAACGTGGCGAGATCCGAGTCGGATGGGATCGCTCCGAGCGCGGCGAGAATTCGACTGTCGATCGCGTTCGTTGCGGAGCTGCTCGGCTCGCCGACGATCTCGGCCAACTGAGACTGCGTCACCCGTCGCACCGTGGGTACTGATTCGAATTCGAGACCGCGAACCTCCTCGACCCACTGCACCGTGGAGGTGTACTGCGCGTCGAAGTCGTCGAGCGGAACCTGCGGCATGTCGCCGGCGACTGCATCGGTGAGCTGACTCGCAACGCAGGTTCTCAGTTCGGATCGTTCGTCACCCAAGATGTCGTCGAGCGCATCGGCGCGGATGTCGTCGCTGCGGTCGACGAACACATCACCGAACGGGTCGTCGCGCTCGTCGATCGCGCCGGCGATCCGTTCGCGCAGCGCTTCGAGTTCTTCGTTGATCTCGTCGACTCGGTGGTTCGCGATTCGAGCGACGTCGCGCGCCTCGTCGCGTTGATCGACGAGCGTTCGGCCGAACACCGCGCTGACGAGCAAGATCACGACCACCGGGATGAGCGACCCGCGACGCGTTTTCGAGTTGTTCGCGTCCGATCGAGTCGGTGCAGTCCCGGGCTCGGCACGTGGCGTCGTGGCCGCCGGGGCCTCGGCGTCGAGCCCGTGCTCGTCGACGGCCGGCGCGTGGTCTTCGACCGCCGGGTGCTCGTTGTCGACCGTCGGTGCATCGTCGAGCGAAGGTGCAATCGAGGGCGTTTCGGCGTTCGGCGTCTCGTTTCCGGGAGTCTCGGATGCTGGAGTCTCTGGCGATGCGGATGCCGGCGTCTCGTTCTCGGGAGCTGCCACTTGCGGGGCGGCCTCGGGAGTCTCGTCGTCGACGGGTGTCGTGACGAGGCCCTCGGTGGGTTCGTCACTGACGACGACGGCGTCCGGATCGACCGGCCACTCCTCCTCGTCCATGAGCCCTCCCGTGTCCGTCGCTCAGCCGTCGTCGCGAATCACGGCGCGGGCCGCGACGAGACGCTCCTCCAACGTTTCTTCATCGGGCGCTACGAGCGTGAGGTGACCTACTTTTCGTCCCGATCGGGGCGATTTGCCGTAATCGTGAAGGTGCGCGCCCGGGATTCGCAGCGCGTCGTGGGCGTCGGGGAGTCGCCCGACGCAGTTGAGCATCGCGGTCGGACCAGCGGCCAGGTCGCAGACTCCGAGGGGGAGTCCGAGGACGGCGCGCACGTGGTTCTCGAACTGGCTCGTGAGCGCGCCCTCGATGGTCCAGTGTCCCGAATTGTGGACGCGCGGGGCGAACTCGGTGACGAGGAGGTCGCCGCCCACGTCGAACAGCTCGACGCACAGGACACCGACGTAGTCGAGTTCGTTCAGCAGCCCTCGAACCAAGGCGTCGGCGCGGGCTTGGGTGTCGGAGTCGGCGGGGACTCGGCTCTCTCGCAAGATCCCCTGGTCGTGACGGTTCTCCGCGACCGGCCACACGACCATCTCGCCGTCGCGCGCGCGGCAGCCGATCACCGAAACCTCACGGGCGAAGTCGACGAACCCTTCGAGGATCAGCGGCCCGCCGGCCTGGAGCACAGACCACGCGGTGGCGACGTCGTCGAGATCGTCGACGCGGACCTGACCCTTGCCGTCGTAACCGCCCGACCGAGTCTTCAAGATCGCGGGGGCGCCGAGGTCGGCGAGCGCCTCGCGAAGTTCGTTCAGCGTGCCGACGGCGCGCCACGGTGCGGTACCCAGCCCGAGCGCCTTGGCGAGCGTCTTTTCGGTGACGCGATCTTGACTCGCGGCGAGTGCCCGCAACGAAGGCGCGACGAAGTGAGTGTCGACGAACGGTTCGAGTGCTTTCGCCGGAACGCCTTCCCACTCATAGGTGATCGCGTCGCAACCATCGACGAGCTGCGCGATCGCGGCAACGTCGTCGAGCTCGCCGATGTGCAGTTCGCCGACGGCTGCTGCACCGGCCGCGGGGCTCGGGTCGAGGAATCGGCACTCCACACCGAGCGGAACCGCGGCGAGCCCGATCATGCGCCCGAGTTGTCCGCCGCCGAGGATCGCGAGTTTCATCGACGGTCGTCCAGCGAAGCGCGCAGTGCGGCGGCGAAAGTCGGGACCTCGTTCGCAGTGAAGGCCAGCGGCGGACGCACCTTCAACACGTTGCTGGCGCGCCCACACGACCCGACCAGGACACCGTGGCGACGCAACGCGTTCTTGAGACGCGTCGCCCGGTCGCCGTCGGGCTCGGTGCTGCCTGCATGCACGATCTCGATGCCGTTCGCGAGCCCGATGCCTCGCACGTCGCCGATGCAGGAGTGATCGACCGCGACCTCGCGTACCGCGTAGCGCAAGAGTTCGCCCGCAATGCGCGTCCGTTCGAGGATGCGTTCGTCGTCGATGACGTCGAGCACTGCGTGGGCTGCGGCGACCGAGACGGGGTTGCCGCCGAACGTCGAGAAGAACACCGTTTCGTCGGCGAAAGCCTGCGCGATCTCGCGCCGGGT
>SXGT01246480.1_pt1 | contig 13930 bp, 13 predicted proteins | sample 3176221 | NCBI WGS metagenome assembly SXGT01 (sample SAMN11356862, study PRJNA531348) | freshwater metagenome | isolation source: freshwater sample F1-120 | place: China: Fuxian Lake, Yuxi | collected 2017-12-25 | reverse complement strand
CCGCCGGTCCTCAGCCGCACCGCCTCGGCGATGGCGTCCTTGTGCTTATCGTTTTGCGCCCCCTTGAGATATTTCAGCCGCGCCACCACCGCGCCCTCCGGGCCATCCAGCGCCCAATCCAGCTCGTAATGGGCCTTGTCCGTGGGTTTCAGGGCGGCGCGGGTTTCCCGTAGCGACTCGGGTTCCACCGTGAACACCAGCTTCCGCCCGTTCGCCAGCCGCACCGGCCAATCGGTGAAGATGTCGCCCGACTTGATGTAGTACATGTCCTCCGTGGCCCAATGGAACTCGGTGTCCTCTCCGGTGGAACGGATATAGCGGGCACCGTTGCGCCCATAGCGGCGCTCGACGATGAAATCGCCGTCCTGGTAATGGCGGGAAAAGAATTGATAAAGGCGGTTGAGGATTTCGAGGCGGTCCAAGGCCAGCGTGTCGGCCAGGGACTTTTGGGTTTTCAGGGCGCGGTATTCGCGGACCAAATCGGCGGTGGCGGGCACGGCTTCCCGTTCCGCCAGCTTCTCGGCCCGCTGTGCCTCGGTCCAACCCGGCTTGATGGCAAGCTGGGCTTCCAACGCTTTGATGCGGGCGGTATCGGTGGCTGCCGTCTCGGTATCCGGTGCCTTGAAGGCTTCCTCCATCAGCCGGGATAGCTCGCTCTCGTCCCGTAGCCGCTTCTCGCCGCCGACATCGACCACTTCGCCGATGAAGGCCCGCACCTCGCGGTTATGCCGCTTGATGACCCGGTACAGGCCGAAATCCAACGCCTCGGCCTCGTCCAACTGGAAAAGCTGGGCCATCAATTCGATGAAACGGGTTTCGGCCCGGGGCCGGGAAGATAAAAGGCTCATGGTGGTGTCGCCAAAGTGAATCGGACAAGCGTTGCCGACCAATGCGATAGCCCATCATGGCAGGGGAAAGAAGCGAGTGGAGTAAAAGTTTCGTGTGTTTCGTGTGATTAGTCAGGCGTTACGTCGACCATTGTAACAAGAAATGGTTGCAGCTAACCAGTTTGGCTGCCAACTTTAAAGACAATCGGGTGCCCTATTAGGATCGGCGCACACTCTATGAAACAATCCTCTACCAGATTGGCCTTATCGTCCTCACCTGAGCCAAGCCCATCAGCAAGGCCGGCCTTCTGGTGATCCGTCATCGAGATTAGTGGGCAGAACAGCCACACCAACCGTTGGCTTTCCGAAGATCAACCAAAATTCTCCGCCCTGCGTCCCATTCCACAGAAATCCCCTATACGGAAAACCCCCGGAAAATCGCCCTCCCGGACCCCTTGATTTTCGCGGCTTGCACAGGCCGCTTTCTGCTATACTGAAAACAATAGTTTTCCGTATAGACCGAACCGTTTTTTTCACGAGGGGAACCCGCCATGAAGAGCGCCACCAACGCACCGCGCCGAGTCGCCTTCTACCTCCGCGTCTCCACCGATGGGCAGACCGTCGAGAACCAACGGCTGGAACTTGAGCGGGTCGCTCACAAGTCCGGCTGGACCATCGCCGAGATTTATCAGGATGAAGGCATTTTAGGGGCCAAGGGCCGGGACCAGCGCCCGGCCTTCGACCGACTATTGAAGGATGCCAATCGTCGGCGCTTCGATGTCATCGCCGCGTGGAGCGTGGATCGTCTGGGGCGGAGCCTGCAACACTTGGTCGGCTTCCTCGAAGAAATCCATCATGTGGGGATAGACCTATACCTGCACCAGCAAGGTATCGACACCACCACGCCAGCGGGCCGGGCGATGTTTCAAATGCTGGGGGTGTTCTCGGAGTTCGAGCGGGCGATGATCCGGGACAGGGTGAACGCGGGATTGGCCCGCGCCAGGGCCAACGGGAAGGCGCTGGGACGCCCGAGGACAGAGGGCAACAAGGAAACGGCCATCCGACTATCCCTAGAGCAAGGGATGGGCATACTCAAGGCCGCGAAGACGCACGGGGTGGGGACTTCTGTGGTGCAGAGGATCAAGGCCGCATTGCCCGCCATCGCTCCATGAAGGAGGGTTCAGGTTCGGATTATTCTCGCGCCATCCAATAAATTTTGGCGATTGGGGGTATGCACGGGGGTATCAGCCAAAAATAGACGGGAGACTATTCAATAGAAACAGTCATTTAACGTCAAAATATGCGTGTGACCTCCGCACCAAATTCAAGTGCAAGCAAGTCCGCAAAGCCCGCTAAACGCGGGCTTTTTTGTGCCCGAAGGGTTCGCGGAAGTTCGTAGATGAAGCTCATGGCCTACGTCGAGGCCCTTCAAACCGTTCACGAGGTCTACCGCCCCTCAACTACTTGTGGGTAATGGGTTGCGATTAGCGGAGCGTAATCGGAGGAATGAAGCGCGTGCGATTACGCTGTGCTAATCGCTCGGCCCTAATTAACGGATTCAGTGGAGCAATGTCGACCGAAACCCATGGCAAAAGCCCATGGCCGTTTTCTCCCCGGAAATTGGAGCCGGCTGGCGCCGAAATATCCCCGGAAATTATCCCCCCGCCTGGGGATGAAGTAAGCTTGGACTCCCATTGCCACCGCGCCGCCAGCAAGGCCGCTCCACCATGCCCACCCCCAAGATTGTCGCCCTGTCCATGATCGCGGCGGGCTTGCTCGCCTGCTCCACTCCGCCCGATCCGGGCGCGCCGAGGCCGGGCGCCGTCGAAGCCCCGCTATTGCGCGCGCAATGGTGGCGAACCGAATTCTACGGCTACGACACCGCGAGTTATCGGCTGCGTGAATCGGGGAATCCGGAGGAAACGGACGAGTTGCTCGTGGATATCCATTACGGCGGAAGCGCCGCCGATTTCCGCGACATCGAATGGCCGGGTTCGGGTCCGCGGCCAGTTCGCATATACCAATACTCCGCGGATCGCTGCCAGGTATTCGGCGGTTTGCAGTCGCGCTGTGTTTACCATGAGGTTCTGGGCATCGGCCTGCCGCGGGAATTGCTCGAACGGTCTAGGAAAACCGGGCTGGTCCTTGTCCTACGCGCCAAGAGCGGAGCAGACCACGACCTCGCCATGCCGTCGGAATACTTAGATGTCTATCTCAACAGCATCCGCAAGGCTCGGTGATCCGGCCGACATCCGCAGTGCGCCGCGAATCGTCCGTTCGATGTTCGATATCGTGTTTGGAATGGCCTATTCGAAGCTTCGAATCCTCGAAACCGAATTCCGAATCGTCGATTTCATGCATCGATTCGACGATTCCGTGCGTCGAACTCCCGATATCGAATTTCGATTCGGCGATTGAATGCTTCGTCTCGCCGATAGTGAGCGCGATATCGACGATAGCCAGCGCCGTTTGTTGGATTCTAAATGCTATCTGTTCCGATCCCACATCGACGGGGAGGGCTTCAATACGCTTTTTCTCTTCCGGTGTTTCGGCCGGGGCAATGGCTATCACCTTTGCGACCGGCGACAGCCGGGCGAGTGCTTCAGCCACTTGTTCCGGCGACATGCGGATAGCATTCGGAGCATCGCCGACGGTCGGCTCGGCTTCCAGGTACAAAGGCGTTGGAGTGAAGATGAATCCGGTTTTGTCAGCGATCACCATGCCGGTGCGTAGACCGGGAGAGCTACGAACCCGTATTCCGGCCTTCCGTAGCTTTTCAACAGCCTTGATGTCTCCATAACCCATCCGCATCACCCGCTCGTCGAAATCCAAACAGACGGTGAGCATATCCGGGCCTTCCAGGCGGTTGGCGGTTTCGACCATGGCTTCTGCGACCTGCCGCTGAATGCCTGGTGCCGCATAGCACAGGGATCGTCGGGCAGTGCCGATCACGTTGGCGATGCCGACGGAATCCAAGGTACAAAACAAGGCGTCTGTAATCATATATTTGGCTCCCAGCTTCGGGATTAGAATTTTTAGGCGGGACTGCCGCCAAAATCAGCGCGGCTGTGGTCCCCCACTTGGGTGACCAAGGTCGATGAGGCGTCACTGCTCCCCGTAACCGCGGGAACTCCGTCATCTGCCGGATTTATGCCCCATCGAGCCAGCCTGATTTTCACCTGCCTGCGCCTTCAGCCGATTTGACTTGCTGGTACACGGCCCTCATCAAGTAGCTGGCGGCGACATTTCGAAATGCTTCGTCGTTCATCAGCCGGACGAAGATTTCTTCGTTGCCATCTATCCGCTCGATGAAGAGATTTTCGAGTTGCTTGTTGAAGACCGGCTCGAAGTTTTCGATGGTGTTCGCCATCACCGCCTGTCGCAACTTCTGGTTGGCAACGGCGGTTTCACGGACTTGGTCAAAGAACAGTTGGTCGGCGGGCGTGAATTCAGTGCCGAACAGCTCATTGAGCTTATCCACCAAGGTCGAGAGTTGCACATCTTCATCGGCTTGGCCGGTCCCCACTTCGGTAGGGCCATAGAGTCCTTCAGGTTCGCCCGCCTTCAAATCAATCGCCCCCTCGCTGATTTTCTGGAGGCGGTAATACTTGAGTTCTACTTCATCATCAACCTGAACCGTCCGGTTGTCGATGGTGCGCGGTAGTTTGCTCAGCAGGAAACGGGCGTAGGTATAAAGCTTCTCGTGATCGGAATCTTGATAAGGAATGACCTGGGAAACAAAGCTGTAAAGATTACGGAAACTAACCAACTGACTCTTAAACAGGTTTTGGTCTTCTTCCCCGAGCCTTTTGAAACGTTCAATCGCCAAGTCGAGCAGGCCATTCAATTTCTTGTGCTCGCCGCCGGTGGGGTTGAGGCGGTTGCGGAACCAAATTTCACACCAAGCACTGACTTCATCCGCCGAATAGATTTTCCACTCTGACAGGGTATGGGCCAGGGTATTGAGCAACTGCGGATCGGTATCTTCGCCTTTGGGGGTGAATTCGTAGTACGGTTTAAAAGCGGCGTAGATATCGGCGGGTTCGTTGACGAAATCCAACACGAAGGTATCGGTTTTCCCGCGTGTGGTACGATTGAGGCGCGATAGGGTCTGTACCGCTTGAATGCCCGACAGGCGCTTATCGACATACATGCTATGTAGTAGGGGCTGGTCGAAGCCCGTCTGATATTTCTCCGCCACCAGCAAGACTTGGTATTCCTCGGTATCGAACTTCTCCGGCAACTCGGATTCCTTGATGCCGTTATTCATGCTGACTTCGGTGAATTTCTTATCGGCGAACTCTTTCAGCCTGATTTCACCCGAAAAGGCCACCAGCGATTTGACGTCGGTATAACCTTTGCCCTTGATGTACTTGTCGAATCCCAACTTGTAGCGCACCGCGTGTTCGCGGGAGCCGGTGACTACCATCCCCTTGGCCCGACCGCCAATCTTGTGGCGGGTATGGGTGCGGAAGTGTTCGACGATCACCTCCACCTTCTGGGCGATCTCGTAATCGTGGAAATCCACGAAACGCGCCAAAGCACGCGCAGCCTTGCGGCGCGGCACTTCAGGGTCGGTCTCGGCCTTCTGGATTAGCTTGTAGTAACGCTTGTAGCAGGTGTAATGCGCCAACACATCGTGGATAAACCCTTCCTGGATGGCCTGCCGCATACTGTAGTGATGGAACGGTGCCTGCCCGCCCGGTCCCGGTTCGTTGAACACGCAGAGCGTCTTGAACTTAGGTGTTGCGGTAAAGGCGAAGAAACTCAAGTTGGGTTGCTTAGCGCGTTTGAGTTGCTCGCGCAGCAGTTCCTTTTTGGCCTCTTCGCTCAAGTCCTCGTCGTCCATGTCCAGCAGTTGCTCGGCGATGGCCGCTTCGATGCCGTCCTTGTTCAGAATCTTGCGCAGATCCATCGCGGTTTCGCCGCTTTGGGAACTGTGGGCCTCGTCCACGATGACGGCGAAGCGCTTGCCCGCCGTCGAGATGGCCACCGTCTTGCCGTTGGCTTCCAGCGTGCGGATGGCTTGGGTGATGAACGGAAATTTCTGGATGGTGGAAATGATGATAGGCACACCATCGGCCAATGCCTTGGCAAGCTGCTGGGTGTTTTCGTCGATTTTCTGCACCACGCCGAGTTTGTGGTCGAACTGGAAAATGGTGTTCTGCAACTGCTGATCCAGCACGCGCCGGTCGGTGATGACCACGACCGAATGGAAGATTTTCTCGTTATGGGCATCGTGCAGGCAGGACAGGCGGTGCGCCAGCCACGCTATCGAGTTCGACTTTCCCGACCCCGCCGAATGTTGAATCAGGTAGTTGCGGCCCGAGCCATGCGCTTGCGCGTGGTCCGTCAGGGCGCGTACCGCATCCCACTGGTGATAGCGCGGAAAAATCATCGATTCCCTGCGATGCCGTTTTATCCCGGCGTCGGTCACCACGGTCTTTTCCTCCACGTCCAGGTGGATGAATCGCGCCAGGATGTCCATCAGGCTGTCGCGGGTGAGTACCTTGTTCCACAGGTAGGTGGTGCGCACATCGCCCGCCGCCGGTGGGTTGCCCGCGCCGTGGTTGTGCCCCAGGTTGAAGGGCAGGAAGAACGTGTCCTTGCCTTCCAGTTGGGTGGTCATGAACGCCAGTTCGGTATCGACGGCGAAATGCACCAAGCAGCGCTGCTTGAAGGCGAACAGCGGTTCTTTCGGGTCGCGCTCGAAGCGGTATTGGTGCTTGGCGTTTTCCACATTCCAGCGCGTGGCCGATAGGGGGTTTTTCAGTTCCAGCGTGGCGACCGGCAAGCCGTTCACCGCCAGCACCACATCGGGGATGGCTCCGCTTTGGGTCTTGACCTGCCGGGCGATGGTCAAGCGGTTGTCGTCGTAGCGCTCGGTGGCCGAGGGGTCTAGGCCGGTGTTGGGCGCGAAGTAGGCCAGGCGCACCGTCTTGCCGACGCATTTGAAGCCGCCCCGCAATACCGCCAGCGATCCTTTGGCGGCCAATTCCTTCACTAGGCTGTCCAGCAATATCGCAGGGGCTTTGTTCGCATCCAGTTGGGTTAGGCGCGCCCAGATTTTGGGCTGGGTTTTCTGCACAAAGGCCACAACGTCATCGGGGAACAGCGCGGTTTCCGGGTCGTAAGCGTTGGGGTCGCCTTGCGCATAGCCGCCGCGGGTGATGAGGGCGCGTTCGATGGCGTTTTCGAAGTCGATTTCTTTGTGCATGATGCGGCCTTGGTTTTTTCGGTTTTTATCGTTCCTATGCCGAGCTTGGAAACGATAAATCTCGTCGGTGGGTCCGGGATTATTCTCCGGCTTCCTTCAAAACCGCCGCAATCAATGCGGATGACAGGCGGTATTCGTGGGCCAGCAGTTCATAAAGGATCGGTTGGACGGCGGTGATGATCCCGCGCCGCTTGGCCTGGAGCAGCACGCCGAGTACGCCGAACAGGGGAATGCCGAGCGTGGTGGCGACTTGCCGTCCGCGCCGTTCGTCCATCAACACCCCGCAATTGAGCGCATACGCCAAACTCAGCGCTTGGGCTTCGCCTTCGTCCAGCACGGCGCGCACGTCCTGGAAAAAGCTGTCGTCACGGTCAGGGTGGACGCTGGCGAATCGGCTGGCGAATTCCGCCACGGCTTCGGCTCCGGCCTGTGCGGGGTTTCCGGTGGCTTCGTGCAGGACCGTGGCCGGGATATGGATGGCATCAAACACGCGCACCAGCAAATCCAATTGACCGCATTTGGCGAGTGCGATCAGCGGACTGGCATCCGCGACGATGATGGGGTTGTTCAAGAGAAGTTCGCCAGTTCGGCTTGGAGTTCGTCGGGGGGGTAATCCACCACTGGGATGCCGAGGCGGCTGAGGTGTTCGAGAAATGCCAGCCTCGGCATGTGGGCTAATTCGGCGGCTTGGCCGGAGGTCATTTCGCCGGATTTGAAGAGGTTGACCGCTAGGGCGACATGCACGCCGGTTTTCACTAGGGTTTCGTCGAAGGGCACGCTGATAAATAGGGGCTGGCCTTCGTCGGTGACTAGGGCGAGGTGGCCTGCTTTGGTTTCGCGGGTCAGTTCGCCCGAGCGTTCGCCTAGGTCGCGGATGTTGAAGGTGTGCATGGTTGAATCTCCGGGGGGTGGAATTCGGGTTATAGGGCAATTTTCAGACAGCTTATCAGAGCATTCCCAGTTGCCGCGGAGTGGTCATGTCTTGCTCGAATTCCGCCACGTCGTAATGCGGGGATATTTCCCGGCTGGCCAGCAGGTGTTGGAAGGGGATGGGGCGCATTCCGGCGAGATCGGCGGCTTGCATCAGGGTGAGGCGGTCTTGTTGGAACAGCAGCACGGCCAACGCCTGCTTGAGTTCTGTTGCGGTCAGATGCGAGGCGTGTAGGGTTTCGTCGGGGATAACAACAGCCATGGCGGTAATTCCGGGATTTGGATGATAGATAAGCCGAAGTCGGTAGGTTACGGCGGTGCGCGGGTAGGCCGGTAGTGAACCTAACCTACCCTACGGGATTTGGTGCCAGCGATCAACTCAACATACTGGCTTTGGATATTGGCTTTGAACGAATCTGGAAGCTCATCCCAGATCAGCAGATCGACCCTGAACGGCAGGTCGCTTTCTTCGAGGGCTTCTTGCAGGGCGAAAACCTGCGGGTGTTGCGCGGGATTGGCGAATAGGACTAAATCGAGGTCAGACGAAGGGCGGGCGTGGCCTGTTATCCTAGAGCCGAATACCCAGACGCCTACGCCCGGTAAATACTGCTGCAATAGCCTCAGAAAAAGGGTTTTCTGTGCCGGTGTTAGCGCCAGTGTCGCGGTCATGGCCAGGTTTCGCCGGTCAGGGTTTGATATAAGGCGGCGGCGGCGATGAATTCCGGCATGAGTGCCAGCGCGATTTTGGCTTTTTCGCCGTCGTAGTCATGGGCGGTTTGAATCCGCGCGCTGGCGTAGTTCAGCCATTGCTCGGTGGGCTGTTGGAATAGGAGATTCTCGGCGGCGATGCGGAATATCGGTTTGGGGCTGTTGGGTACTTCGGGCAGGCCCAAGGTTTCTATGAGGTAGCGTTTTAGGTGTTTCCACAGGCAGTCGTAGCAGGTTTCAAAGCGGTGGATGACGGATTCGGCGATGGCTTCCCGATCCAGGTCGGTTAAATCCGTGCGTTGGGCCGCGCTTTGGTAATTGGCGAATTGCAACTCCAAATGCTGTAGGGATTTTCGGAGCTTGGTGTAATCGATCATGGATTAGCCCTCTTGGGGAATCACGAAATCCCGCACGTCGATTTTGCCGGTGACGGCGTTGGTGATTAGATTCCGTAGGTTGGGCATGTACTCATGCCCAACATTGCCAGTTGCCTCGCGGGCGTTGGGCATGGGAATACATGCCCAACCTACGCCTGCCCGTTGCTGCGCCGTCTGGATGCGGGTTTTCAGTTCGGCGAGCCAAGCGGGGTAATCGGGCGGCAGGGACGCGATGTCAGGCATGGGCGGGTTCCGCTGGGGTGGGAATCACGACATCCCGCACGTCGATTTTGCCGGTGACGGCGTTGGTGATTAGGGCGGAGCGGTATTCGATTAGGCGGCTGATGACTTCATTAATTTTCTCGGCTTGTATATCGAGTTTAGCCGTCACGCTGTCTAAGTAGACTGTAATTTTATCTTGCTCTAGCCTCAACGGAATTGCCGTCAAAACCGGGTGAAGATCATTCCGATCAACTCCAGGCACAGCACCTTTCTTGGAATTTAAAATAAACAAATCTGACAAAATATGCATCATATACCAAAGATATTTGGCGTTATTTTCGTAAGTTGCAATACTATAAAGCGTTGTATTTAGTGGCCAATAATCGCTTTCAACATAAGTAAACTTGCCAATCGTGCCGTACCGTCCGGTAACAATTCCTGGTCCTTTAGCCATGGCGCGATCATGGCTAGAAGAAATGCCAGCAGAAGATACCAAAGGTATTTCCCCTTCAGTTCGGTCATCCGATGGTAAATCGTGTCCACGTTGAAACGTCACAGCATACTTCAGTGGAAGTATCTTCCAATGCGCCGGAATCTCCCCCAACCAAGCCACCCCCGAATCCTTCATCGGCACCGAAGAATCCAGCCCCTTGGTCACGGCATGGCTAATCAACGCCGTGCGCTTTTCGGCCAGTTTGCCGAGCAAGGCTTGTTTCTTGGCAATCAGGGCATCGATTTGGGCGGTTTTGAAATCGAGGAAGCGGGCGATGGCTTGTTGTTCATCGATGGGTGGAACAGGGGTAAAGGCGTTGGCGATTGCATATTGAGGCAATCCAAAGCGAGTTACCCCGTTTGCCGCGACGGTGAATTGGGCGTTAAAGCCTTTCGACTGGAACAATCGAAACAGGTATTTACCCTCTAAATCGATAGGCTTGATTTGAGTGAGGTGATACCCACATAAAAGGCCATCAATTTTCTCTGTCACGCAAGCTGGTACGGCAATGTCGCCGGGCGTCTCGGAATCCTTGGTAACGATGACATCACCGATATCGACCGCGAATTTTTTGATCTCGTCTTCCGTCGCGGATGCTTGCATGAAATCGAGCCGACTATTGATGTACTCGTTCTTATAAACGTCCGTGTAATTACAAAGCAGCACTGGTTCTTCACCATCCACCGTTTTCTTATCGACGTTACTCGGCTGCACCACTGCCAAAAACTTCAGCTTTTTGATTCCCCAATGGACGGGGATATCACCAAGCCACGGCGAGTTAGATTTTTTGTAAGCGCTGTAAGCCGAAAGCACCATCAAACCACCTCCCCCAACATCCCCACAATCTCCCTCTCAAGCTGGCTGATTTCCGCCGCGATCACTTCCAACGGACGCGGCGGCTGATACACATAAAAATACCGGGTTAAGGGAATCTCATACCCCACCTTGGTTTTATCGTGGGCGATCCACGCATCCGGCACATGCGGCAACACCTCGGCCTTGAGATAGTCTTCGCAATGGCCCCGCACCAGCGCCAACAACTTATCGTGGCCGGTTTCATTGTCATAGCCCAGCGGCAACGGCAAAGCGATGTTATCGGGCAAAGCCACGATTTCGGTATCGCGCAAGTCCGCATCCGGTTCCGGCTTGCCCTTGGCGTCCCGGCAAATATCGGCCTCCGGGTCACGCTGCGACAGCGCCGCGAGGATGGCTTTCTTGAGCGGCGCGCCGATTTTGAAGCCCGCTTTTTTCAGGGCGGCATCCAACACAGCCTCGAACGCCGGGCGGTTGCGATAAAGCCTGTCCCCATCCATCCCATGCAGAACGGCCACGATTTCCGCCTGGATTTTCTCGCCCTCCGCCACTTCGGCCCGATAAACGGCCTCATCCTTGCGCTTCTTGCTGCTGGCGAGATTCGCAAAGGCGCTCTGCCCGGAAAGCCGCTCGATGCGCTCAGCGCTGGCCTGGAAGTTCAGCCGCAAAGGCCGCTCCACCGTGATCTTGAGGAAACCGAAGGCGCGGTTATCGAACACCTTGCCGCACACCCGGCGTTCGGGCTGGCCTTCGATCAACACCTCGCTTTCCGCGTCCTGCCCATGTTCGGCGTACAGCCGTACCAGTGCCTTGATGTGGTCGTCCGCAAGTTCGTTGCGCTTATTGCCTAGACTCTTATCCATCTTCTTGAAATGCCGGGTGCCGTCGATCAACTGCACCTTGCCGACACGATGCGCGGGCTTGTTATTGGTGACGATCCAGATGTAGGTGTAGATGCCTGTGTTGTAGAACATCTGGTCCGGCAGCGCGATCACGGCATCGAGCAGGTCGTTTTCGATGATCCAGCGGCGGATATTGCTTTCGCCGCCGCCCGCATCGCCGGTGAACAAGGGCGAACCGTTGAAGACGATGGCGATCTTGGAACCATCGCCGCCTTTGTTTTCGCCCTCGACCCAGCGCGGCGGGTTGTGCATCTTGGAAATCATGTGCTGCAAGAACAGCAAGGAACCATCGTTGATGCGGGGCAGCCCGGCCCCGAACCGACCGAGAAAGCCTTGGCCCTCGTATTCCTGGCGCACGAAATCTTCTTCCGGCTTCCACTCCACGCCAAAAGGCGGATTCGCCAGCATGTAATGGAATTTCTTGCTCGGGTGGCCGTCGTGCGGCACGAAGCCGTTGGTTTTGTTCTTGGCGTCCTTAATCCCCAGCGTGTCGCCATAGATCAGGTTGTTAATCGGCTCGTCCTTAATCAGCAAATCCGAGCAGCAAATGGCATAGGACTCGGGGTTGTATTCCTGGCCGAACAACTCGATGTGGGCATCCGGGTTCAGGCCACGGGTGAAGCCATCGCCGCAGATAAATTTTTCCGACTCGGACAACATGCCGCCCGTCCCGGCGGTCGGGTCGTACACGCTGCGGTAGATGCCTTGCTCGTAGATGCCGTCCTCGCCAGTGAAGAGCAGTTGCACCATCAGGCGGATGACTTCGCGTGGGGTGAAATGATCCCCGGCCTCTTCGTTCGCCTGCTCGTTGAACTTGCGCACCAATTCCTCGAACAGATAACCCATCTGCAAATTGCTGATGACCTTGGGCGATAGGTTGATTTCCGCCGAACAGAATTCCTGGATGATGAGGAATAAGCGGTTGGCTTCGTCGAGCTTGGCGATTTCCGTCTCGAATTCAAACTTGTCGAAAATATCCCGCGCGCGCGGCGAGAAGCCGTGAATGTAGGCGATCAGGTTGCCCGCGATGTTGGGCGCATCGCCCAGCAGCTTTTCAAAGGTGAACCCGCTGGTGTTGAACAACTCCTGCTTGCGACCTTCCGAGGCAATCCGTGACAGCGCCTTATCCAGGGCGGGGCCGGTGATGCCCTTATCTTCAAGGCGCTGCTTCTCGTCCAATACCTTCTGCTTGTTTTCGGCCAACACCAAATCGAATCGCCGCAGCACGATCAACGGCAGCATCACACGTCGGTACTGCGGTGGACGATACGGGCCACGCAGCTTGTTGGCGATGTTCCAGATGAATCCGACGAGGTTTTGATGTTGTGTATTTTGCATGGACGTTTTTTAAAGTTACCTTGGCATCGGCGTGGCCGTTTCCCGGATTCACGATGCTGTTGTGTTCAAAAGGGTGAAAAATCTACGCCCTCTCAATGCTGAGACGTTTGTTATATAGGTCATTGGCCGTGTCGAATTTCCCCCTTATCGGTAAAACGTCACTTTCCTCTGGTGGTGTCGATATGGTGAGTGTTCCATAAGGTATTGTAACATCTTAAGAGATACTAAATATTGAGCCCTCAGCCACCAAGACAAAGGGGAAACCATGGCCCGGCAATATTCTCCCACTCAGTTTTTTCGGTGCGTTCCCAACGCACTGCTGGCTCGGTACTTTCAAGAAAAGCACGGTGTTTTACGGGAAATCGACTTCGGCAAGCTCAGGGAAAGCGATGCCGACACGATCTTTCAGGCATTTATGGAATCACCCGACGATAAACAGGCCGAAATCGAAGCTGAATGCCAGGATATCGATGTGATGGCCTGCCAGGGTGGGGCGACAGCACTTGCGGATGAAGCGGATTTCCATGGAGACACTGATTTCCCTGAAGGCCTCGCCAAAATCGACGGCTTTCATGGCAAGGCCATGGTTCATCTGCCCGTCAAGGGGATGCGGGCGACGTGTGGCGGTCCTCTATGGCGGCGGTATCTTCGCCTGTCGGAACTGTTACCGATTGGCTTATCCAAGCCAGAGGGAACAGGCTCATGACCGCCTAGCCCGTCGGGCCGATAAAATCAGGGAAAGACTTGGATGGGAGCTTGGCATCCTGAACGAATCGGGCATGAAACCCAAGGGAATGCACAGAAAAACCTTCGACAGGTTGAAAGCCGAGCATGATGCTCTTGTCGATGGGGCGCTGGCCGGGATGGCAAAACAGTTGGGGCTGCTGAATCGGCGGTTTGATGGCTTGCAAGATAGGCTTCTTGACGTCTAAAACAATCTGTTTCGCAAAATCATGGTGGAGTAGCCCTATGGATGGGTAGCCTTCAAAGCGAGAAATTTAGGCATCGGGGAAAATTGTTATCCCGGAAATAAAGAAAGCCGACATGTAAGTCGGCTTTCTTTTCTAACTAGCTAATTTTATTGGTCGGGGCGACAGGAGTTG
>SXGT01111116.1_pt1 | contig 13931 bp, 11 predicted proteins | sample 3176221 | NCBI WGS metagenome assembly SXGT01 (sample SAMN11356862, study PRJNA531348) | freshwater metagenome | isolation source: freshwater sample F1-120 | place: China: Fuxian Lake, Yuxi | collected 2017-12-25 | reverse complement strand
CGTAAATCCAAAAGATCAGCTTTTAATAACACTAATGAACGAATCAAATCTGGATGCAACGAATAACCAGCCACTTCCAAAGCTTGACCATCGAATAATCGACTTTTTAAGTCACTGGTTTTTTCTTGCGGCAATCCAGCATTCATCATGGCTGCAGCTACTCGCAGCCTTAAAAACTGCGTCACAAACACATCGCCATTTAAAACCGGTTGCCAAAGTAAGAGCCGATCAACTAGTCCTGGATTCTGATGACTAAAATCCATGGCCAGCAAAGCGCCTGACCGTAACCCCCAAAGCGTTACAGTTTGCGCTCCCTGCTGTTTTAACCAAGCAATAGCATCGGCAGCATTATCCAGCCAGATCTGCCAGGTCGCCTCACTAAAATCCCCGCTGCTATCACCAGTGCCGAACAAATCCATAACTAACACTGTATAACCCTGCTCAGCCAAAGCTCTGGCTTGCAAGGCAACCATACGGCGAGATTTATTCATTTCCTCGGCAAAAGCAGGTACATGCAAGATTGCACGATATCCTGACTGAATAACAGGAGGAAAATAAAGGCTAAATAACACCCCTGAATTAACCGATAAGAATAAAGGGTTCATAAATTTTTATGCCAGCTTATTCTCGACAAAGTTAACCAACGAGCCTACCGTTTCGAAAACAGCCGCATCGATTTCATCGTCGTCGACTACAAATCCAAAGCTATCTTCTAATGCTGTGATAATCGAAACCACGGCCATTGAATCAAATTCCGGGATGGCGCCGAGTAAAGGAGAGTTTTTAGTAAAGGATTGATGCGATTCATCGACCTGCAACACACTACACAAAATTGCTTTTACCTGATTCAATAATTCCATATTAATTCCCGTTAAAACCTTAAGTCTTTGATTTAAGTTACATATTTAAATTTTCACAATCAATTATTGACACTAACAGCTTAAAGATCATACATTCTGTATGTATATGGAGCAAACCGTTTTGCTCATCTTCCTTGCACCAACTCCATTTTAGTAGAGAGTTTTCACCCAAAATGAGCAACACAAACTTTCCTGCTCCAGCCATACCACCATCGGCTTTGTTAGATTTTGTTTCACATAAATCGTTAGATAATGTGGATTATCCTTCTATACTCGGCGTTAAAAACGCTCGTTTTACAACCAGTGGTCGAGCTTCAATTGCTTTGGCACTTGAACATGCCAAGATTACAACAGGCGATGAAGTTTTAATTCCGGCTTATCATTGCGAAGCAATGGTTGCACCTGCACGATGGCGAGGAGCTAAAGCGGTTTTTTATCGTATAAATCCAGATACCAGCATACAACTTAATGACATAGCTGCAAAAATCACCCCTAAAACTCGCGCTATAATTGTTACCCATTATTTTGGATTTGAACAACAATTGCAGGCTATAAGAGAATTATGTACAAAGCATTCGATTGCTCTCATTGAAGACTGTGCCCACGCTTTGTTTGGAATGTCTTCGGGCCAAGCAATTGGAACTACCGGCGATTATGCCATTGCCAGCTGTATGAAGTTTCTACCGATTTATGAGGGGGGGTTAATATGCTCAACAACTCAAGATATTTCGAATATCCAGTTGTCGCCCTCCTCAATAATATTTCAAATTAAATCCGCGATTAATTGTCTTGAAACATCAGTTTTCTACAATCGTTTAGGCTTTTTTGGCTTATTTTTTAAAACACTGTTCGAAATAAAAGATAAATTATGGATTTATATAAAAAGCCTAAATCCTGAGAGACAAAATACCCAGTTTGGTCCTTCTTCTTCTGAAGGTGGTTTTGGCTTGGATGAAGTGTGGATACACAAAACCATGTCCGGATTTTCCGGTTGGCTCATCCGCAATGCCAAGCTTGGTTATGTGGCCGAACGGCGCCGTCAAAATTACCAAACTATTCATGCTTCTTTGGCAGCATTACCCAATTGCCATCCTTTATTCCCAAAGTTACCCGAGCACACCGTTCCTTGGGTGTTTCCTCTGTATGTCGATCATCCTGAAAAATATTTTTTCTCCCTCAAGATGCAGGGCGTGCCTGTCTGGCGTTTCGGAGAATTTCTCGATTCCGGCGTTACAGAGGATGTTTGCCCGGTGAGCGTGGAATACTCCCAGCATATTTTTCAGTTTCCTTGCCATCAATCACTGTCGCCCGGCGAAATCGACTGGATGTTAAAAAAAATCAAAGAAATTTTTTCGGATAAATCATGACTTGGCATTTATATCCTATAGCCGAATTTAAGCAATACAGCGAAAGCTGGGATAGCCTCAATAAGGAAGGAGTTAATACGCCCTTATTATCTAGCGACTTCGTAAATCCGCTACTCGACTACTTTTCAAGCAGCAGTGACAGGCTCGCCATCCACGGTGATAGCCAAAAACCCGATGCAATGGCTATCGTTACTAAAGCTAAGTTTGGCGTGTGGGAAACCTTGCAGCCATCCCAGGCACCCTTGGGGCTATGGTTGCAGGATAAAACGATCTCTACTGCTTCCTTGCTGTCGCAATTGCGCAAGGTTTTGCCTTTCCCCACCTTGCTGGTGGGTGTAACCCAACAGGACCCCGATTTACTGCTGAGGCCCGAGAAGTCAAACGGCCTCAGTACGCTAGACTATATTCAGACGGCACGAGTTACCGTTATTGGCGGCTTTCAAGATTATTGGGGGCGGCGCGGAAAAAATTTGCGGCAAAATCTTAATCGGCAGCGCAATCGTTTGGAGCGCGAAGGCGTTCAAGTGACATTAAAGATCATTACCGAGGCAGATGAGATAACGCAAGCGATCGTTGAATACGGTCGTTTGGAATCAGTCGGCTGGAAAAATGCGGGCGGCACGGCGATTCATATAGATAACAATCAAGGCAAATTTTATCGCGATATGCTGAATAACTTTTGTCGGCATCAAGATGCATTGGTTTTTAAGTATTATTATGGTGACCAGTTAGTCGCAACAGATCTTTGTATTAAAGATAATCATAGCCTGATTATTCTAAAAACCACCTATGACGAAACTATTACCACATCATCACCAGCGATGCTAATGCGGCAAGAAGCGTTTGAATATATATTTGATAATAAATTGGTGGAAAAAATCGAATTTTATGGCAAGGTAATGGACTGGCATACTAAGTGGAGCGATGAATTTAGAACTCTTTATCATATTAATAAGAAGTTAATATAGAACTTTGGAAGTTAACAAATTTGGTCAATTCACGAAATAAATCAAAAACACGGGCTTAATATGCATATTAATGTCATAAGCATCTATAGGCTCTAACTCAAATGATTCTAAAGCGATTCTTAATATCGCAGTAAAGCTGACAGACAGCTCTCATTTGCCTTAAAATAAAGTGGTTAAAAGTCAATTCGTACAAAAACCCGGTGTAAAATGACAGAAAAAACGATATTAGTAGATAAATATATTACAACATCGACAAAAGAATTTGCCGATGATAATCTACCCATACATGCTTTAGCAGGCCTTCACGATGTAATATTTGATAAAATAAAGAATTTCTTACCATTAGGTTCATCCTTGTTAGAACTCGCATCTGGAAGCGGAGCCTTGGCTAAACGGTTATATAGCACTGGATACAAAGTTACCGCCTCGGATTACGTTCATGATAATTTCCGCCTTCACAATACAATTCCATTTGTTAAACAAGATTTAAATGAAGATTTTTCAAAAACATTTAACACCATGTTTGACTGTATAGTTGCGATAGAAATTATTGAACACTTAGAAAATCCCCGGCACTTTTTACGAGAATGTAAGAAATTATTAAAGCCAAATGGTTTTATTATTTTTTCCACACCAAACATCGATAACCCTGTATCAAAGTCACTTTACCTCCGACATGGATACTTTCAATGGTTTTCCAACGTCAATTATGAAGTCGATGGTCATATTACCCCCATTACACAATGGATGTTAACTAAAATAATCGATGAGTGTAACTTTAGCGTGATTAACAAATCATCATTTGGCAATCCATTCAACTATCTTTCAAGTTGGCCACGAATGAAATTAATTGCACAACTTATTAAAATACTATCCAATACAGACAAAGATATGAACGGGGAAGTAGCCATTTATATATTAGAAGCATCAAAATAATAGGTTGGTTTATGCCAAATGAAGAGCTTACTGTGAGCACATGTTTTTGAACTCCTAATGAGGAATCTTAGAAAACTAAGATCAGCTTTTGAATTGCACCGATCACAACAATTTAATATAACATTGAATGGCTGATCGAATTCTGGGAATCGTCTGCCAATAAGCGCAAATCCTAGCTTTGAACTTTCTAATGCCTTGAAGACATGGAAAGGCGTGATTATAACGTTTGAACTATTAAGGTACTGCCATGTCTAAACAAGGCTTGTCAAATATCAACCAAAAAATATCGGTTATTATTCCTTTTTTTCAAAAAGAAAATGGCATTCTGAAAAAAGCTCTTAAATCAGTCTTCAATCAGGAAAATATCGCTAATATTGAAATCATAATAATTGACGACAGCTCTCCTGTATCGGCGGAAGTTGAATGCTCTGATTTACCTAAAGAACAAATTAAAATAATAAAGCAAAAAAACAAGGGCCCTGCCGCAGCTCGTAACCATGGACTAGATTCCGTCGCAGAGGATACAGTTTATGTTGCATTCTTAGACTCTGATGATGAATGGACAGTAGATCATCTACATAATGCCATAACATCATTGGAAGCAGGATTTGATTTTTATTTTTCGGATTTATACCAATTAGATCAATCCATTTCCGGCTTCAACCGCGCCAAACGCATTCAAACAAACGATCATCCGAAAATTTTTGCTGACAATGATTGTCTTCGACATTACACCGGAGATATGCAAGAGCAAATTGTTACAGGTAATATAATTGGCACCTCAACTGTAGTTTACAGATATAGCCATTATCCAGAGTTACGATTTAGGGAGGATTTAGTTAGAGCTGGCGAAGACTATATCTTTTGGCTATCGTTTACAAGCAAACCTAATACCAGAATTGCCTTTTCATCAGCGATTGAAGCAAAGTATGGTAGAGGCGTTAATATATATAGTGGTACTCAATTTGGAACGCCGGAATACCTTGAATTGATTTATTACGAAACAAAATATAGAAAAATAATTATTAATGAATTTATATTAAGCAATACTACAAAAACAAAAGTCAAAGAAAAAATATCCCAACAAAATTATAATTTTTTAATAGGAATATTGTATACAATTAGACACAGAACCTCATTAAACCATACATTAATCATAAACTATATCAAGCTATGCCCTGAATTTTTTCTATCGATTCCAAATAACTTATTTAATATAATCATGAAAAAAATAAATAAAGACTAGAATATGTTTAAACTAATACAGTATATTTTTTTTGTTGCATTTTCAAATTTAGCTAACGGTGCTTCCGCACCTTGGGTTGGTAACGATTTATCAGGTATTGCATGTGATGGCGGCGCACAAGGTTACGGCCCTTACGACTATACAAAACGCTCGACTCTACAAACAGAATTAACCCTAGTTGAAAGCGCCCACTTTACGCCAGCCGTTGAAAACTTAATCAAAGGAAATTCATCCGGGGCAAATCCAGATGGGGATATCAGATACACACTTAAAGCATGGCCAAATCATCCTCGAGCCTTGCTAACGTCCATCCGTTTACAACTTAATATAAAAAATAAGTTAACCAAATTTACCCAAAACATTCCACCGGAATGTTATTTACAAAGAGCGATACGATTTAGCCCGAATGACACGGCTATTTATACCCTGTACGGCTATTACTTACATAAATTGGGAAAACTAGAAGTTTCATCAAAATACTATGAAAAGTCTTTATCGTTAAATCCAGATGACAGTAAAGCAGCCTACTCATACAGTCTTTTATTAATCGACATGAAAAGACTTGATGATGCCCTTAAATATGCAAAAATTGCTTATACTCAACTCAACACTCCTAAGAGCCTAAAACAAAAATTAATCAAGCTAGGCGCTTGGCGTGATTAACTTCTACTAGATCTATTTGTACAACTAAAATTAATCATATTAACATGCGCCATCCTCTTTCTATTTACATACGCCACACAAATAGGGCTTGTATTCGCTTCAAGAATAAAGTATCACACCGAATATCAAAGTTATTTAAATCTAACACCACTCCCTCAAATGGCACTAAAGAAATAAGACAGACTATTGATCAAAACACTTTGATAAATGCATTACTCGAGCTTGGTGTGTCTTTAGGCGACACTCTTTTAGTTCATAGCGGAATTAGTAATTTAGGTAAAATTCTTGGTGGGCCTAAGTTTGTTTTTGACACAATCAACGAATTGATTGGACAAACCGGACACATGCTGTATCCGGTATTTCCCTTCGATACTCTAATGCACGAATATGTAAGTAACCATCCGCCAATATTTGATGTAAAGAGTTCACCAAGTAAAATGGGAGCCCTAAGCGAATTTGCTCTCAGGACTGATGGCGGTCAACGAAGTGTCCACCCGACCCATTCAATTATTGCTTTTGGTCCGAATAAGAGTTGGTTTGTTAAGGACCACCATTTATGCAAAACCCCTTTTGCAGACCTCTCCCCCTTTTCTCGACTAGTGGAATCCTCAGGAAAAATATTATTGATTGGTGTTGGCTTGAATAGCACAACGAGCTTTCATAGAATTGAAGACAAATTAGGCATTAATTTTCCCATAAAAGTATACAAAGATAAAATATTTACATTGCCCTGTCTCAATATCGAAGGGCAACCTATAAAAGTCAACACCTTGGCACATGATCCTTTTATATCAAAAGTTCGCGACTGCAATTTAGCTAAAGAACAATTAATAAAACATGGGGCGCTTAGAGAAATACCGCTAGGCAATGGAACTATTGCTATAATTGACGCCAAAGCATTAGATGACTGCTTACAAGACTTATACCTAAATCAACGCCTTACTATATATGGAAAGATTTGGGGATAAGAGAACCTGCATAATTTGTATCTAACACTGACTATGAAACTCTCAACTTTATTAAGAATTGCAGATGACTACTACGTCTCCCCACCTTTCCGACATGTTTATTGGAATTTAGACAAAGTAGCTAAAACATCAATTAAATTACTTTTCCACAAAAATATTGAAGTTCGAAGATATACCAAAAGGGATTTGAAGAAACTCTTATTTAATCAAACTTCAAAGCAACCGCATGAAACAATCGCACGTGCTTTTGCTGCTGCAAACTGGTTACTTCAAGCACAAAGTGCCACCCCTGATAAAGGTGTATCATTAGGATATTTCCCTTTAGATGGCGAACACAATGGTTGGCGTCCATCTTATCCTGAAACAACTGGGTATATTATTACTTCTTTGATTTCATTCTCTCGCTATTTAAATATTGAAAACTTTCGAGAGGCCGCATTAGAGATGGGGAACTGGGAAGTCATTATTCAAATGTCATCCGGTGCCGTTCAGGGCGGTCCTGTAACCTCTCTAGATAAACAAACGCCAGCTGCTTTTAACACCGGCATGGTGTTAGATGGCTGGTGCACACTTTACGAAGAAAATAGCGATAGTCAAATCATCAATGCTGCACGTCGGGCCGCTGATTTCTTAGTGAATGATATTAATCATGACGGATATTTTGAAACAAACGGTCATTTTGTAAGCGAGGGGGAAATTAAAACCTACACTTGTCTTTGTGCTTGGTCTCTTTTCCGTTTTGGTAATTTAGTCAATGAAGTTCGTTATAAAAACGCTGCATTAACTGTAATTGAAGCAGCCATAAAAATGCAGCAACCCAACGGTTGGTTTAGTCACAATTGTTTAGGTTTTTCAAAAGCCCCTTTGACTCACACCATTGGCTATACCTTACAAGCCATTCTTGAGATTGGCTTGCTTGCAAATCGAGTTGATTTTATTGAAGCGGTTAGAGTATGCGTAGATTCGATCTTAAATAAAATTCAACCGAATGGCTACCTCCCCGCCCGATTTTATTCAGACTGGGAACCAGCCAGTTTCTCATCCTGCTTAACAGGCAATGCCCAAATAGCAATCGTTTGTTATCGCTTGTATCAATACACTAGCGAGATTCATTATCAGCAAAAAGCGGATCTATTAATGAGTTTTTTAATGGAACTGCAGAATATAGAATCTGACAATCTTGGCATTAGAGGCGCTATTGCCGGGTCTTTTCCTATCACAGGAGATTATATGTCTGCAGGGTATCCTAATTGGGCCACAAAATATTATTTGGATGCACTTATCTTAAAAGACACTATTGAACAACAAGCTACAGTAAATATGTGATTATCATCTGCATTACTTTCTATGAAACAATTTACCAACATAATGCCGAAAGTTTTTATCTACTATTGACATGACTACAAAATAGACTGAAATCCCTATAAAAACCATAACTACAAGTAACTGAATTTTGGAGAAATAATTTATTAAAAACTTCCTGGAAGCCATGACACTTCCAACCATCAATAATGAAACTACTAAAGGTTTCAACGCAATTAGTAATATTTCACTAAACTTAACACCACTTACAATAGAATTTTGGGGAAAGTTTAGGGTAAAAACAAACACAACACCAATAGGCCAAGCTAAAGCTAAACCGACAACTCCTTGATTGGCACCATACCAAAAACAAGGCAGCATAACCAAAGCCCCTGTAATTGTATTACGAAAATCTACATCAATTCTGCCAACTGCTGTATTACATGTAGAAAACAGTCCATTCAGCAACCGCAATATTATTGATAACGCAATCAACTGAAATGGCAAAATTGCATCACTCCATTGCCACCCTAAGATCAAGGGAAAAAAGTCAGGAGCAGTAATAATTAAACCTAAAACACAGGGCAACAATGCATTAAAAACCCACCATATCCCTTCAATTAAACCACCTTTTAATATATCTTTTTCATTTTGAATTTTGGATACTGCACTAAATATCACTTGATTAAAAGTTGACATAATCTTATTCAATGGCATAACGGCCAAGTCTAATGCCACATAGTAGATACCCAATGCCTCTTTATTTAATATTTTTGCCCCAATAAGAATATCGATTTGAGCCATTATCCACCAGATGAAGCGGTTACTAGTTAAATAACAACCAAATTTTAGCAAGCTTTTACATTCACCAAAGGAAAAGTTAGGCATTATAATTTTAGGTGAAACACAGTAGAGAGTTAAAATATTAATAGAAGAACCTATGAGATTCCCAAAAACTAAGGACCATACTCCGCACCCTCTTTGAGCCAAAACTAAAGTCGCAAAACTTGAATATAAGGTGTTTATTAAATCTACGCTCGCCAACACTTTAAAATTCATAGCCTTTCGTAACAAAGCATTTGGCACCGTTCCAAATGCAGTTATTAAAAACGTATAACTAGTAACAATAAAAATGGATGAAAGCTCAGGCTTTTCAAAAAAAACCGCTAAATATGGTGCGATAAACGTGAATAATATGACTAACACACTACTAATTAATAGCATCATTCCAAATACAGCACCACATTGCCTCTCGCTAATGTCGTTTGCTTGTACTAAGGCAGAATTAAGGCCGAATTCATTCAGATGAGACAGTAAAGAAATAACCGACATTGCAACCGCCATCAATCCGTAATCACTTGGTGACAGTAAACGCATAACAAAGATCGTAACGCCCCAGCTAACGACTTGAGAAAACACCTTGCCAACAACAACCCATTTGGCACCATTAATTAAATTCTGGCGTATATTCATGATTTATTGGGCAATAGTAAGAGTCGATATTTTTCTGCCAATCTTTCGACAGCCCATGTTATCAATAGTAAAGAAATTGAGAGGGATCTGCGCCCGTGATCTGAATAGTTTGGCCTAACCCAATCAATAACGCAATTGAATATCGGATACTTCGATAAACGCCAAACAATTCGCTGACGTACCCAGTAGAAACTTTGATTTAAAAAACTGGTAAACCGATTTGAGAAACAAATAAATTCTTTTTTCATCCTCACATCTACAAACTCATAGAAATCTTTCAAAGCATAATCACCTAACATTTGATTTAGCGGCTGATCATCGTAGTACATCGGCATTGTCACTGCCATTTTATTAGAACCAAATGATTCTCTTGAAATACCAGCAGACTCAGCAATTCTTCTTGGTATCGGCCTGTCATATATAGAACCTAATCTCCAAGGAATCATTTCAGATGAGTTTGAAATTGCTTTAATTGATGAGTGACTCCGAAGGTTCAATATTGGAATCGGTAAATGAAGAAAATCACATTGCAAACGAAATTCACCGATTGACCCTCCCCCAGGAAAGGCTATACAACCTTCTAAACTACGATGGTGATTTGAATGTAACCCCCACAGAGTATCTCCAAGAAACCCAGTAAATAATATTGTTCCAGAAAGAATGGATTCCGCAGCAGCAAAAACAATATCCTCAGCTCCTCCACCAGACGCTAAAAAACAAAGCTCAGCGCTGCCATCACCTCGTTGATATGCCTTACGATCAAATTTCATCACTTTAAGACCTAATTGTAAGCCTATTTCTTCACCATCGTCGATTGAATCTAAGTATCCTTCTCTTGCCTCGGAAAACGTAATTCCTCTGTTAGCACCGCATTCTTGTGCTAACACTGAACATGCGGGTGAATCATAACCGCGAGAAATAGTAGCAAGTGCTTGATAAGTTGTAGGCCTACCTTTTCTCAAGGCATTAGTAACAATATCATGACTATATGTAGATAAGTGATCACGGTATTCATCATATGATCGGAATTCACGTGCCTCACAATTCACACAAAATCTGACGTCTAGGGACTTATTAATTGTAATTAGTCCATCAATATAGTTATTGAGTTTAAGACCTCTTAAAAGAGGCATATTTTGCTTAATACCTTTAGGCCCGAGAGTAAATGAAAGAAAATCCGCTTCATAATAAGGATATTTCAAGTCCAAAGCAGCATTGGATTCAGCCAATAAAAATGGAAGTGAGTTAGAAACATAAACTCCATTTTTTGTTTTTAATAACCATAACCGCTCTAAAGTATGAGTGCTAGTACGTAACTTCAATTTTCCAGCTTCTATCCAACCGCCACTACCAATTACATACTCTGCAGACCTAAAACTATTAATATTGAAATCACCCGACCAAGCACCTTCAACGAAGCCATCTGGAGAAACTACAACTGATTTGCCATGTAGCAATTTTATTCGATCAGATAAATAATCAATACTTACAACCCAGGCAAGAGGCGGCAGCCTTGTATTTAAAATAGAAAAAAAAAACATTTTATTTATACGTAGTATTTTATTTGAAATAAAAATAGTGCATTAAAAACGCAATAACTAATTTTTTTTCACGTACCTATTAATTTTATTAATAGTTACTAATAGCTGATTTGAATCAAACATGCCAAATCTATGCGCCATTAAGGCGGATAACGTCATAGGCAAGTTTAAATACTTCTTTATCTCCGCACTACTCAAAATTATTTTTAAACATGAATTTATTTCTTGATTTTGAATATATCTCGGATATTTCTTGAGGTTCCATTGATACAAGGAGTCTTCGGTAAACTCTAATGGGCATTTAACATGGCCAGGATAAGTTTGCCAAGGCGTCTGTCTAGTAAATAATGGAAAGTTCTCAAACCATTTTGAATAAAATTTATGGTATGGCATTTCAGACACAGGAATTGCGGCTATTTTTGAAATAAATACGCTATCTAAGTACGGCAATATCAACTCGATTTTATGCGATACGATTGTTTCGAAATGATCAAAAAGATGCCTTCGCTGGTCATTAAACATCAAGAAAAAATATAAACTATGGGAAGAGAAATTACCGGCCAATTCTACTACAGACTTAGCAACGCTTGATTTAATATCAATACCACCCCAAAAGTCTTTATCTAGATATCGAGTCGGTAAACCAATACGATTAAAATTAAGAAATTCATTCGCCGCTTCATTCATTAAGCCTTGATTTGATAAGTCAAGCATGTTGTCATTCATATATACATAACCAAGACCAACGCTTCCGCCATCTCCTGACCAAATTTTTTGCGGATACATCGGTTGATTAATGATTGAATCTTTTACCCCACACCAAGCATCGTAAATCAGTTGAGACCAATTAGGATAGGCTTGAAACTCTTTGAAGTATTCAAAGTGTTTCGATCGAAGATGTTTACTATATTGAGCCGCAAAAAATGCATCTTGTGAACCAATAATTGAAAAATTAAAGGTATAGAGATTATTAACATGCTGTTTAACTGATGCCGTTACACATCGAGAGTCCATACCACCACTTAAAAAAGCAATTGCATTCGTTTCATCTTGAATCCTAATTGCAACCGCCTCCTCAAATGCCTTGAAAGTGCTTTCGGTTAAGTCTGTCAGTTTAGATGAATTGGATTTATCAATAAAAGAACTCCAATCCCAATATATGCAGGATTTGATATCAGTATCCGATATCAATATTTCTTCAGCGCTTCTAAGCCTTTTAATAAATTTGTAAGGTGTCCTATCATCCAATGGATAGCCAAAGGCAATATTTTCACATAAGCCAAGTTTATCAATTGTTAAGTCGATAAAACTTAATTGAGTCATTAAATTTAGAGTACTTGAGAAAACCAGTAAATCATTTTTCGAGTATAAATAAACGGGTCTGACACCTAGTTTATCAGTTATAAGAAATAAATCTCCATGTTCAGGATTAAAAAAAACCCCAGAATAAACTCCTCTAGCTAATTTATATGACTTAGAATTGCCGGAGATAAACTCATCATGCATTATTGAAAGATCAACGTACCTTGATTTCCCCGATATCAATGGCTCACCCGTTAACAAACTAAAACTACTATTATTCTTATCATCAATTACTGCAGCACATTTGAAAGCACCACTATCAAAACCCAAACAATAAAAAAAATCTTGTTTGCTTTCTACTAACCGATCAAGGCCAATATTTTCAAGAAATATTTTTTTGGTTTCATCAAGCAAATTATTCGGTAATGAATTTTTCTTGATATTCATCAACCCAAAAAATAGTGTCATTTTTAAAACTCCAATACGTTAAATTTAATACCGAAATAAGACTTAAACTGAGTATTAAATTATACCATAGCACTTTGTAATTTAATTTTATCAAAATCAATAATTCTTTCTACTATCAGCGTTATACTAACTAAATGCCATGGCAAATCGAAGTAAGACAAACTCAAAAAGGCCCCGCCCGAAAGATAAGCCAAAAACGAAACCTGCATCATTTTTCCCAGTATATGCAAGTCTTGGTGCTCATTATCATTTCTTGTCTTTTTAACTAAATTCGACAGTTTTCGCCAACTCAAAATAAAGATACCCAGAAAAAGCAATAGTCCTATCCAACCATGGTCTGCCATAACACCAAAATAAATGCTGTGTGCAGCATGGACATCAGAGGGATTTGGCGCATATTGTGCAAAGGTTTCGTAACTCCAAGAATTAAAGCCCATACCTAGTAAATTATGATTAGCCGCATTGAAAGCATATTCCCAAGCATTGATTCTCCCCATTGCCGAGCCGTCTTCTTCATAGGTTTCTATAGTATTCATTCGCCTGTACCATGAATCAGGCATAAAATTTAATAAAATAGTAGCCATAACTACAATTACCGCACCAGATATTATTTTTCTATTCGATTTGAGCCAGTAAAAAAAACCAACTACTGAAATAGCACTTAGATCGCCTCGAGATTGACTACCTAACACTGTAAAAAGACTAAGTAAACCCCCCAATAACAAACCTTTTTTAATTAAATGATACCTCGATATTTGGCTTAAAAATATCATCAACGGTATTACCATTAATATTGCAACCGCCAAACTATTGTTTTCTTCTATAAAGCTACCTTCT
>SXGT01725989.1_pt1 | contig 13932 bp, 11 predicted proteins | sample 3176221 | NCBI WGS metagenome assembly SXGT01 (sample SAMN11356862, study PRJNA531348) | freshwater metagenome | isolation source: freshwater sample F1-120 | place: China: Fuxian Lake, Yuxi | collected 2017-12-25 | reverse complement strand
CGGCGACCATCGCGCTGATCGCCTTGTCCAGCAAGCGGTCCGGTAGCTGCGGATCGACGTGCGAGGCGAGGATCTCCTTGTGCACGATGGCGAGGGCGGCGAGCTGCTGTTGCGGCAGATCGGCGGTGCGGGCGCCACCAAGGCGCATGCCCAACGCGAATGCGGCCACGATCAGCGCCAAGGTCGCCACCATGAACCACAGTGGCAGGCGCGGTTGCTGTTGCATCGACACATCGTATGGTTGCACCCCATGGCGCGCATTCTGGTCGTCGACGACACCGCGCAGAACCTGACGCTGGTCGAGCTCTATCTGCGCGGGACCGAGTTCGAACTGGTCACTGCCGGTGGTGGCCTCGAAGGCGTCGAAGCAGCACTGAACGGCAGGTTCGACTTGTTCCTGCTCGACGTGATGATGCCCGGCATCGATGGCTTCGAGGTGTGTCGCCGCCTCAAGAACGATCCGCGCACGGCGTTCATTCCGGTGATCTTCCTCACCGCCCGCCTGACCGACGAGTCGGAGAAGCTGGCCGCCTACCAGCTCGGCGCCGTCGACTACATCCAGAAGCCGGTCAATCGCGAGGAGCTGGTGGCGCGCATTCGCGTGATGCTGCGGCTCGAAGAAACGCGGTCGCGGCTCGATCGTGAGAACGTTGCCCTGCGGCGGCAACTCGGTCAGGTGCAGCAGGCCTACACGGCGGCCGCCGACTCGCTGCGCGACCTCAAGCAACTGCACCAGGAATGGGCCGGCGGTCCGCCGCCATCGCTGATCGTGATCGACGCTGCGGCGCGCATCGTCGCGGCCGACGACGCGGCCGGCATGCACTTCGGCAGCCTGGTCGTCGGCCAGCCGCTGGCCGCGTGCGGCCACGCCGCGGCGCGACTCGCGCGGTTGGTCGAGGACGGGGCGCACAGCGCCGACCTGGCGCTACCGGGCGGTGGCGCCAACGGTAGTGGTTCCATCCTGCACGTGCGGCGGCACGCGTTGCCCGACGGCCGCCGGATGCTGTTGCTGCAGGACGTCACCGGCGTCCGCGCGGCCGAGCAGCGCATTGCCGATCGCGAGCCCCTGGCGGTGCAGGCCAATCCCGCCGACGGCGATGCGCCGGGCTACTGGATGACCGATTTCGTCGGTCGTTCGCAGTCGGTCCTGGAGCTGTCGGAGCGCGTGGCGCGATTGCGGCAGAGCCGTTCGACCGTGCTCGTCTACGGCGAGAGCGGTACCGGCAAGGAGCTCGTGGCGCGGGCCCTGCACTTCGACGGCCAATTCCGCAGCAAGCCGTTCATTCCGTTGCACTGCGGCGCGATCGCCCCGGAGTTGATCGAGAGCGAACTGTTCGGTCACGAGAAGGGATCGTTCACCGGCGCCGAGAAGGCGCGCGACGGCCTGTTTCGCGCGGCCGACGGCGGCACGATCGTCCTCGACGAGATCGCCGAGACGTCGCTCAGCGTGCAGGTGAAGTTGTTGCGCGTGCTGCAGCGCGGCGAGATCCGGCCGGTCGGTCAGAGCCAGCCGCGCATCGTCGATGTGCGCATCATCGCAGCGACCAACCGCGACTTGCTGCAGCTGGTACGCGAAGGGCGGTTCCGCGAGGACCTTTACTACCGACTCGAAGTCGTCACGCTGCATCTGCCGCCGTTGCGCGAGCGGCCGACCGACTTGCCGCGTCTGGTCGAGAGCTTCCTCGTTGCCGGCAATCGCAAGCACGATCGCATCGAGCGGCCCGTGCGCGCCGTCTCGCGCGGAGCGATGGAACGACTGCTCGCCTACCCGTGGCCCGGCAACGTGCGCGAACTCGAGAACGTGATCGAGCGGGCCTTCGCGCTCGGCGCCGAGGACGTGCTGCAGGAAGAAGATCTGCCGGTGCACGTGCTGCGCGGCACTCCCGCGTTGGGACCGACTCCCGTTTCGCGACCCACCGCGTCGTCGGCCCCGACGGTTGCGGAAGGCGAGCGCGCCGAGCCGACGCCCGCCGATTTCCGGAGCCAACGCGATGCGATCGAACGCCAGGCGATCCTGCAGGCGATTCGTGATAGCGGCGGAGACAAGGCGGCGGCGGCGCAACGGCTCGGCATGTCGCGCAGCACGTTCTATCGGCGCATGAAAGACCTCGGCATCTGAGAGTTTCTCACGAGGCAATTGCGATGCGGTCCGGCGACTTGGCAAGCTCATCGCGAAAAGCGGCCTTCGGTGCGGAACCTGCGTCGGGACTTCACGCGTCCATCCTGTGAGTTAGTCTTTTGACGATCGAGCTTGGTTGTCCCGCCAAGGTTCGCCCGAGAGTCTGCACCCATGCACATCACCCGGTTCTTCGTCGGCGCAATGGCGCTGGTCGCTGTTCTTCCCGCCCAAATCACCCTGACCGACGCCAACACGCAAGTGGTGCTCGGCAATCTGTCGGCGACGTCGCATCTGCCGCGCTCGTTCCAGCTGCGCGCCGATGCGCTGGCGATCAACCACGCCTTCGAGCACCAGTGGTACTACCGGGTCGCCGGCGATGCGCGTGAGTTCTCGTTCCGCAACCTGGGTGGCGTCGCCACCGGCGTCGTGCCGAGCAACGACCACGGCGATCGCGACTTCGCGAACGTCGACAACCGCAATTTGCTGAAGGCGAGCTTCGACTTCGACATCTACGACTCGGGTCCGGCCAGCGGCGTGTTCATCAGCCGCGTGACGTTGATGAACACCTCGGCGGCGACGATCTCGGTCGACATGTTCTGCTACACCGACCTCGACATCGGCGGCACCTTCGGCGACGACGTGTGCACGGGCACCAACAGCTCGCACTACGTCACCGACCAGACTGGTATCCAGGTCGAGGTGCGAGCGCTGGGCAACGACCTCAGCGCCGTGGCGGCCTATCCAGCCATCCGCACTGCTTTGACGAACCTGACGGTCGACAACCTGTCGGGCGTGCTGCCGCCGTTCACCGGTGACTACACGGGTGCCTTCCAGTGGCAGAACCGCACGCTGTTGCCGTTCGAGCAGAAGACGTTCCAGGTGGTGCTCGCGGTCGATACGACGGCGACGCTGATTCCGATCGTCGAGAACTACGGCTACGGCAATGGCAGCACCTTCGAGATCCACACGCAGACCGCGCCGCTGCAGGACAACACGCAGCCGCGCGTGCTCAACGTGCAGATGAAGGGCGCGCTGCCGTTCGTCGAACAGCGCACCATCGTCGGCCTGGCCCCGTGGCTGCCGCCGCTGCCGTTCATCGCGGGCCTCGAGATCTGGTGCGAACCGATCCAGATCATCGGCGTGTTCGGTGGGTTCACGTCGGCGACCGGGGAAGCGCAGGAGTCGTTCGTGATTCCTCCTGGCCCGTACCTTGCCGGATTGAACGTGTTCTTCCAGGCCTTCGCGGTCGATGCCGCGGCGCCGAACGGCTACGCGTCGTTCTCGCCTGGCATGCGCGTTCGCGTCGGCAAGCTGTGAGTTGAACGCCCTGGCAACGGCGGCCTCGGCACGCAGCGTGTCGGGGTCGCCGTTGCGCGTACCGGAGCAGCGCGCGATGATCGGCCGGTGACCTCTCTCGAACGGCCCGGCGACCTGCCGCACTTCGTCCGCTGGCTCGCGCTGGCGGCGCTGGCTGGGGCGATGGTGTTCGGCGCCGATGCGATGGCGTTCCTGTGCGACGACGCGTTCATCCACTTCCGCTACGCGGCGAATGCGCACGATGGGCACGGCCTCGTGTGGAACGCCGCGCCGTGGAAGCCGGTCGAGGGCTACGGGTTCCTGTGGGTGATGATCCTGTGGGGGGTGTGGGAAGTGTTCGGTGTCGAGCCGCCTGACGCCGCCAACCCGCTGTCGATCCTGTTCGGCGGCGTGCAGCTCCTGTTGCTGGCGGCGGCGGCGCGCCGGCTGGTCTCCCCTGACGGCGCTCGGCTGCCCGCCATCGTCGGGCTCGCCGGGCTCGTGGCGATCGTCGGCAGTCGCACGTTCCTGCAGTGGCTGTCGGGTGGGCTCGACACGGCACTGTTCAACATGTGGCTGTTCGGTTGGGTGCTGTGGGCGTTCCGAACGGAAGCGGCGCGTCCCGGCGCGCGTTGGTTCCTGGTGTGGTCGGCGTTCGCGGCGTTGGCGGCGTTGACGCGGCCGGATGGACTGCCGCTCGTCGCCGCGACCGTCGGTGTCGGGCTCTGGCAAGCGGTCGGCAAGCGCTGCAACTGGCGGACGATCGCGACCGGTCTGCTGCCGTTGCTGGCCGTCGCCGCGCACGTCGTCTGGCGGCGGTGCTACTACGGTGAGTGGTTGCCCAACACCTACTACGCCAAGGTCGTGGCAGCATGGCCCGAAGCCGGGTTGCGCTACTTCGCGTGCTTCGCGCTCGAGAACGGCGCCTGGCTGTGGTTCCCGATCGCCACGGTGTGGGGCTTCGTCGAATGGCGCCGGTTCGGCCTGCCCGGGATCGTGAAAGCGCTGCTGCAGAATGTCGCGGCGGTGGCGGTGGTGGTCGTCGTCGTGTTCAACGCGAGCTACTACCTGTTCAAGGTCGGCGGCGACCACTTCGAGTACCGCGTGCTGAGCCAGACCGTGCCGCTCGGCGTGCTCGCATGCGTGGCGATGGTGGCGCGCATGGGGCGTTCGCTGTGGTTGCCGATCGCGACCGCCGGCACCTTCCTGCTCGCCGGCAGTGTCGGGTTCTGGCACTACGCCGTCACGAGCGACGCCAATCCGCTGCGCAACGGCGCGCGGCCGTTGACGCCCCAGGTGCCCGGCTTCCTGAAGCCGCTGGCGCGCTGGTTCGACCACCAGCAGCTGTGGTTGTTCGTGCGTTACGTCGGCTTGCGCGTGCAGCACCATCAGACGGTGTTGTCGATCTACATGCAGAACGCCGCGCGGTCGCGCGGGCCGGTGGCGGCGCCGGGCACGTTCCCTGTGCTCGCAACGGGTGCCGTCGGCTTGCCGAGCTGGCTGTACACCGACTGTGCGATCATCGACGAGTACGGCCTCAACGACTGGGTCATCGCGCGCACGCCTGCGTCGATGAACGCGCCGGTGCCGGTGGGACGCTTGCACGAAGTGGCGGCGCAGGCCGATGCCGATGGCGATGGCTGGTTCACGCTGGTCGAGCTGCGGCAGGCGTGCGCGAGTGCGTTCCGGACCGGCGCCGGTGACGCCGGCGGCGACTTCCTGCTGCAGTTCCTCATCGAGGTCTACGCCGACGCGAAGCCCGATGCCGTCGCCGCCGAACACGTGCCGGCGATCCTCGCGCTGCTCGACGCGCCACGTCGCATGGCCCACGACCGGATTCCGCCGCCGGGCTATGTGTCAGCCTTCGACGCCAACGTCGGACTCGATGGTTCGGTGCGGGCACGTGCCGTTCCGTTGACCGCCGATCGCATCCGCGCGATCGAGGCCGAATGGGAGCGCAAGGTGCGCGCCGGGGAGTTCCGTTGATGCATCGGCGCTGCCTGGCGTTCGGCTTCTTGTGGTTGCCGCTGGTGGCGTGTGTCGGCACCCGCCTGCCACCGCACCACCCCGCCGCCATCGATGCGGCGATTGCCGAACTGCGTGCCACGGCAGTGCTCGCCGGCGCCCGCGTCGGCGTGTCCGTGTTCGACTGTGGTGCACAGGGTCGCGTCGCCGGTTTCGCCGACGAAGACGGCTTCGCGACGGCGTCGAACATGAAGCTCGTCAGCGCTGCGGTGGCGCTGCACACCCTCGGTCCGGACCACGTGTTCGCCACCGAACTGCTGGCGGGCGGCGAGATCCGCGATGGCGTCCTGCACGGCGACTTGCTGTTGCGCGGCCTGGGTGATCCGAGCCTGGCGCACGGCGAGGCCGGCATGGCGCGCGCCGAACGGCTGGTCGCCGCCCTGCGCGACCGCGGCGTGGCTCGCGTGACGGGGCGGGTCAAGGCCGACGACACCTGGCTCGGGCGCGAGCACCTCGGGCTCGGCTGGCAATGGGACTACCTCGACGAAGACTACGCCGCGCCGTTCGGCGCCTTGTGCTGGCGCCACAACGTGGTCACGGTGCGGGTGCAACCGCACGCGGCGGCGCCGGTCGTCACGGTGGTGCCCGCGTGGTGGCCGGTGCAGGCCGAGGTGCAGGTGGCCGCTGCCGGTGCGAGCCCGAAGATCTCAGTCCACCGCGCGCTGGCGCGCGATCCGATCGAGGTTCGCGGCACGATCGCCGCGGACGGCAAGGTCGCGACGTTCGAGATCCCGGTGCCCGATCCGGCCGCGTTCGCGGCGCGCGATCTGGCCGAGATGTTGCGGGCCGCGGGCATCGTGGTGGGCGCCGAAGCTGTCGCCGGGTCGGCGGAACCGGTGTTGCTGGCCCGCATCGAGTCCCCGCCACTGCACGCGATCGTGGCCGAGCTGCTGCGCGTCAGCGATAACCTCTACGCAGAACAAGTCGCGCGGGCCTCGGCCCGCGTCGCCACTGGTGACGGCAGCACCGAAGCGATGGCGCGGCATGCGAAGGCGGTGCTGCAGCAGCTGGGCGTCGATCCGGCGGGGTGCGTGTTGGCGGACGGGTCGGGGCTGTCGCGGCGCAACCTCGTGCGCCCGCGCCAGCTGGCGATGCTGCTCGCCGCGATGCATCGCTCCGACCTGCAGGCCCCGTTCGTGGCGGGGCTGCCCGTGGCCGGCGAGACGGGCACCCTGCGCAACCGGTTCCGCGACAGCTCGGCGCGCGGCGTGGTGCGCGCCAAGACCGGCTTCATTTCGCGCGTCGTCTGCTTGTCCGGCTACCTGCCGCGCCGCGACGGCACGTTCGCGTTCTGCGTGATGCTCAACGACTTCACCTGCAGCGACGACCAAGCGAAGGCCGCCGTCGATCGCTTCGTGCAGCGCCTGTGCGATCTCGATCCGGATGCCGTGGCACCGCCGACCATCGCCGACCCGGTCAGAACGTGACCGACAGACCGAGCTGGAAGCCGTCGAGCGTGAAGTCGGCGACGTAGCCGAAACCGTTGGCGTTGCCGCGGCCTTCGAGCGTCGACAGCCGGTAGCCGGCGAAGAACGTCACGTCCTGCAGCGGCATCGTCCAGCTGCCGCGCAATTCGAGGTCCTGCAGCACGCCGTCGAAGGCGCCGCGCAACTCGAGGTCGGGGCAGATCGCGTAGTCGAGATCGATCGCATAGTCGCGCCAGGATGCCCGCATGCGCACGGCGGCGTAGACAGTGTCGCCTTCGATCTCGAGATTCTGCGTGAACAGCCCGTCGTCGGTGCGGGCGTTGACGTCGAGGTCGCGGTGGGCGAGCACGCCGCCGGCGGCGAGCCGCACGGTCAGCGGTTGGTCGCGCCACTGCGTTCGCACGGTGCCAATCGACTCGAGCCAGCCGATGCGCAGTTCATCCATGCTGACCTTCGCCCGCACCACGTCGCTGGTGCGCAGGTTGCCCCAGTCGGCGTCGAGCACGCCGGTGTGCGACGTGTTCATGTCGAGCTGGCACCAGTCGATGCGTGCGCCGGCAAAACCGTCGCCGATGTCGGCGCGCACCCCGATGTCCTCCTTGTGGCGTTCGTGGCCGAACGTGCGCATGGACTGCGGTGCGTTGTTCTGCACGTTGCCGGGGGTCGGTTCGCTCTGCATGCTGGCGTCGCCGCGCAGCTGGTAGAGCGCCAGGTATGGCGAGACCAGGATGCGTGGTTCGGCGAACGTGGTCGACGAGCAACCGGCGAACACGGCGAAGGCCAGGACAGCAGGAGCGCGCATCGGGACAACGGTAGCGCGGCGCCCGTTCGAAGACGACGCGATGGCGTGCGCGGGCGCGATCCGTAGCCTGTTGGCGATGAGCGAAGTTTTCCTGGAACGCGACTTCAAGGCCTACGAGAAGCATCGCCAAGACGACCCCGAGTACAACGCGCTGCGGCTGTCCGTGCGGCGCAAGCTCAAGGCGATGGTCGATGCGCTGGTCAAGGAATGCAAACCGCTCGGCACCGACCTCAGTGCCCAGGCCGGCTTGCACCACCCGTACACCTTCAACGCCTACCGCGTGCGCGAACAGCGCGCCTACGCCTGCCGCGGCGCCAAGGAGCGCAAGAAGCTGGCGACGTTCTTCGGCGACGCGCTCGGCAAGGATGCGGAGACGCACTACATCCAGACCGTGCTGGAGGCCTGCATCGACGACCAGCTCGTCGAAGCGGCATTGCGCGTGCATCCGCAGGCGTGGTGGGACGGTGAGAACCTGAAGAAGAAGGTGCTCAACGACGCCGCGCGGCTGGAGGAGTTCTGCCAGCTGCTGCGCGCCTTGCCGCCGGGCTTCAACCTCAAGCTGCACGACTGGAAGAAGGACCACTGGTGCGCGTCCGCCAAGCCGATCGAGGTGAAGGAGATGTTCACGCACTACACGCCGGGCAACCACTGGCTGCACGTGCAGCGGCAGTTGCCGAAGGAGGACGCGGTGGCGATGGGGCCCGAGGCCGAGGCCTGGGTGCGCGCGTCGCTGATCGCGCTGTTGCCGATCTACCGGTTCATTCTGTGGGATCCGAGCTGAGGGTCGCTTTGCCCGGGGCAGTTCACTGCACTGGATAGGTCTGCTTGACCCACTCGCCCCACTTGCGGTCGAAGTCGAGGAACGTGACGCCGTAGGCCTCCTGCAGGGCCGTTCGGGTGGCGCCGACGAGGTCGTTCTGGTCGGGGAACCACTGGGCATCGACGCGGCCCTTCACGGCGAACAGGAACTTCTGCCACTTCTCGGGGCCCATCGACTGCAGCCAGTCCATGCGCGACCAGACCGCGACGTGGTCGTTGAACTTGATGTCGCCGAAGTCGCGCCACGCCGCGGCTTCGACGAATGGCACGAACTTGCCGGTGCCGGCCAGCATGCCGCGGCAATAGACGTTCCACTTCTCGATCACCTTCATGTCGGCGATCGAGCCTTCGTTCTGGTCAAAGCTCGACCAGTCACCGCTGATCCGGCGTGAGTTCCAGTGGCCGAAGCCCTCCTTGATCCACACCGGCAGGTCGTACGAGTAGTAGCGAAAGCCGTCGAGCAGGTTCTGGCTGACGTTGAACGCGAGCGCGCAGTGCAGCGCGGTGTCGTGTTTCAGCGGGAACAGGTCGGACTCGGTCGCCGTGCCGAACAGCAGCGAGCTGGTCTCCTTGAAGTGCCAACGCTGCGGCATCTTGGTGTCGCGGCCGAGGAAGCCCTTCATGTACTGCGTGTACGGACCCTGCTTCTCGGTCAGGAACACCAGGTACTTGTCCTTCATGCCGAGGTACGGCCCGTACCCCATGTAGCGCACGTCGGGTTGCACGAACACCTTGGTCGAGTCCTGCGGGAAGTCCGCGTCCTTGACGCCGAACAGCGTCATCGTCTCCGTGTACAGCTTCTCCAGCCGCATCGCGTTCAGGTGCAGTCGCAACCAGGGATCGAGGGCGCGGGGCTTGGGGTTGATGCTCGGCAGCACCTTCTGCAATTCGGTGAGTTCGGCGCGGAGCTTGGCCTTTGTTTCGGGTTCGAGCGGCACGACCCACTCGGGCAATGCCTGACCGATCCGGAAGTGCTTCGTCTCCACCCACAGCATCTGCACGTACGGCAGCGCATCGTCGATCTGCGACGATTCGATCGGCTTGTCGGCGAGGTTGCCGAAGCGAAACGGCCCGTACGAGACGTAGCCGAGCTTCGCCATCGCCATCGGGTCGTTCTTGGTGTACGGGTCGAGGCGCCACTTCGGCGGCTTGTCGGCTTTGCCACCCTGGGCCGGGGCCAGGCCTGCGAATGCCAGTGCGGCCACGCCGAGAAGCGTGCGAATGGCGAGAGAGCGAGGGCGCGTGGTCGAAGAGGTCACAGCTTTTTCAACCAGTCCTTGGCGTGTCCGATCACTTGGAAGACGTCGAGGTTTTCGATCGGCGCCTCGCCGTGCAGCACGCGCGCGGCGTTGACCGCTTCGCGCTTCACCGTGTGGTCGGCGGCTTCGAGGTAGGTGCGCAGGATCACCGACTGCTCCTTCACCATCAGGTAGCGCAGCAGCCGCAAGCCCGCCATCTGGTCGGCGGCGGGGGCTTTGGCGATCGCTTCGAACACCCACTCGGCGTGCTCGCGGGAACGCGCCGGCGCCAGCGCCTTCGCCACCAGTTCGCCGACGTCCTTCCATCGGGTCTTGGTGTAGGCGAGCACCGTCGGCACCACTTCGCGGCGCCCGAGCGACAGCAGGCCGAGCTCGGCGTAGAACACGGTCTGCTCGTCCTTGTCCTTGCGCATTGCTTCGAACGCGCCGGCGAGGTCCTTGTCGTGGAATTGGCTCATCCGCAGCGCGAGGTAGCGCCGCAGCAGGGTTTTCGGCTTCTTCGCCTCGCGCGCCATCAGCGCCGCGTGGGCGGGCGTCAGCATCGCGTCGAACACTTCGAACAGCAGTTCGTTGGCGCGGTCTTCGCGATCGCTCACCTGTTGCAGCAGCAACCCGGCACCGCCAGCCCCGATCTGCAGCAAGCCCTTCTTGGCGTCTTCGTGCAGCTTCGCGTCCTCTTTGCGCAATTGCCCGGCGAGCGCGAGCACGCGGTCCTTCTCGCTGTCCTTGAGGGCTGGCCACTCGGTTACCTTCGGCGTGGCGCCGGGAACTGGCGTCTGCGGGTTGGCGACTCCCGCCAGGGCCAGCGCGAACGCGGCGGCGGCGAGTCCTTTGCAATGGAGGTTCATCACGACTTGCTCTGCGTTTTCGGGGGACGGATCCACGGCGGAATCGCCGTCGCGTAGTCAGGATCGATGAAGGTCGCCTTGTCGGCGAGCACGGCCTTCTGCGCTTCGTACCAGTCGTTCCAATCGCCGGACGTGTGCGTCACGAAGCCGACCTGCAGTGCATCGACATAGTCGTCGAGCAATTGGCCGGGCGATTCCTTCAGCTCGTAGGCGCCGACCACGAACCAGCCGTGCGGCAGTTCGATGGGGTCGCTCACTGCGCCGATCGCGAGCGGATCGAACACGAACATCGCGACCGGCATCAGCGCGTGGGTGCGGTTCAGGTTGGCGCGGCGCTGGTTCTTCATCAGCGACGATTGGCTGGCGAGTTCCTCGACGTTGGAGGCGACGCTGCGCAGCGCCAGCGCGCTCTCCAGCATCGCGGCCCGTTCCTTGGCGAAGGTGCGCTGGGCCAACCGCAGCGGGATCACGTGCTCTTCGAGCACTCGCATGATCTTGGTCCTGGGCCCTCCTTCCGGCAGGAACGAATCGAGGAACGCGACGTACGGCGCGAGATCCTCGTGGCGGATCTCCAAGCCGTCGAGAACCAGCAGCGGCGGTTTGGCGGGCGGTGCCTTGGTGCACACGAGCAGGACCGCACCAGCGGCCAGCACGGCGCCGGCGGCGAGCAAGTTCTTGGTCAGGCTCACGGGGTGTCGAGGGTCTGGAGGAAGCTGCAGAGCGGCCCGGTCAGGAAACGGTAGGTCGTGTCGAGCAGGTTGGCGAGTGCCGGCGCGTCGCTGGTTGCGACCGGGCCGGTGAAGCTGCCGGTGTTCTCGAGCCACAACGAGCGCGGGTCCTGCGGCCACGTCTCGACGCGCGCCTGGAAACTCTCGCGGCCGCCGGGTTGGGCGGGGAACACCAGCCGGATTCCGAGCGACTGCAGCGGCCGATCGAACGACTGCCACGCTTCGGTGCCGGGCGCGATCAGCCGGCGGCTCAAGAACTCGCGCCCGTCGCGGAAGTTGCGCGGTGCGATCAGCGAGCGCACCACGAACTGCTGCACCAGCGAGGTGGTGATGCCGAGGGTCTGGAAGGCGGTCGCGGTGACGTTCACGATGCGCGTCGCGAAATCATCGACGCTGGTGCCGCGCAGCTCCTCGCGCAGGATCAGCCGATCCCAGGTGAACGTTGCCAGCGAGACCTGGCCGGGACCCTGGGGCAGGTTGCTCAGGTGGATGCCGTCGGGGGCCACCTGGAAGTTCTGGTAGCCGATCGCCGGCTGCCGCCACAGGGCGTTGTGCACGCTCTGCACGAGGTCGGCGCGCAATTGCTGCGGCGGATACAGGATCTCCGCCGCGAAGGCGATCGTTCGGGGGTCGTAGGTCATCGTTGCGAAGGCCGCATGCTACGGGCCTCGTGCCGCCCGGTCAGGATCGGAACTGGCCTTCACGCCGGATTGTGGGAGGAATCCCCGGGGCGGCTCGTTTCGCCGGCAGCTGTTGCTAGACTCTCCGCCCCTTCCTCGTAACCGAAGACTTCCGATGCATCGCGTCTCAGCCTTGGCCGTGGCCGTCCTGGCCGTCGTCGCTTCTCCGCTCGTCGCCCAGAATGATCCGCAGGACCCGGTGAAGGCCCTGCGGCGCGAGGTCGACGACCTCAACGAGAAGCTGATCCAGGAGCGCGCCAGCCTGCTGACCTCGCTGAAGGTCAACGGCAAGACGCTCGACTCGCAGGAAGTGATGCGCGAAGCGGTCTATCTCACCGGCGGCAAGCTGGTGGAAGCCAAGGTCGCCAACTTCTTCATCCTCGAAGAGTTGAAGAAGCAGGTCGAGTCCGGCAAGCGCAAGGCGGAGGAGTTCTACGTCAGCGAGCAGGACGTGCTCGACCAGCTGGCGCCGATGAAGTCGGAGTTCGAGACCAAGAATCCTGGCGTCGACTTCTGGGAGGTCGTGCGTTCGCAGTACGGCCTGAGCAAGGAGACGTTCCTCGAGCAGCGCAAGGAAGCGATCCTGTTCGACAAAGTGTTCTTCCCGGGGGCGCCGCGCGACTGGCCGGACATCACCAAGGAAGCGATCAAGGCGCAGACCCAGAGTGACCAGGGCCCGCGCTTCCTCGAGCAACTCGAGAAGGCGACCGAGGGCGTCGACGAGAAGGGTCAGCCGAAGAAGCTGCCCGACTTCTGGGTCAACATGATGCGCCAGTTCGTGCAGAAGGGTCTGCGCAGCTGGTCCGACATCCGCTACGCGTCGCACGGCCTGCCGGCCGACACGGTGCTCAAGGTCAACGACCTCGAGTGGAAGACCGCCGACGCCTTCGACTTCATCAAGAAGGGACTGTTCGTGCAGGACATCGAACGCGCGATGCACGAAGTCGTCGTGCGCGAGGCGCTGCGCCAGGAACTGGCCGGCAAGAACTCGTTCATCAGCGACGAGGAGTTCCTGCGCCGTTACGAGGAATACCGTCAGCCCTACGACACCACGCCGTTCACGGTCGAAGTCATCGCCACGCGCTTCAAGGGCTACCCGTGCCTCGAGGCGTTCCGCGCCCGCTGGCGCCTGATCTCGTCGTACGGCGACCTGATCAAGGACGACGTCAACGACGAGAACCTGCAGGCCCACGCCAACAAGCGCTCGGCCTTCTTCGCCGACGGCCAGATCGACTGCAACCTGATCCCGTTCCAGGCGCGCAACCCGAAGACGGGCGCGTGGGAGCCGGACGGCATGACGGCGGCGAAGGCGCGCTGCGAGGCCGTGTTCGCGGAGATGGATGCGAAGAAGATGACGTTCGACGAGGCGCTGGACAAGCACCTCGAGTTCTTCAGCAACGACGACAAGAAGGGTCGCCTCGGCATGCTGCCGTTGAACCAGCTCAAGCAGCAGCTGCGCGAGAGCGAGTTCACCCAGTTGCTCGATGGCTTCTCGCTCGCCGAATTCCTGTTCTTCGACGCCGAAGTCGGCAAGACGATCGGCCCGGTGCAGGGTCCCGACGGCTGGTTCATCGTGCGGGTCAACTCGCGCACGCCGGCCCGTCGCCAGATCGACGTCAAGGTGCAGCGCGAGCGCGACCTGGTGAAGGAGGACTACATCACGTGCCGCTTCTTCACCTGGGCCTCCGAAGTCATCGGCAAGGCCAAGTTCGAGTAACGCGGCCTGTGTGATCGCCCGCCTCCGCGAGTGAATGCGGGAAGTCGCTGCGGCGGTCCACTACCATCGGCACGGTGACCGAAACCGACGATTCGCGCGCGGCGTTCCGCGCGCTGCTGCGCCGCCTGTGGGCCGCGATCTGCCGCTACAAGGGCATGGTCGCGACCATGCTCGCCTTCGGGTTCCTGGAGGCGTTCTTCACCAAGCTGCCG
>SXGT01382159.1_pt1 | contig 13933 bp, 14 predicted proteins | sample 3176221 | NCBI WGS metagenome assembly SXGT01 (sample SAMN11356862, study PRJNA531348) | freshwater metagenome | isolation source: freshwater sample F1-120 | place: China: Fuxian Lake, Yuxi | collected 2017-12-25 | reverse complement strand
TGGCTCCATAGGAGCAACAGGGTGGTCTTGTGACGCAAGATCGTGTAGAGTTGCGTCATGGAAACCCAACAGGCGAGCAGCATGCGTCTGACGGTCGAAGCCACGCGCCTCGTGCGAGCGCTGGCCACGCCGTCAGGTATGAGCCTGACCGCGGTTCTCGCAATCATTCTGCGTGAGCACGCCCAGCGCAAAGGCGTCCCATAGTGTCCATCCTGACGTATCGCTACCGCCTCAAAGACGCGACCTGCGGGACGCACCTGCGGCAGAGGGCCGGAGCTATCAACGACGTCTGGAACTATTACAAGGAAGTGAGCCTGTTGGCGTTCCGTCGAGACCAGACTTGGCTGACGGCCTACGCTCTGCACAAGCTGACCGCTGGGACCTCCAAAGACGTGCGGCTGTCTGCCGAGACGATTCAGCAAGTCTGTCCCGCATATGTCACCAGGCGCCGCCAGTGCAGGAAGAGCAAGCTCACGTGGCGCTCCCGCAAACGTTCGCTGGGGTGGATACCCTTCAAGGCGGCGTATATCAGGCTCCAAGGCGACACGGTGACGGACTGTGGATAGCGGTTCCGCTTGTGGCTCTCCAGGCCTGTTGACGGCCTGGTGAAGACGGGGAGCTTCACCCAAGACGCCCGGGGGCGTTGGGACGTCAACGTGCAGTGCGCGGTGCGTGACGCGACCGAGCCGGTGGGGCATCTGGACCTTGGGATCGACCTGGGGTTGACCAGTCAAATCGCCTGCTCCGAGGGCGTGATCTCTCGCCGTGAGCATCTCACCCGTCAGCATGCTACGGCCCGCGCGATGGCCCAACGGGCGCACAAGAAGCGGCGCGTCAAGGCCCTACAGGCCACGATGGCCAACATCCGCAAGGACTGGCCCCATAAGGCGACCACCGCCATTGCCCGACGTGCCAAACTGAGAGTGATCGGCGATGTCTCCAGTACCAAGCTCATCAAAACACCCTTCGCCACATCAACGTATGCTGCCGCCTGGGGCATCGTCAGACGCCAGTTGCCGTACAAAGCCAGACGGCTTGCGGGGATCTGTGTTGACGGCCACGAACGATGTTCCCGTGTCACGTGCGCGGACTGTGGCGCCCGCTCCGGCCCGCGTGGACTGCGTGGCCTGGGGGTAAGAACGTGGGTATGCCTCTGCTGTGGCGTCGCGCATGAGCGCGATGTCAACGCGGCACGCGACATCCTCGCGTTCCGTAGCGGACGTGCGACGCCAAGCAAGGGAATCCCCGTCCTTGAGGGCGGGGAGGACGTCAATCTCTTCCGGCTCACCTTAATGTTGGTGGAGGTGGGCATGGTGTGTATGGCCCGCAGCCGTCTCAACTTCCTCGATCATGTCTCCGACGATCAAACGGAGGATATTGGGCAGCGCGACGGGATTGCGCCCGCCCGCCCCATAGCCAATCGTCTCAACGTGCATCAGTGGCAGCGGTCCGAACTGCGCCCCCAGAGCCGTGATGATCGCGGCCCCGGTCGGGGTGGTCATCTCTTTACGGATAATCCCGGCATACACCGGATAACCTTTGAGCAGCTCCAATGTTGCTGGCGCTGGTACCGGCAGCAGGCCGTGCGCTGTACGCACGGAGCCATGGCCGACATTCACCGGCGAGGCCATGACCTGCTCGACATGCAGCGTCTGCAAACCAATCACCGCGCCCACCACATCGACAATCGAATCCACCGCGCCGACTTCGTGGAAGTGGATGGTCTCCAGCGGTTCCCCATGCAAACGCGCTTCCGCTTCCCCCAAGCGCCGGAAAATCGCCAGAGCGCCTTGTTGCACGGCGGGGTCGAGCGTGCTGTCCGTAATCATCGCCACAATGTCCGTATAGCGGCGGGGTGGCTGGGCATGTTCGTCGACGATCACATCGACTTTGGTACCGCGAAAGCCGCCGCGTTTGACGGTCTGGGCTTCCAGGCGATAGCCGGTCATGGGCAACTTCGTCAGTTCTTCGCGCAGCACGGCAATGTCCACCCCGGCATCGACCAGCGCACCAAGGGTCATGTCACCGCTGATCCCCGCAAAACAGTCAAAATAGGCCAGGCGCATAGCTTCATTCCTTCTCTTCAGAGGCCCTGCTGTCCCACAGGCACTCGCAGCCCACGCTGCTCCAACTGCGGCAGGACGGTCGCCGCAAAGTACGGCAGCTCCGCGAGATAGTCCACGAAATTGATCCCCATGCCGTCAAAGCCGACGGCGTGCAGTTGGCACAAGGAGTTGGCCACGGTCTCAGGGTCGCCAATGGCACAGTAGGAGCCACGCGCCAGCACCCGTCGCGCCACCAGACTCGGCCCATCCGATGGTGCTGGGCCTGCCAGCGCTGGCACCACGCGCTCGTCACGCGCCCGCATGTCGGCCAGATAACCCAGCGCGCCCCAATCGGCGTGGGCAATAACGCGCTGCGCATAGTCCTCCGCTTCCTGTTGGGTTGGACGGCAGATGATGCCCACCGGCGTCCACACCTGGATGTCACGCCCACGCGCCCGCGCCAGGTGCTTGGTCTCGGCAATGCGCGCGCGGTTGGCGTCGAGGGTGGTGAACGCATCAAAATGGATATCGGAGTGCCGAATGGCGAACTGACGCCCTGCTGGTGAGCTGCCGGCGTTCATCATCAGGGGATCCTGGGAGCCATAAGGTCGGGGGGCGCCCTCAACCCCACGCAGGGGATAGTACGTCCCTGGATAATCGAACGGCACGTCACCGGCCCAGATGCGTTTGATAATACTCCACCATTCTTCGCCCTGGGCATAGCGCGCATCGTGCTCAGGCTTCTCAATCCCGAACATCTGGAACTCGTCGTCACTCCAGCCGCACACCAGGTTCAGCCCCAGCCGCCCCTGGCCAATGTGATGCGCTGTGGCCATCTGTTTGGCCGCCACCAGCGGATGATGTAAGGACACATGCACCGTGCAAAAGGCCGTGATGCGCTGTGTCACCGCCAACACACCGCAGGCCCAGGCGATGGTCTCAAAGTTGGCGCCATTGGGGTTGGTCTCACCCCCATAGCCCTTCCAGCGGGCGATGGGCACCAGGCACTCGATGCCCAGAGCTTCCGCCAGTTGCGCCAGCTGGCGATTGTGCTCCCAACTGGCATCCCAGCGCTCGGGTAGCGTGGAGTAGGTGCGCCCGCTCGCACAATTGGGCCCAAAAATTCCCAGTTTGAGGGCATTGCCGTTCGTCAGCCCCGACTGGTTCTGTCGCATACGCGTCGCCTCCTGTACGCGTGTAAAGAGGTCACCAGCCCAGCATCACCGACTCTTTGCGTGGATCGGCGCCGCCGTGATACACCCCGGTCTCTGGGTTGACCAGAATCGGCGCAAAGCCATTGCTAATGCCCCATGGGCCGACTACCTCGACCGCGTGGCCCTTCGCTTGCAGCGCGGCAATGACATCTGGCGCCACCCGGCCTTCGACCTGCAAGCGGTTGGGATGGCTGCGATGCGGCCAGGGTGATTGCGGGAAGCTGGAGCCGCAGAAGCGTGGCGCTTCTAGCGCGTCCTGGACATGCAGACCAAAGTCTATGATGTTGCTGAACACTTGCAGATTACTCTGCGGCTGGCTATCGCCGCCAGGCGTGCCGAGGGTCATGAAGGGCTGACCCTGCTTCAGGATGATGAACGTACACGGCGTGGTGCGGGGCCGTTTGTGTGGCGCAATGGCATTGGGGTTGTCAGGATCGAGCCAGAAATAGCAGCCGCGGCAATTGATCAAAATGCCGGTGTCTCCGAGGATCATGCCCTGAGCCAGGGCGGCGAAACTGCTGGGCGTGGTCGAGACCAGATTGCCCTGGGCATCCACGGTGGCAATGTAGGTCGTGCCATCGCCATCGCCATCCACCGCGGTCAGCTCCGGTGCACTGGGACGTGCGCGCGCATCCGGTGCGACAGCGAGCATGCGGCGTGGATCCCCTGGCGGGTACACGGCCTGCGCCGTGTGCGGATCAATCAGGCTACGCCGCAGCGCCGCATAGTCCTTCGATAACAGCCCGGCCACCGGCACGTCCACATGCGCCGGATCACCGACGTAGGCTTCACGATCCGCAAAGGCTAATTTGAGCGCCTCCACCTGCAGGTGGATGGCTTCGGGGCTGTTGTGCCCCAGCGCCGCCAGGTCATACCCCTCCAAAATGTTCAGAGTCTGCAACAGGGTAATGCCCTGCGTCCAGGTACGGTTGGTGTACAGGGTGTAGCCCCGATAGGTCGTCGAAATCGGCTCTTCCAGTGGAGACGTATACGTCGCAAAATCCTCGTAGGTGTACAGTCCGCCCAGTTGCTGCAGGGCTTGCACCATACGCCGCGCCACATCGCCCTGATAAAACACCGCCCGGGCCGCCTCAATGGCCGCCGTCCGTGCGCTGCCCTGCGCTAAGGCGTGCTGCTCGGCCTCGACCATCATACTGAGCGTGCGAGCCAGATCGTGCTGTACGAACAGACTGCCCAGGGCTGGCGGCTGGTCGTTGGGCAGATAAATGTGTGCCGACTCCGGGTACTGCCGCAGGTTGGCCAGGCGATCGCGGCTGCCAAGGGCGCGGTGTAAGAGTTGGTAGGTGGGAAAACCCTCGCGGGCAAAGTGTAAGGCGCTCTCGACCACCTGGCTGAAACTCATGGTGCCGTAGTGACTGAGCATGGTGAGCAAGGCAGCAATCACGCCCGGCACGGTGGTGCTCAGCACGCCGGCGGGAATGCTGCCCCACTGTGTCAGATAGTGCTCCGCCGTAGCGGCTTTGGGGGCCCAGCCTTGCCCGACCACGGAGCGCACCTGCTGGCTGCTGCGGTCGTAGAAGAGCATGGCGACTTCCCCACCCAGGGAATAGTGCGCAGTGGGTTCCAAGACGCCCGCTGTAAACGCTGCCGCCACGGCAGCATCGACGGCATTACCGCCTTGCCAGAGGATGCGCATGCCGGCTTGCGCCGTGAGCTGGGTGCCGCCACCGACCATGCCGCGGGTGCCCCAGACTATGGGTCGGTGCGCGAACGTGCCCTGTGGGCCAGGTGTAGGTGCCAAAGCGTGGATTGCTGTCATAGGCATGTCCTCTTACCGATGACGTTGTCTTCCAGACTGTCCTGGCGAGTATGTCTGTCCATGGAGAACGCAGCCTCGCGCGCCAGCGCATGTCCTAGAGGACGCTGGAGTGTTCACCTCGTGCGAAGGTCCCATCGTCTGATGCGCCATGTGCCTACCCATGGACCACTACGCGGCCTGACAGCCCATCCCCTCAGAGCGGCACCAGCGCACGTCGCACACGCCGTGACTTTGTCGCCGGATGACGCCGAATCCATGGACCATTTTGACATATGATATACATGCGGTGAAATTTGGCTTCCGCTTGCGGCAAGCGCCGTTCCACCGTGCGCGTGCTGATATGGAGCATGGCCCCGATCTCGGCATAGGTATATTCTTCCAAATACCGCAGAACCAGGAGGTCGCGCTCTTGGAGCCGTAAGCGCTGGAGCGCTTTCCAGACGAGCTGGCGCAGGCGGGCTTGCTGGCAGAGGTCTTCGGGCATGAGCGCCGGGGCACAATGCGTGTGCTCCAGGATGACGTCAACGTTCTCTTGGGCCAGCACGAGCCGACGCGTGTGGGTACGCTTGGTTTCTAAGCACTTGTTGGCGGCGATGTTGTAGAGCCACGTTTTGACCGACGACTCGCCCCGGAAGCGCGTCATGCCTTCGAAAGCCGCGAGAAACACTTCTTGAGCAATCTCCTGCGCCACGTCGCCATCGTTCACATGGCAGGAACAATATCGCACAATAGCGTCTTGATACTGCTCGACCAGTAACTCAAGCGCGGCAAAGAATTCACCCCGGTGCATGGCCTCATGGATGGCCACTTCATCATCGTTGCGGGCTGTCTTGGGGTGCGCAGAGGCTGGCATGGTTTCTATCCTCCAACCCGTGATAGTACCGCCTAGGCGCGGAGCCGTACGGCCCCTTCCGGATCATGCGCGCCTAGTCTCTATGCCTGTCAAGCCTTTCCTTTACTATGAATAATTTTCACGATTTGCATGATAATTTATGCATATTTGTTTGTCAACACACTTTATGACACGAGACGTGGCGGATGTCATGCTCCTGCGGTGGGCGGCATCGTGCGAGCTAGATGTCCATTGCGTCAGTCCTACGCCAGTCCCACCCTGGGAACGCCGGGCTCCAGCCCGGCTCCAGAAGCCACGCTGGAGCGTGGCGCTCCCAGGAAACACCCTGAGCACTGGTGGTGTATGTATGAAACAGATATCTAGCCAGACCACAGTGCGAGGCTTGGCCCACGCACACGTGTTGGGGTGGATGTCGGCAGTGTGGGTAGGATCGCCTGGTGCTGGCCACTACGACCAGGATGCACACCTGGCTGGGGGAAGGCATCACGGGGACGGCGGAGATAGCCATGGCCTCATCCATATCGGGGCTGACCGTCCTGGCGCTCCGACGATCCAGACGGCACCTGCGATGGTCTCCGGGGCCAGGCGCTACCGTGGGCCGCTACTGGGCTGATTCGCTAGTGCACGTCGCAGCAATGCCTTGCTGCCAGAGCGCCTGCGGCTGCCAGATGTGCGGCAGGGTTGCCGGCGTCGCCTTCGGGACCAGGCCTTGCCGCAGCACGCGGTAGAGGGAGACCAAGGCGGCGAGGCGCATAGTAGCGATGCCATGCCCAAAACGCTTGGTGCCCTGGGTGGCCGGCATCACGGGACAGAAGGCCACGGGCCGACGTGGAACTCGTCGTCGGGGTCTAGCTCCACCTCTGGCAGTGGCTCGTGTTGGGCGGCGTCAAAGGGCGGCAGCGTTGGCTCAGGCACGCCGAGGGCTTGCAGGTGGCGACGGGCGTTGCTGAGGCCACAGGCATAGGCGTAGGGCGGCCCATCGCACCAGGCCTGCGTGTAGGCCGCGGTGGCGGCGGCGATGGCGGCCGCGTGCTGGCCCTGGACGCGCTGCAGTTGGGCCAGGACGTTGAGCGCATCGGCGTGCAGGAGCGGATACGGCCCGCGGGCGGCGGGGGTCCAGACCTGGTCGAGGAGTTCGCGGGCGCTGTCGTAGTGCTGCTGCTGGCGCTGCAGGTCGGCCAGGGCGCTTAGGGCCGGGAGCTCTTCCTCGACGAGGTTGACGGCCCGGGCCCGGCTGAGGGCATGGTGCAGGCGCTCGCTGGCGGTGAGCAGATCGCCGACCCCCAGGGCGGCCTCGCCGTGCAGGCGGGCGGCACGGATGAAGTCGCGCTCAAAGCGATCGACATGCGCCAGTTCCCAGGCGCGTTGTGCCAGCGGCAGGGCCGCACCGGGTTGGGCGCACCACAGGCAGCGTTGCGCGAGATCGGCGTTGATGAGGCCTTCGCCTTGTTGGTCTTTTTGTACAACGCAGAGATGCAGCGCCCGGCGCAGGGCCAGCGCGGCGGCGGTGGCCCCACAAGCGGCGCGCGCCAGGCCGATGTCCCGGAGACTCACCCCTTCTCCAAAGCGGTCGCCTCGGGCGCGGTCCAGCCCCAGGGCCCGGCACGCCGCCGTCTCGGCGGCACGCAGATGCCCACAGGACCGCAGGGCGTCGGAGAGGTTGTCTAAGGCTACGGCAAGGTTTGCCCCATCTTTTTCCCGTGCGTCAATGTCTGCGGCACGCCGGTAGAGTGGCACGGCACGCCCCGGCTCGCCGCTGAATTTATAGGCCGACGCCAGCGCATTGAGCGCGTCGCCCTGATTCTCTGCGTTACTCAGGGAGGGCAGCGTGTGCACCCCGTCAGGAAAGAGCCGCTCCAGCCACTCGGCCCGCTGTCGACTGGCGCTCAGACGCCAGAGCGTCGCGTCATCGAGATGATCCCGAAACACCACGAAGGCGTCGTCGTAGCGCCCCAGGCCAATGAGCGTGTGGAACAGCTCAATACCAGTCGTCAGGTCGTCGAGACTTTCCACCTCCTCCCAGTCCGGTGGCCGTGGCGCGGCGTCGAAATAGCGCTGCAGGGCGCTGTACCTCTCCCGCCGGGCGCCTGTATCCAGGGCCTGCCAGACCACGCCACGCACAATGGGATGCAGGTCATAGCGATTCGCCGCCTTGTCCCAGCCCACCAGGCCACGATCTTCCAACTCGGTCAGCGTCGCGTCCAGGGCCGGCTCATCCCGGCACGGCTCATCCTCTGCACCGACCAGCACGGCGCGCAGCGTGTCCCACGTCGCTGGCATGCGAAAGGCGGCAATGGTATGCAGCACCTGGCGTGGTGCAGCGCTGAGACCGCGCAGGGCAAAGGCCAGCACGTGCGTCCTGGCATTGTGCAGCGGCAGGGCCACGGGGTTGAAGTCCGCATGCGCCGTGTGCCAGCGCGCGAAATCCCCCGGCGCCGGTTTGTACTCGGCCACCTCACCCGCCAGGGCGCGCAGCAACAGCGGATAGTTGCCAAAAGCGCGGAACAGCGGCAGCAGTTGCGCGTTCGTACCGCTGCGCGTGCTGCCAATAAAGGCGCGCCACAGGGCCAGCGCGTCGTCATCGCTCAGCCCGGTGAGGAAGTCGGCATAGCAGCCGGGCCGTGGCAGGGCGGTGGGCGTTTGCAGTTCCGCCGGATAGAGCCGGGTGGTGATGAGCAGCCGCGAGGCGCGCACCTGGGCCAGGCGCTGCAGCAAACGCCCAGCACGCGGGTCGGCGCACTGGCGCAGGCGGTGTTTTTCCAGGTAGGTCTCCTTGACGGTATCCGGCAGGCCATAGAAGCGGGCGATGTTGTTGGCGGTCTGCTCATCCAGATCCTCGTCGGGCAGGTAGGCGGCGTCCATGCGCGCATAGGCCAGCAGCAGGCGCTCCAGGCCATCGAGCACCAGCAAAAAGGGCCGCTGGTCGAGGATGTGCCAGAGCTGCTCCTCGCGCTCCGGGGCCGGGATCTGGCGTACCTCGGCCTCCGGCAGCCCGACAGTGTACGCCAGGGCGCGGATGACGAAGTTCTCGAACGAGGCATCGCTCTCGTAAAAGCTCCACCACATCCGCCCGGCGAGGTGCGGCAATTCGTTCGGGGCAATGTCGTTGAACCACTTCCAGGTCAGGGCGCTCTTACCCATGCCACCAATCGCCACCAGCGTGAACAGGCGCACGTCCGGTGGCACAATGCGGTCGGCCGTCACCCAATCCGTCAGCCGCTGCAGCTCATCGCGCCGCCCGACCACGTCGCGGGTCTGCAGCAGGGAGTAGGGATGCGCAATGTATGGCGTGGGCGGGCTGGGAATCAGGTTCGGCGGGTGCAGGTGCAGCGCTGGCGGCTGCGGCGGCGCGGCGGCGGCCTCGGCGAGGCAGGCGCCCAGCGACTGGATGATATGGCTGCGCAGTTCCACCGGCGTCTTGAACTCCAGGCGTCCACGCCCCTGGCTGGCACGGATTTTGAGGGCTTCGAGGCGCTCTTGTGCGTCTTTGTCCGCCTCCACCATCGTGATGGTCAGCGGGTGCTCGCGGTGGATGGTAAACACCAGGATGGGGATGCCGCGTTCGACGGCGCGGTTGAACTCCATTTCGGTAATGGAAATGTCGTGCCCGGCGGGCCGGTGGCCGTAGCGCCAGGCGTAGATGCCGATGTAGAGGTCCGCCTGGTCCACCATCTCCAGCGACACGCGGATGGCATCGGCATCGCGGGCGGGCAGATGCTCCATGCCAATGGGGAAGACGCCCTGGCGCAAGCAGGCATCCATGGCTTGTTGACGATGCTCGGGCAAATCGATGGACGTGCTGCTAATCATGGCGCTGGAACGTGTTGGTCCTGGCATAGGCGTGTCCTACGGGATGACGAGCGGCGCACCGTACCCAGCGGGCGGCAGCGGCAGCTGCCCAGGTTGCTGCGGCGGACGTATACCATACGGACGGCGCTGGGTCCACCGCACCGCCCAGGAGGTCGTGGGCTATGTTGCACGTGAGAGGCTTCCCATACAGAGACCTGGCGTTTCCCACAAGAGCCCACGAGCCAATTTTTCCAGCCCGTGTATGGCAGCTTGACATACTGTATGCTTGCGCAAGACAGTAGGCACGACTCTCTGCAACCCGTTACTGGATATGTGAGGGAAGCATGCACACACCCGCCTACCATACGCAACTTATCATCGCCGCATCTGAGCGGCTTGGACGATATCTCCAGGCACTACCGCGCGACGCCTGGGACCATCTCAGCGCCTGTCAGGGCTGGACGGTGCGCGACGTGGTCGGGCATCTGGTCTGGGGCGCGGAACTCTACGCCACGACCGTCACCCGTGGCCTGCACGGCGCGAGCGACCCGTTCGACGGACTTCCCCCTGCCGGCTCGGTCACGGGCGACTCCGCCGCACCGCTGTTTGACCAGTTGAGCCTGGCACGTGGCGCCAGTCTGGGAGAACAGTTGCTGCCGACCTTCCTCAGCAGCAGCGCCCACCTGTCTGCGGTCTTCGCCGGGGTGGGACCGCAGGGCTGGAACGCCGTCTGCTACCATCCAGGCGGCTTGGCCCCGGCCTGGGCTTTCGTGGATTTCCGGCTGACCGAGCTGGTCATGCACGGCTGGGATATCCGCTCCCGATTTGAGCCGACAATGTCCCTGCCGCCCGAGAGCGTGCCGGTGTTCCTCAGTGTCCTGGCTGCCGGGATAGGCTGGATCTTCCGGCCAGGGCCACCACCCAGCGCGCCGGTGCGCTATCGCTTTGCGATGACCGATCCCGTGCCCAGCTCCCTGGATATCGTGGTCAGCGGCACACAGGCGCAGGTCGAGCACGACAGCATGGCCCAGGCAGATGTCACGTTGCAGTGTAGCGCCGAGACCTGGGTGTTCCTCATGTATGGCCGCCTCAGACTCCAGGAGGCGCTGGCCCAGGGCCGCATCACGGCGGATGGTCCGACGGACCTGGTAACGGCCTTTGCACAGTGGTTTCGCGGCGTCTAACTACAGGAGAGCAAAGCTGCGTGCCTTCAAGGCGATCGCCAGTTACGGCCTGCGCTGTGCTGCTGGTGCCCAGCGCCGCGGGTGCGGCGCCGGCGGGGTGGGACGCCACGGGCCATCCGCTGTGGCACCGCATGTGGACCTTGCTGCATGCGCCAGCCGTGTCGCTGTCTGGTGCCACCGGGCCGCATGGTGTGCCGGTCGGGGTGCAAGTGATTTGGCCGTGCGGGCAGGATGAGCGTGTGCTGGCCATGGCGGCCTGGATGCACGCCCGGCTGGGGTAAGGCACCGTGCGAGCCGCTACTCCGCCGACCCGTGTGCCAGCGTCTCGTCAAGGAACTGTTGCCAGATGGCGTTCGGCTGCCAGATCTGATTCAGGGTCGCCTGCGCTGCCTCCGGTGCCAGGCCTTGCCGCAGCACGCGGTAGAGATAGACAAAGGCGGAGACGCGCATATTGGCAATGCAATGCACAAAACGCTTTTTGCCCTGGGTGGCCTCCATGGCCGTACAGAATTGCGTAAAATTCTCGGCGGTCGGATGCTCCCACACCACCGGAATGTGGATATAGGCCATGCCCTGCTGCGCTACGACCTCTGCCTCCCTGGGCAAATCGCGTGGCGTGGTGCCAGTCGCCAGGTTAATCACCACCTCATAGCCCGCCTCTTTAATGGCCGCCAGTTGGGCCGAGGTCGGCTGTCCAGACGTGCCAAGCTGCTCATCAATAGCCAGCATATTGTAGATAGTCGCCAGCGCTGCGGTCGTCATCGCGATGTTCTCCTGTTATTGTCACTGCTTCCCAAGCAGGCAAGATGCCCGCGCTCCCAGGCCATGGATTCCCCACCAACCCCTAACCCCTACCCCCTAACCCCTACCCACTCTCCCGCCCGCCTGTCTGCCAACCGCCGCCGAGCGCTTTCATGAGCTGCACCGAGGCGGTCATGCGGCGCGTCGACAAGTCAAGTGCCGTGCGGGCCGCGCTCAGCGCCACATTCTGCGCCGTAATGACCTCCAGATAGGTCGTGATGCCACCCTTGTAACGATTCAGCGCCACGGTCAGCGCCGCAGCCGCGATCTGCACGGCGCGCTCTTGTTGCTGCGCTTCCTCTTCGAGAATACGTAAGGTCGAGAGCTGGTCTTCCACCGCCTGGAACGCCATGAGCACGGTCTGGCGGTAGGTCGCCGTCGCGGCCTCGTGCAGGGCCTTGGCCTGCTCGGTCACGGCCTGGCGCCGACCACCATCAAAGGCCGTTTGCACCAGCGAAGCCCCCAGGGACCACAGCACGCTCGGCCAGGAAAACAGGTTCGCCAGGCTCGAACTCTCAAAGCCCAGCGACGAACGCAGCGTCACCGTGGGATAGAAGGCCGCCTGGGCAATGCCAATTTGCGTATTGGCCGCGGCCACACGCCGCTCGGCAGCCGCAATATCTGGGCGCCGCTCCAACAGTTCAGACGGCAGGCCCACCGGGATGGCTGGCGGTGGCACAGCCAGCGGCGCCGGCGGCAGGCTGAACTCAGCCGGTGGTTTGCCGAGTAAGAGGGCGATGGCGTGTTCCAGTTGCGCCCGCTGGATGCCCAGATCAATGGCCTGGGCGCGGGTGATTTCATACTGCGTGCGGGCTTGCAAGACCTCGATCTGCGACGCCACCCCCTGGTTATAGCGATTGGTGGTCAGCTCGAGGGCGCGCTCAAAGGCCGCAATGGTCAAGTCCAGCAGTTGTCTCTGCGCATCCAGACCGCGCACCAGGAAATAATTGACCGCCAACTCGGCGTGGAGGCTGAGGCGGGCGGTTTCCAGGTCTGCGGCACTGGCCTGCACCGTGGCCAGATTGGCTTCTACGCCGTGGCGAATCCGACCCCAGAGATCTAGCTCATAGGAGAAATCAAGGGGCAACTGTATATTCGCCCGTGGAGCCGACGGCGCCGTGCTGCTACTGCCCGAACGGTTCAGCGATGGCCGTGACCCTGTGGCCGTGGCAGTTCCCGTGACGGTAGGCAACAAGGCGGCGCGGGCGATGTTGACCGTCGCCCGAGCCGCCCGCAGCTGCGCTTCCGCCGCCGCCAGGGTCTGATTAGACACATCGATCTGCTCTTCCAGGGCGTTTAACTGTGGATCTTGAAAGAGCTCCCACCACGCCCCACGCGGTGCGTCATCACTGGGCCGGGCAACTTTCCAGCCTTCCATCTCCTTAAAACTGGCGGGTGGGGCTTCTTTAAAGGCCTCAGGCACTGGCGCCACGGGTTTGTGATACTGTGGGCCAATGGCACAGGCCGTCAGTGTCAGCATTATAAATGCGCCGAGGGCGTACAGGGCCAGCGGGGGCATAGCAGGTCTCCGCATGTTTGCACTTCCCCACGACGCACCAACCGGGGGATTCCAGGAGCCGCCTGACGACGGCGTTCGCGGGATATGCCAACCCCGGCATGGGAGGGTGGGCAATACCCCATCAGACTTTCAGACCAAGAGACTTCTTGATGTGCTTGGCCAAGGCGTCGTCGATTTCGGTATGAGGTAGAGATCATGCCGCGCACCATGCCGATCCAAGAGACAACCTTCACGCGTCAGCTGACGAATGAACTCACCCCGTTGCATAAGGTAATGGTTTTGGTGTAGTGCTCGTCGGGCACATCATCCACGACCAGCAAGCCGTAGGCGTCCTTCAGATTGTCTTCCAGTTCTGCTAAGGTTTCGCCTTGTGTCATCACGTCGGGGTGCTCAAGTAATTTGCCCAGCCAAAAGCGTTCCCCTTTCCAGTACACCATGGTAAGTTGTGGATTCACGCTCATTGCACCTTCAGCTCTCGGGTTCTCGGCGAGATCCCTCGCATCTGGATCACACAAGCATCATGAATGCGTCACGCCCTGGGCAGGCTCCCAGTCCGGGGGAGTCTCCGGCACCGCCCGGCGGGCACTGCCCCGGCGCGGTCTGGCGCACCAGAGGCGGAAGCGATCCAGATAGAGATATACCACCGGCGTGGTATACAGCGTCAGTAACTGACTGACGATCAAGCCGCCGACGATGGTAATCCCCAGCGGGCGACGCAATTCAGCGCCCGTCCCCGTGCCCAGGGCCA
>SXGT01398183.1_pt1 | contig 13934 bp, 8 predicted proteins | sample 3176221 | NCBI WGS metagenome assembly SXGT01 (sample SAMN11356862, study PRJNA531348) | freshwater metagenome | isolation source: freshwater sample F1-120 | place: China: Fuxian Lake, Yuxi | collected 2017-12-25 | reverse complement strand
CATTACTTACTGAAAAGCAACAATTAAAATTATATAAACATCCACAAAAAAATCACTACTTGATATTTCATCCGCCAATTGAACAATGGATTATTGATGTAGCGAATGGTGTAAGTATTTTTTTAGATGCTCCTGAATATAATTTGCCCACAACACTTAAAGAACTGAGATATGAGACAAAAGTCAATGTGAAGAGTAAAAACGACCACAGGTTTAAACGCTTATTCCGCGATTTACAAAAACACAATGCACTCGGTATCAATCTGTTGGCTAATTGGACAAGGTATTTAAAAGAACACCCTTATAATGCAGATAAACACGAATTAATAAACTTATAACGACACATAAAGGCGACCTATCGTGACCGCACAACACTTACTTTTCGAATTAGGTTCGGAAGAACTGCCGCCCAAGACCTTGCTAAAACTGAGCAACGCTTTATTGAACGGTATCATTCAAGGCCTTAACGCCGCCGAGCTGACGTTTACCGGCAGCAAAGCTTATGCAACCCCCAGACGCCTGGCCGTTTTCATCGAAAACCTGTCCACCGCGCAACCGGATAAAACCGTCGAAAAACGCGGCCCTGCGCTGCAAGCGGCCTTCGCGCCGGACGGCACACCCAGCAAAGCGGCTATGGGTTTTGCAGTCAGCTGCGGCACCACTTTCGATCAGTTGGAACGCTTAAAAACCGACAAAGGCGAATGGCTCAGTTTTACCCAAGCCGTCAAAGGCCAAGCCACTGCTTACCTGATTCCCGACATCATCCGCTCAAGCATCGCCGGATTGCCGATTGCCAAGCGGATGCGCTGGGGCAGTTTCACGACCGAGTTTGTCAGACCGGTACATTGGGCGGTTTTGCTTTACGGCGATAAGGTCATCAATACCGAGATTTTGGGCCTCAAAACCGGCGCGGCTACACAAGGACACCGGTTTCATGCGCCGCAAAAAATTACCCTAACCAAGCCGGAAGATTACGCCGATGCCCTGTACCAACAAGGCCGCGTCATTGCCGATATTGAACAAAGAAAAGCCATCATTCGCGATGCGGCGCAACAAGCCGCCGCCGCAGTGAACGGTATTGCGCATATCGAAGACGATTTATTGGAAGAAATCGCCGCCTTAAACGAATGGCCGGTGCCGATTACCGGAACTTTCGATCCGCGCTACCTGGAATTGCCGCCGGAAGTGCTGATTACTACGATGCAAACCAACCAAAAATACTTCCCGGTTAAAAATGCCGACGGCGGTTTATTGGCGAATTTCATTACCTTCAGCAATATCGAAAGCACCAATCCTAAATCCATACAGCAGGGTAATGAGCGCGTGGTAACCCCTCGCCTTTCCGATGCGGAGTTTTTCTGGAACCAGGACCGAAAGAAAACCTTGGAAGATCGCGTGGACAGCTTATCCAGCGTTATCTTTCAGGAGAGTTTGGGTACGGTTTACGATAAAACCATACGCGTCCGCAATCTGGCAAAATTTATCGCCGGACATTTGGGCGCCGATGTCGAATTGGCCGAACGCGCCGCGCTGTTGGCCAAAACCGATTTAATGACTGAAATGGTCAGCGAATTCGGCAACTTGCAAGGCATTATGGGGCGCTACTATGCGCTGGCGGAGCACGAACCGAAAGCGGTCGCCTGGGCGCTTGAACAACAGTATTTCCCCAAACAATCCGGCAGTCTGACTGCAAGCAGTGCAACCGGGCAAATCCTGGCTATTGCCGAAAAAATAGATACACTGGTCGGTATTTTTGCGGTCGGCTTAATTCCTACCGGCGACAAAGATCCTTATGCGTTGCGCCGGGCCGCCTTAGGCATCCTCCGCACCATCATAGAGAATAAACTCGACATCAATATCGTTGAGTTGACCGAGTTTGCCAGTGTCCAGATTAAAACCGTTCCCGGTCAAACCGGCGATCAGGCCGAAACCGCCGATCGGGTTATCGATTTCATTTTCGACCGCTTGAAAGGCTATTGCCTTGACCAAGGCTATACCGCCGATGAATTCGATGCCGTTATTTCGGTAAATCCTGCCGAACCGCTGGATTTCATGCAGCGTTTGCAAGCGGTAAAAGCGTTCAGGCAATTGCCCGAAGCCGAAAGTCTGGCGGCGGCGAATAAACGTATCCGCAATATCCTGAAAAAATCGGATACCGAAGCGGCGGCAAGCGTCGGCCTATTACTTGAAGCGCAAGAAAAACAATTATTGCAAGCTGCCTTGCAATCCGCCGACGACATCAAACCGTTACTGGCGCAACGCAATTATCAAGCGACGCTGAACCGTTTGGCCGGTTTGCGCAATGATGTCGATGCATTTTTCGATCATGTGATGGTGATGACCGACGATCTTGACTTGCGCGCCAATCGCTTGGCTTTGCTGAATCTGTTGTCCGAGCAGTTTTTGACTTGCGCCGATATTTCCAAACTGCAGTCGTAAATGAATTCATTTCACAGATCATCGTTCCCACGCTCCAGCGTGGGAACGCAGTCAGGACCGCTCCAGCGGTGCGGGAACGCTATATAAATCATGCCCGAAAACCGCTACGTGTTGCTGGATCGTGACGGCGTCATTAACCACGACTCGGACCACTTCATAAAATCCCCGGAACAATGGCTGCCGATTGAAGATAGCCTCGAAGCCATCGCCCTGCTCAATCGGCACGACTATAAAGTCGTCGTCATCACCAACCAGTCAGGTCTGGCGCGCGGCTTATTCGATGCCGCGACGCTGGAAAAAATCCACGCAAAAATGCGGCGCATGGTCGAACAAAAAGGCGGCAAAATCGACGCTATTTATTTTTGTCCGCACGGTCCGGACGACGGCTGCACTTGCCGCAAACCCAAACCGGGGCTGCTTGAAGCCTTTGCCGGCGACCACCACGTAAAACTAAGCGGTATCCCGGTTATCGGCGATTCGCTCCGCGACCTTCAGGCGGCCGAGGCTGTCGGTGCAAGCCCGATGCTGGTCAAAACCGGCAAAGGCCGACAAACCCTAGACAAAAATCCTAATCTCAACATTCCCATTTTTGAGAACTTATATGACGCAGCAAAATACATCACATCAAGATCCTAGACCTAAAAACTACATAGGCTCGACCCTGTTATTTGTGGGCATTTTCTCTACCGCAACCGTCGTCGGCATATTGCTTATTGCAGGTATGCTATTGCCTTTTAAAATACGCTGGAAAATCGGCCATGCCTGGTGCGCTATTATCGCTTGGATCACCAAAGTGACTTGCGGTCTTACTTATGAAGTGGAAGGACTGGAGCTGATCGATCCGCACCAACCCGCCATTATTTTGAGCAACCATCAATCGGCCTGGGAAACGCTGGCGTTAAGATACATTCTGCCGCCGCATTCGGTCGTCATCAAACGTGAGTTGCTTTATCTGCCGATTTGGGGCTGGTCGCTGCTTACGCTGAAATCCATTGTCATCAACCGGAAAAACCAACGCGCGTCATTACGCGCCCTACTCGAACAAGGCAGTAAATACTTAAACCAAGGCCTATGGGTGCTGATTTTTCCGGAAGGCACTCGAGCCGGAGCCCGAGAAGTATTGAAATTCAACATCGGCGGAGCCATGTTGGCGCAAAAAACCGGCTTTCCGGTTATTCCGGTCGCCCATAATGCCGGCGACTTTTGGCCTCGTTACAGTTTTTTTAAGTACCCCGGCGTAATCAAGTTGAAAATCGGTCCGCTTATAAAAACCCAAGGCCGTAAAGCCGCCGACATTAATGCCGAAGCGGAAGCCTGGATAACTCAGGCAATGCAGGAGATGGACTAAGGCTCAATGATCAAAATATATGCCTTTTACCTTGAACCTTTTACCTTGTACCTGAGCTACATGCGTATAATGCCGCACATTGCATTTTTACTAATCTAATAACACGGTTACACAGACATGAAAAAACTACTGCTCATTTCCCTATCTGCATTATTACTCCCCGCCTGCGCGGATAGAAACGAATTCGAACAAACTGTATTGGAGCAAATGCAGTTGGAAAAAGATATTAAAGACTATAAATTATCCCCGGAGCGCATGGCTAAATGCGTCGTTGACACCGTCTCGAATAACATGCCCGGCATTTTCGCGCTCGACCCCAAACGCTTGATGGCCTACCGTAGCTATACCAAAATGTTGACGCTGTCCTCGTCTAAAGATCCTAAAAAATCGCTGGAAGAACTGCGCACTGAATTCGGTTCGGCGAAAGAATTGGCGGAAGCCCATGCCAACTATACCGAAAGTCAGATGGACTGCTTATCCGCGCTGATCGGGGAGTCGGAAGAACCCACCAAAGATGAAAAATAAATTGAAGTTTTAGTCTATTGTGGGCGCGGCTAAACTCCCGCCCACAAGCTTCATCGCTCACTCCCGCAACAACGCTTAAACTTCTTACCGCTGCCACAGGAACAGGGGGCATTTTTGCCCTGGTTAGTTTGTAAACCCACCTTCGCTATCGATTTAACCAGCCCGTCCAAATAAAACCAGCCGCCCGCCCGTTGCGTGAACTGGCTGATCTCAGTCATAACGTACTCTTCGCCATCTTGCAAGTAATACGCCTTAAACTCCACCACGCCTTTAGCATCCTTGCTCCCGCCTTTTTTGGTTTTGCCGATTTCCAAGCGCTGCCAAGCGACCGTTTCCTTGGCAAAATCGATTGACTCCGGCCGCACCGTGGCGTCCCAAGTCGCCACTAAATAATCGGCATTATGCAAAGCATAAGCGGTAAAGCGCGAACGCATTAAAGCGACCGCAGTTGTAGGCTTTTTTGCGCCGGAATGAAAGGGGCCGCAGCATTGCGCGTATTCAATACCCGAGCCGCAAAGACAAAAAGCGTTTGTGTTCAAAAGAAATTCCTTATTAAAATTTTGGCTTAGTTTTCATTGACCTGTATTTGCCGGTCGTTACCAGCAATCCGCTCCGGTAAGACCCGGGACTAGAGGAATCACGCCTTTAACGCCGGTATTTGTCAACGTTAAAGAGCCGCACGCGTCATTGGCTTGAGAGCTGCCGACTATGGGATTGGCGGACAACGTAAACGAGGTCGCATCCACCGGAAAAAGCACCAAATCGTAATAAGCCGTCCCTGTTTTAGGCGTAGTCGTAAACGGCAGAACCGGAATCGTCTCATCCCCCGTTCCGCATTGGCCATCGGCACCGACATCCAGGTAGCAACCGACTTCGGTAGCATGGCGCTCCATGAAATTAGCCAGCTCCAGCAGAGCGCTTTTGGCATCGGATCGGCGTGATTTAGTCACGCTGTCTTGATAACTGGGATAAGTAACCGCCGCTAAAATGCCAACGATAGCCACGGTTACCATCAGTTCTATCAGGGTAAAACCTTGAGGTCTGTGTTTCATAAAATTTATTCCAAAAAATTCGAGGATCGGCCCGTAGCGTCCGTAAGCCGGACACTGTTCGCTCACTCTGACGGCGAGATACGGAAGTAAAATGATCGGCAATCAGGGCATGATTTGTAACTATACTATAGGCATTCCTGCATGTCCCGGTCATTGTCTGTATTGATTATCCCTCTGTAAAACAGGAACTCTAAATTAAAAACTCGAATTGTGATTGAGTTAGGCTTATCTCATGCCGGTTTTGAGAGAATATACCGTAACAACTCATATGAAACCCCATTAATCCCCGGAGTACAGTCCATGTTTACCATCAAAGAAATCGTTTTTATAGATTGCAATGTCACTGACCCGGATGTGCTGCCGGCTGGAATGCGCGCCGATGTCGATACAGTGCCGCTCACCGCTGCGGAACCCGCTCTTGCGCAAATTGCCCGAGCTATTCAAGGCCGTAAGGAACTGGCGGCTATTCACATTATCGCCCATGGTCGCGCCGGTGAAATCAGCTTCGGCGCCGGGGCGCTCTCGCTTGAAACGCTGAACGATTACCACGCGGACTTTGCCGAAATAGGACAAGCCTTGGCTAAAGACGGCAATTTACTGTTATGGAGTTGCCATACCGGAGCTGATGAACGCGGAACCTCGTTTATCAGCGCGTTGGCGCAGAGATTGGGAACAGCTGTTGCTGCGGCGACCGATCTAGTCGGCGCGACTGCACTTGGCGGCTTTTGGCGGCTTGATAAACACATAGGCGTTGTCACAGCGCAAGTGCCGTTAACAGTAACAGGACAAGCAAGTTATAGCGGCGTAATGACAACTTTTGACGGCACCAGTGGTAACGACGTGGCAATCGCCACGGATTCTACAGCGACTTCGACCATAACCGGATTTACCGGTGGCTCTAAATCCAACCTAATTGATTCAACAGGCGATAGCATTGTCGGTTATCAAGGCAATGACACCGTTGTTGCAGGGGACGGCAATGACACTATTAACGGCGGTAGCGATGCGGATAGCCTTAACGGCGGTAACGGAAGCGATATTTATCTGTTTACTACTTCGGATGTAGCTGCGGGCGAAATCATCAACGACACCGGAACGAGCGGAAGCGATACCCTCAAACTCAACGGCAGCGTTGATTTTACCGCGGCGGCTCAAATCTCCGGCATTGAGAAATTGACCTTTACCGGAGCGCAAACCGCCACCTTTGACGCCAACCAATTTGGAACCGGGAAAATATCAAGTGCGTTGAGCGTTACGGGTCAAAGCGATAGTAATAAGCAAACCATCACCATTAATAACGCCAGTAATTTTTCTGCGGCTAACTGGACATTTACTACATGGTATTACTCCTCTTTCAGTTCTAATAGCGATCTCCTCATTATTAACGGCACGACCGGCGATGATACGATTACCGGCAGCACTTCCAAGGACAGTATTGACGGCGGTTTAGGTAACGATACAGCGGATTACTCAACAAGAACAGTAGATTTGAGCGTTACCCTCAATACAGATACCTATGTAACGGTAACCGTAACGGGTGGCTCAAACGACAAGATTAAAAATATCGAAAACTTCATTGGCGGTTCGGGTGACGATACCATCACCGGAGACGGCCTTGACAATATATTGATCGGTAATAACGGCTCGGATTCGATTAATGGCGGCGCGGGCAATGACACGCTTGATGGCGGTAATGACGGCAGTGACACTCTTGATGGAGGAAGTGGCAACGATACCGCCGACTATTCAAGTTATACGGCTGATTTAACCGTTGTTCTTAATACAAGCAATTATGCCCCCGTAACCGTATCAGGAAGTTCAAACGACGACACGATCAGGAATATCGAAAATTTCACCGGCGGTTCGGGAGTCGATTCGATTGCGGGCGACAGCGTTGCCAACATTTTGACCGGTAATGGCGGCAATGACGCTCTTGATGGAGGAGATAGTGCCGATAATCTGAATGGTGGCGATGGGAGCGATACTTATTCTTTCGATGCCGGCGATGTAGATGCGGGAGAAATTATTAATGACACCGGAGCAAGCGGAACCGATACCCTCAAACTCAACAGTAGTCAAAATGTAGATTTTACTGCCGCAACCCAAATCAATAGCATTGAGAACCTGACCTTTACCTCGGGACAAACCGCCACCTTTGACGCCAGCCAATTTGGAACGGGACTAATCTCGGACACATTAACCGTTATAGGCCATAGCGGTGATACTCAAACTATTACCATTAATAACGCCAATGTTTTTTCTGCGGCGGCTTGGACATTCACCACATGGAGTACTTCCAGCGATACGCTCAGCATTAATGATGCCACCGGCAATGATACGGTCACCGGCAGCGCCTCCAGTAAAGAAACCGTTACCTTTAGCGCTGGCAATGACACCTATAACGCAACGATTGATGCTCTGGTTGACAGTATTGACGGCGGCTCAGGTAGCGATACGGCGAATTACTCAATTTATGCAGCGGCGCTAACCGTCACGCTCAATACCAGCACTTACGCAACAGTAACCGGATCGGGAGGATCAAACGACAGGATCAGAAATATCGAAAACTTCATCGGCGGCTCGGGTAACGATACGGTCACCGGTGATAGCACCAATAATATACTAACGGGAAATTCAGGCACCGACTCATTGACGGGGGGCGATGGCGCCGACTCATTGACGGGAGGCGACGATGTAGACACGTTGACAGGGGGCAACGGTGCGGACACCTTGACGGGAGGAACAGGCGCGGACCGGTTTATCTTTACGCCGGGCGAGTCCGTTCTTAGTATCGGCGGTACGGGAATAAACGGCACTCTTTCCGGATATGACGTTATCACCGACATAGAAGCCGGTGAAAAGCTGACGTTTACAACGATAACAGTAGCGCCGGATACAGCCGCTACCAATGGCACGGATTCGACACTGCTGTTGAATACAGGTGTTGCAGTAAAGTCGCACAACATCACCAACGGAATAATTACCTTTGACGATGCGAATACCTTCAGTTCCGCAGTTAACCTTACTTCCCTTACAGATGTTGCGGCAGTTGTCCAATACCTACAAACCAACCGCACTTTGAATGCAACGGCAGTCACATTCACAACGGCCGATCACAGCTATGTGTACCGACAAGGCACGACGACTGCTAACGATGTGCTGATTGATTTGACCGGTAAAACGGTATCTTACCTGACCGCAATCGGCGGCGAGCTGAGCCTGACTTATGGCGGTGTCCCGCTTGCTATATCGTCTGTCGATTACGGCGCTAACGACGGCGACTTGGCAACCGGCGAGACCGTCACGCTGACGGTGACTTTTACTGATGTGGTCACTGTGGCCGGCGGTTCGCCAACACTGACGTTAAACACCGGCGGGACTGCGACTTACACAGGCGGAACCGGCACCAATATACTGTCTTTTACCTACACCCCTGCCGCCACGCAAAACACCGGTGATTTAACCGTCACGGCATTTAACCTGAATTCGGCAACCATCCAAAACGCTCTGCTTGAAGACGCCAATGTCGCAGGCACATTTAACCCATCCGGCATTCTGTTTGTCGATACCGCCGCGCCAACTATCAACAGCGTTGCCGTCACTTCAGCCACCGGCATCCAAAACAGCAGCGTCAACACAGGCGATGTGGTCAGCATCAGCGTCAACATGAGCGAGGCCATCCTCGTCACCGGCACACCGCGATTGGCGCTTAATATCGGCGGCAGCACCGTGCAGGCCAATTATGCCTCCGGCAGCGGCAGCGCCACATTGGTATTTAGCTATACCATCCTTGCCGGACAAACCGATACCAATGGCATCGGCATAGCCGCCAACAGTATCACGCTCAACGGCGGCACCCTGAAAGATGCCGCCGGTAATCCCGCCACGCTGACCCATGCGCTGGTTGCAGACAACTCCGGCTATCTGGTTGACGCCGTCGTGCCGGTTGTTAGCACGCCTGACCTGGATGCGGCTTCAGACAAGGGTCCATCAAGTACCGACAATATTACCAACATGACCACGCCGACAATTATTGGCACGGCCGAAGCCGGGAGCACGGTAAAAATCTATGACACCAACGGCACGACAGTACTCGGCACGGGTACTGCGACCGGTGGTAACTACAGTATTGTTACATCGTCGCTGTCCAGCGGCGCGCATACCCTAACGGCGAAGGCAACCGATGCGGCGGGCAATGTCAGTGCGGTTACCGCCGGCGTGGTGGTAACTATTGATACCACGGCCCCCACAGCAACCTGCGTCACCACGACGACGGTTCAGGATACAGGCAACGTAACCGTTAAAAGCACCGAAACAGGTACTGCTTATTTGGTAAACAACACGGTTACGGTCAGCAATCTGGCCGACATTACCGGCGCGGCTGACAACTTATGGAACAGTGTCGCGATAGGCGTAGCCAGTACCAATACTTCGCTGGCTGCGGTAGGTTTGGCCACCGGCACTTACAAAGTTTATACCGCCGATGTAGCGGGAAATTTGTCCCTGGCGTCAAGTGCTTCAGTACCCGTCAATTCCAATTTTACCGCCAGCGTGACCTCGGCGACGATTCAGAACACCGCCAATGCCACGGTTCAAAGCAGTAGAATCGGTACGGCTTATTTGGTGAAAAGCACCGTTTCTGTTGCTACAGTTGCGGACATTACCGGCAAGGCTGACAACTTATGGAACAGTGTCACTATTGCGGCGGCAAATACCAACACGGCACTAGCCGCCACAGGACTGATTGACGGTACTTATAAAGTCTATGTAGTCGATGCCCAGAACACTCTGTCTGTAGCTTCGACCAATACGGTCACAGTAGACAACACAGCCCCTATCGCAACACTGGTCAGTAACACAAGCATTAACGATACCGCCAACGCGATTGTTAAAAGCTCTGAACCGGGCACCGCTTATTTGGTCAACAGCACGGTGTCCGTTACCACCGTGGCATCGATTACCGGCGCTGACTCCGCCTTATGGAACAGCGTCGCGATTACTGCGATAGATACCAATACCAATCTGGCGGCAGCCGGGTTGCAGTTAGGCAGCTATAAGCTTTATACCACCGACGCCGCAGGCAACCTGTCTTTGGCGTCAACCGCTTCGGTGAACATAGCCGATACCACCGCGCCTACGGCCAGCGTCAATGTTGCGACAATGCAAAATACCGCCAATGCGTCCGTTCAAAGTACGGAAATCGGTACCGCGTATTTGGTGAAAAACACTCTTGCAATCAGCACTGGACATGAAGACGCCAACCATAATGGGACACTGGATTTAGGAGAAGATTCGAATAGCAATGGCGTACTTGACGATTCTTTGGCATCCATTACCAACGCGGCTAACAATTTATGGAACAGCGTTACCCTTGCGTCTGCCAACGCCAGCACCTTGCTGCCGGCAACGGGCTTAATCGACGGCATCTATAAAGTCTATGCCGTTGATACTTCCGGTAATTTGTCTATTGCCTCGACTAACTCGGTAACTATCGATACTACCGCGCCCTCAGCAACAGTGGTCGCCGCAACGATTCAGAGTACCGTCAAAGCGACCGTTCAAAGTACTGAACTGGGTACGGCTTATTTGGTCAATGACAGCGTTGCGGTGACTAATCTGGCCTCGATCACCGGCGTTGACGGCAGTTTGTGGAACAGCGTGCCCATTAAAACGATAAATTCCAATACCCAGCTGGCGGCAACCCGGCTGGTGAACGGTGTTTATCATGTCTATACCGTCGATAAGGCGGGTAACGTATCTTTAGCATCCACTAATTCAGTGACCGTATATACCCCGGCCCTTGAAATAAGCACCCTTGCCAATAGCGGTTTTGCCATTAATGGAGAATCGCAAGAAGGCTTAAGCGGTGTTTCGGTTGCTTCCGCGGGCGATGTCAACGGCGATGGATTGGATGATTTGATTATCGGCGGCTTTAACAGTAACTCATCGGCAGGTAACTGGGCCGGCCGTAGTTACGTGGTTTTCGGTCAAACCGCCACCACTGCGGTTAATCTCTCAGCCATTACCGCAGGCACCGGGGGCTTTGTTATTAACGGAACTACGATGAACGATATGGGCGGCATTTCTGTCGCGTCAGCCGGTGACATCAATGCCGACGGACTGGCCGACCTGATCGTAGGCGATACCGTAGGCGCTTATACCAGCTTGAATGCGACCGGCCATAGCTATGTGATATTCGGCAAAACCGACACGACAGCCGTTAATCTTTCCGCCATTGCGGCGGGTAGCGGCGGCTTTGTGATTAACGGGCAAGCCGATAGCGACCAAAGCGGTTTCTCCGTGGCTTCAGCCGGTGATGTCAATGGCGACGGCTTACCCGATCTCATTGTCGGCGCAATTGGAGCTTCGGCATGGGCCGGTAGCAGCTATGTGGTGTTCGGCAAAACCGACACTACGGCGATTAACCTTGCCGCCGTTGCCGCCGGTAGCGGCGGTTTTATCATCAACGGACAGGCGGCCGACGATTGGAGCGGCATTTCCGTGGCTTCGGCCGGCGATGTCAATGGCGATGGTTTGGCCGATATCATTGTCGGCGCGCCTCAAAGCGATCCTTCATCCCGTGCGGATGCAGGGCGCAGCTACGTCGTATTCGGCAAAGCGGATACCGCGGCGGTTAATCTTTCTTCTGTTGCGGCAGATACGCCTACCGGCGGTTTTGTTATCAACGGACAAACGGCAGGCGATCTGAGCGGTTACTCCGTCGCCTCGGCCGGTGACGTCAATGGCGACGGCTATGCCGATGTGATTGTCGGAGCCCCGCAAAATGACGCAATAGCTAGCGATGCGGGGCGCAGCTATGTCGTCTTCGGCAAGGCCACTACGGCAGCTGTCGACCTTGCCGCGTTGGGTACTGCCGGTTTTGTCATCAACGGCCAAGCCGCAAATGACGGCAGCGGCATTTCCGTGGCTTCGGCGGGCGATTTTAACGGTGACGGTCTGGCCGATTTGCTGATCGGTGCAAACTTGGCCACGCCCTCATCGACCCGAGCGTTTGCGGGACGCACCTATCTGGTATTAGGAAAAACCACGACGACGACGGTTAACCTTTCCGACGTTGAAAACGGTACCGGAGGTTTTGTCGTCAACGGCACGACTACCGAAGATTATACCGGCCTTTCGGTCGCCGCCGCGGGCGATGTCAATGCCGACGGCTTCGCCGATATTATCATCGGAGCGCCTCAAAATGATGAAATAGCGACCGATGCAGGTCGCAGTTACGTTATCTTTGGCAGTAACAGCAGCCTGTTCGGCCAAACGGCCATAGTCGATCAGGTCGGCACCGATAACGCCGAGACACTCACCGGTACGGCGGCAAGCGAAACCATCATCGCTAAAGGCGGCAATGATACTTTGGTTGGCACCGGCGGCGCCGATGTGCTTTATGGCGGAGGCGGCAATGACAGCTTTCAACTTTCCGCCAACAACATTGCCAATATTGTTTCGAATGTGCCGGATGCTACTAACGGCAATCTGGCGCGTATCGACGGTGGCAGCGGCATCGATACGCTGGTATTGTCCGGTACAAATATCACTTTGGATCTAACCACGATCAGTAATCAGATGACCTATAGCCGGATTGAAAGCATTGAGCGTATCGATCTGAACAGCAATAGCAGCAATAACAGCCTGAAGCTCGCCGCTGCCGATATACTGGATATGAGCGGCATGAATCAATTTAACAGCGGCAATGGCTGGGTAGGATTGAGTGCCAGTGTTAACCGCCATCAATTAGTGGTTGACGGAGGCTGGGGAAATTCGGTCACTATGTTAGGTGTCTGGACTGCACAGGGGACCGCGACCAATAGTTCAATCACCTATAACGTGTACAACAGCGCGAGTTCGCTGGCGCAATTGCTGGTAAACAACAACTTCATCCCACGCAACTTTCTTACCGGCACATCGAATAACGATACGCTTACCGGTTTAGCGGGCAGTGACAGCATTGATGGAGGCGCCGGTAACGATACGATTACCGGCGGTATTGGCAAAGATACAATAGCAACAGGAACAGGTAACGACACGGTAGTGTTTGCCACAGCGGATATTAACGATGCGCCGGGAAATGGATATGACCTTTATAACGATTTAGTGCTAAACGGCGCTTTAGCGGACAGGATTGACTTGCCTGTTACAGTAACCAATATCGGCACCGCTGTTTCCGGAACCCTCAACCAAGCAGCATTTGCCGCCAGCATGAATACGTTGTTGACGCAATCGGGATTTGGATTTGCATCGCACGTCGGGACGATTGAAGCAGCGGTTGTGACAGACGGCACCATTAAATATCTGGCCGTTGATATGAATGCCAATGATCAGTTCGATTACAGCAGTGGGACTACTGACGATCTCCTTATTTCATTAGTCGGCAGCTCAACAGTTACTTCGTTAACGACAGGTACATTTATCTAAGGGATAATGCGTTTTTAAAAATACCATTATGATGTGTTTTGTAACTGTTCAGCGTATGCTGGAAATGATTAATGGAACTCGGCAATTGCTCCTGCATTGCCCTACCTCCTGCATCCTTGCAGTCGACGGATGACGCGGAT
>SXGT01219924.1_pt1 | contig 13935 bp, 2 predicted proteins | sample 3176221 | NCBI WGS metagenome assembly SXGT01 (sample SAMN11356862, study PRJNA531348) | freshwater metagenome | isolation source: freshwater sample F1-120 | place: China: Fuxian Lake, Yuxi | collected 2017-12-25 | reverse complement strand
GGCGCGCCTTGCCAAAACCCGATCCTGTCGCCGTCCCGCCAGCGCCGACTTCTTCTCGTCACCCCGCCAATCCCCGCGAGGCCGCCATCCTCGCCGCCTTCGCCGCCGTCCTCCCTCATCCCATAGGACCTGAGGATGACTTCTTCCAGCACGGCGGCCACAGTCTCAGCGCCATACAGGCCATCGGCCGTATCAACCGCGAGCTCAAGAGTCAGTACCGCCTGCGCGACCTCTATCTCACGCGCACAGCTGCCGCCCTCGGCCTGTGCGAAGCCGCCGGCGAAGCGATTCCGCCCGCGCCGGAGCAGGTCGACTACCCACCTTCCTCCGCCCAAGAATCGCTCTGGGTGCTGCAGCAGCAGGCGCCGGAGTATTCCGGCTACAACGTACCCGGCGCTTATCGTTTGCGGGGTCTGCGTGAAGCGGGGGGCGGCTTCGACCCGGCCGCCTTCCGCGCCGCCTGGGCCGCACTGACGCAACGCCACGAGGCCCTGCGCACGGTCTTCACGGTCGTCGATGGCGAGCCGCGCCAGCGCATTCTCGCCGACCTGCCGGCCGAGTGGCATGAGGAGGATTGGCGCGGCCAGCCGCAAGCCGCCGTCGCATCCCGCGTCGCAGCCCTCACCGCCGCGCCCTTCAACCTGAGGGTGGGCCCGCTGTTCCGCCTCGCCTGGCTGCGCCTCAGTGATGACGAAGGCATTATGCTGATCGCCGCCCAACACATCGTCACCGACGGCTGGTCGGACCAGGTGCTGGCCCGCGAGCTCGCCACCGCCTATCGCGCCGTCACCGAAAACAAACCGCTGCAACTACCGCCGCCGCCCGTCTGCCGCTACCGCGACTTCGCCCACTGGCAGCGCGCGCGCCTCGCCGGCGACTGGGGCAAGACGCAGGCTGAAGCCTGGCGCCAGCGCCTCCTGCGCCCCGAACCGGCGCCGCTGCTGCAGTTGCCCGCTGACGGCCCACGCAGTACAGGGCTTGACCGCCCCTGCGGCCGCGCTCCTTTCGCCCTCGTCGGCGCGATGGGCCAACGCTGGCTCGACGCCGTCGGCCCCGAACGGCGTAGTGCTGCACTGCTCGCTGCCGTGCAGACCCTGCTCTACATGGCGAGCGGCCAGGCTGATCTCGTCGTCGGCCTGCCCGTTGCCGGACGCGAGCGGCCCGAGCTGCAGGAACAGGTCGGCCTGCACCTCAACCTGCTGCCCTTGCGCCACCGCCTCGATCCGGCCCGGCCGCTCGCCGTCCTCGTCGCCCAGGACGCCAACGTGCTCGCCGACGCCCTGGCCCGCGCCGACTATCCCTTCGCGCGCCTTGTCGCCGACCTCGGCCTGGCTGCACCCGCTGGCCGCCATCCGGTCTTCGACGTGATGCTGATCGTCCATCAGCACGCGGTGCCCACGCTCGACCTGCCCGGCGTGGCGGCCGCACCGGAACCGGCCCTGCCCGCCTGCGCGCGCTTTGACCTCGACGTGGAAGCCTGGGTGCAGGCGGATGGGCTGGCGGGCTTCATCGAATACGACGCCGGCCTGTTCTCCGCCGCGCGTGCCGCCGGCTTTGCCGCGCATCTGCAGGCGATCCTCATGGCCTTGGCAGAAAACCCCGAACTGTCACCCGAAGCCCTGCGCATGACGCTGACCGGCGTCTCGGCCGAGGACGAAGCCGCGCGCTTCATCGCCGACAGCATGGCCCTGGACGAGGAATTTTAAGATGTGCGGCATCGCGGGCATCTTCTCCCTCGACGGCGAGCGACCGGCGGATCGGGCGTTGCTGGAGGCCATGACGCGCGCCCTCGTGCATCGAGGCCCGGACGACGAAGGCTTCCACGTCGCCGGCCCGGTCGGCTTGGGCTTTCGCCGCCTGGCCATCGTGGACCCGCGGCCGACTGGCAACCAGCCACACTACAACGAGCGCCGCGACGTGATCTCGGTCTGCAACGGCGAGATCTACAACTATCCCAACCTGCGCCAGGACCTCGACGCGCGCGGTCACCATCTCGTCTCGCGCTGCGACGTCGAAGTGCTGCCGCATCTCTGCGAGGAATACGGCGACGGTCTGCTGGAGCGCCTCAACGGCCAGTTCGCCCTCGCGCTCTACGATGCCAAAAAGCGCCGCCTGCTGCTGGCGCGCGATCCGGTCGGCGTCTGCCCGCTCTACTGGTGCGAGGCAGACGGCCAGATCCTGTTCGCCTCCGAGGTCAAAGCGCTGCTCATGCACCCGGCCGCGCCGCGCCGCGTGGCGCTTGCCGGCCTCGATCAGATGCTCACCTTCCCGAGCATCGTCAGCCCGCAGTCGATGTTCGCCGGCATCCACTCGCTGCCGGCCGGCCACGCACTGATCGTCGAAGACGGCAAGACGCGCCTGATGCGCTACTGGGACCTCGACTATCCGATCGGCGAAGCGCCGCCGCCGCCCGCCGACTGGGAGGATCAACTCGAACACCTGCTGCTGCAGGCTGTCAACCGCCGCCTGCAGGCCGACGTGCCGGTGGGCTTTTATCTCTCCGGTGGCCTCGACTCCTCGCTGGTCGCCGGCCTGATCCGCCGCCTGAGGCCCAACGACAACTGGCAAGCCTTTTCCATCGGTTTTGACGACGCCGCCCTTGACGAGCGCCGCTACCAACGGCTGATGGCCGACCACATCGGCGTGCGCCTGCACGAGGTGGATTTCAAACTCGACGAGGTGGATCGCCGCCTGCGCGCCGTCGTGCGTGCGGCCGAGACCCCCCTGCGCGAGACCTACGACACCTGCTCCCACGCGCTCTCCCAGGCAGTACACACGGCCGGTTGCAAGGTAGTGCTGTCCGGCGAAGGCGCCGACGAGATGTTTGCCGGCTACGTCGGCTACCGCTTCGACATGTTGCGCGGCGGCGCCGACCCGGAGGATTTCGAGAACCTGCTCGATGGCGACGCCTGGGAGGAAACCCGCGCCCGCGAAACCCTCTGGGGTGACGGTGACTTCTTCTACGAGCGCGACTACGCTGCCTTCCGCGACACCAAGGCCGCGCTCTACGCCCCCGAACTCGCGCCGCAGTTGGCCGGGATTGACTGCTCGCGCCGTCCTGCGGTGGATACCGCGCGCCTGCGCGGCCGTCACCCGGTACACAAACGCGGCTACATCGACTTCAAACTGCGCATCGCCGACCACCTGCTGGCCGACCACGGCGACCGCATGACCTTCGCCCACAGCGTCGAGGGCCGCTATCCCTTTCTCGACGCTGACCTCATCGCCTTCGCCACGCAATTACCGCCAGGCTTCCTGATGCAGGACGGACGCGAGAAATACCCGCTGCGCCAAGTGGCGCACAAGCACGTGCCGCCGGCCATCGTGGACCGCGAGAAGTTCGCCTTTGTCGCCCCCGGCAGCCCCCCGCTGCTCGCCCGCGCGCGCGCCGGCCAGGCGGACTGGGTCGCGGCCCTGCTCGACCCAAAGCGTATCCAGCGCGAGGGCTACTTCAATCCCGCTACCGTTGCCCGTTTGCGAGAGGCATACTTGCAACCAGGATTCGCCATCAACCAGACCTTCGACGTAGACCTGATGATGATCGTGCTGACCTTTCAGATCTTCCTCGAAGAATTCCAACTGCCATCGCGTCAATGAAGGAGCCCTTGCCATGACCAAGACCAAGACAAAATCCACCTTCCGCCTGCGCATGCCGCTGCTCGCTGCGCTGTGCTCCTGCGCCGCTGCCGCCGTGGCCGCTGACGTGGCACCCGCAGGCCACGATTCCGCTTACCAGGCCGGCTACCGCGCCGCCCTCGAAGCCGCAAAAAAGGCCATCGCGGAAGGCCGCAAGCTTGACGATATCGCCGCGCCGGTCGCTGCCCCCACCGGCGACATGGCGCCGCCCGCCGCCACCGGCGCCGGCCCGGTCAATCTGGCCCAGACCTCCCCCACCAGAGCCGACAGCACCGAAGCAGCCGACTGGTGGAACCATTCGAGCCTCGCCTACGGCCTCAAACCGAAGGACGAATGGCGTCACAACTTCCAGCTCCAACTTTCCGGCGTCAGCCTGTCGGGCAACGAGCAGGGCAATGCCTGGCGCGGCGGCGGCAAATTCTTCAGCCGCTATGGCAGTTTCACCAACGAACTCTCGGGCACCCTCGACAAGCGCGAGATCAATTCCAACGGCGGCGCCGTAAACAAGAAGGACTACCGCCTGCTCCAGGAATCGCTGCGCTATGACCTCACCGACCGCTGGTACATTTCCGGCGGCGTAATCGTCGAACGCGACGACCTTTCGCTCATCGACCGGCGCACCACTTTGCTCGCCGGCCCCGGCTATTATTGGCTCGACAACGAGAAATTCCGCCTTAACACCTTCCTCGGACTCGGACGCGTCAGCGAGAAATACATGGCCTACGTGCGCGACCACGTCGGCGTAAACGACCGCAGTTCCGGTCTGCTCTACCTCTACGAAACCTTCTCGTGGCAGTTCGCCAAAAACTGGGGCTTGCGCCAAGGCTATCGACTGATGGGCGATCTCGACGAATCAGGCCACTACGTATTCGATCCGGTTCGCTCCACACCGCCGAGCGCCAGCAATCCGATGGGCTTCGAGCGCTACATGGCCGACAAGTTGGTCAAGCGCTACCGCACCGTCAGCGCCATCGACATCGACTATCGCCTCGGCCCGCGCAGCACCCTGTCCTTCGGCTACGAATCCCGATTCGATAGCAACCCCTGGCCCGACGTAATCCGTCGCGACCACACCCGTCGCATGACCGTGAACCTCGTATTCTGACGCAAACCATGGAGACCTGCGCTTGTACGCCCCCCTGAACAAGAAATCGCTTCACGCCGTCGTCGATCACCTGTTGCGCCAGGGGGGGCAGGGCATCGCCATTGAGGACGGCGCAGGCAGCATCGACTACGCAGGGCTTGACACCCGCAGCCGCAAGCTCGGCCATGCGCTCAGGGCGCGCGGCATCGGGCCGGGAGAGATCGTCGCGCTGCCCATGACGGCATCCATCGACTACGTCGTCGCGCTGCTCGCCACCGTACGCGCCGGCGGCATTTTCATGCCTCTCGACCCGGCCTACCCTGAGACTCGGCTGAAGCAGATATTCCAACTCGCCAAGCCGCGCCTACTGGTGCTGCGTGCCGGCGAAGCCGCCCTCTCCGCGCACCTGGTCGCCTGCGCCGGGGCGACCGTGGACACACTGTTGATTGACGGCGACGGCGCACCTCCCGACGCCGGCAACGTGCCCGCGCTGCCGGTGATGGCCGGCGACGATGACACGGGTTACCTGATCCACACCTCCGGCTCCACCGGCATGCCCAAGCTGATCGCCGGTCGCAACAAGGGCATCAGTCATTTCGTGCATTGGGAAGTCAGCGAGCTCGGTATCGACACCACCGTGCGTGCGAGCATTTTCTCGCCGCCCACCTTCGACGTCAGTCTGCGCGAGATCTTCGTGCCGCTGCTCGCCGGCGGCACGCTGGTAATTCCCGACGCCGACACGCGCGCCGACGCGACGCGGCTCGCCGCTTGGTTGCGCGACCAGCGCATCACGCTGATGCACGCCGTACCCTCGCTGTTCCGCCTGCTCACGCGCGCGCTGCGCGAGGGTGGCCTCGGCGACATTGCGTCGCTGCGCCACGCCTGTCTCGCCGGCGAGCCGCTGTTCGGCGCCGACGTCGCCGCCTGGCGCGCGGTCGCCGGGGGCAACACGGCACTCATCAACCTTTACGGCCCGAGCGAAACTTCACTCGCCAAGGCCTTCCACCGCGTGGACCGCGAAACCTACGCGCCAGGCGCCATCGTGCCCATCGGTCAGCCGATCGCCAACACGGCACTGCTCTTGCTGCGCGACGGCCACCTCGCCGAGATCGGCGAGATCGGTGAGATCCACATCCGCACGCCCTTCGCCAGCAACGGCTACTGGCAGGACCCGGCGCGCACCGCCGAGTCCTTCATACAGAATCCGCTCGCCGACGACGCCGAGGACCGCATTTACAAGACCGGCGACCTCGGCCGCTACCGCACCGACCGCAGCGTCGAGTTCGTCGGCCGCGCCGACCGCCAGGTGAAGATCGACGGCGTGCGCATCGAGTTGCCCGAGATCGAGGGCGCGCTGCGCGCCCATCCCGGCGTTGAGGAAGTCGCCGCCCACACCTTCCGCCTCGCCGACGGCGGCCTGCGCCTGGTCGGCTACTACACGGCCGGCACTCCCATCGACGCGAGCAGGATGCGCGTCCACCTGGAAGGCCTGCTACCCGGGGCAATGATCCCCGGCTACCTGCTGCAACTGCGTGCGCTACCGAAGAATCTCAACGGCAAGATCGACCGCAAGGCCCTGCCACGCCCGGAGGCGCTGATCGCCGCCGACCAGGCCTACAGCGCGCCCAGCGGCCCGGTGGAGACGAGCCTTGCCGCCCTCTGGGCCGACGCGCTGGGCCTCGAGCGCATCGGCGTCGACAGCCCCTGGGTGACGGCCGGCGGCAACTCGCTGCGCGCCATCGGCCTGATCGGCCGCATCAATCGCGAATTCGGCAGCGCGCTGACCATCCGCGACTTCCTCCAACAGGGCACCATCCGCGCCCAGGCCAAACTCATCGCCGCCAGCCGCGCCGCCGGCCTGCCACCGCTCGTGAAGGCCCCGGCGGTCGCCGACTATCCGGTCACCGACGCGCAGCGCCGTCTCTGGATTCTCTCTCGCCTCGAAGACAGTCAGGCCATCTACAACAACTGCGAATGGCTGGAACTGCGCGGTCCCCTCGATACCGCCGCGCTGCGCCGCGCCTTCCAGACGCTGGCCGACCGCCACGAGGCGCTGCGCACCGAATTCGTCGTCGATGCCGATGGCGAGCCACGCCAGCGCATCGTCGAGCGTGTCGAGATCGCGCTCCCGCTCGTCGACCTGCCCGCCGATCCCGCACCCGCGCTGCAAGCCGCCCTGCAGGCCGAACGCGTCCACACCTTCGACCTCGGCACCGCGCCGCCGCTGCGCCTGCAACTGCTGCGCGAGGGACCCGAGCATCACCACCTGAGCGTCAACCTGCACCACATCGTCTGCGACGGTTGGTCGATGGGCCTGCTGGTGGATGAGTTGGCGGCCGCCTATCGCGCTGCGCTCACCGTCCCGCCAGCGCCGACTTTTTCAGAAACCCCGTTACAGCCGAAGGATGTCGCCGTCTGGCTCGCCCAACTCACCGACGCGCCACTCATGACGCGCTGCCGCGACTACTGGCGTACCCAACTCGCCGATGCCGACGAGCGCGCCCTGCTACCGCACGACGCGGCGACCGACGGCGATCCCCAACGGGCTGGGCAGGTGCCTGTCGTACTGCCCAAAGAAGTCGCCGACCGGCTCCGAGCGCTGCTCAAGGAACGCCAGGCGACGCCCTTTGCGGCCGTCGCCGCCGCGCTCGCGGTGTTGATGCAGCGCTACGGCGGCAGCGAGCAGGTGGTCATTGGCACGCCGGTCGCGGGCCGCGACCAGCCCGGCATGGCATCCGTGGTCGGCTTCTTTGTCAACACCCTGCCGCTGGTGCTGCGCCTCGCGCCCGCGTTGTCCTTCGCCGCGCTGCTCGACCAGACCAGCCGCGCGGTGGCCGGCATGCTGGCCCACCAGGACCTGCCCTTCGACCGCCTGATTGCCGAGTTTGGCGAAATGAACGACAGCGTCCGCGACCCGCTGCGCAATCCGCTCTTCGAAGTTTTCCTCGCCGCCGAGCCGGCGCCACGCGATCTCGGTCTGCCCGGCATCGCCGTCATCGAGCACGAACCACCCGCGCCGCCCGCCCGCTATGACCTCACGCTGCGCTTCGCGGAGGATGCTGACCCGTGGCGCCTGATCCTCGAATACCGCGCCAGCCTGTGGCGACCCGAAACCATGGCCCGCTTCGCGCGTCACCTCGGCAACTTCCTCGCCGCCGTCGCCGCTGCGCCGGACCAGCCGATCGCCGCGCTGCCGATGCTCGACGCTGCCGAACTCAAACAGCTCGACGCCTGGTCACGCGGCCCGATCCACCCCCTGCCGCAGGACGCTCTCGGCACGCTATTCGCACGCCAGGCCGCCCGCACACCCACGGCGCCGGCGCTGGTCTTTGCCGAAGACGGCCGGGCCGCCACGCTGTCCTACGCCGCGCTCGACCGCCGCGCCGATGCCTGCGCCGCCGCCCTGCAGGGGCTCGGCATCGCCGCCGGCGATGTTGTCGGCCTGCTGCTGCCACGCACCCCCGCCTGGCCCGCCGCCCTGCTCGGCATTCTCAAGGCCGGCGCCGTCGCCCTGCCCCTCGACCCGCGCCATCCGCCCCAGCGCCTCGTCGAGTTGCTGCGCGACGCCGAGGCCCGCATCCTCGTCGCCGCGCCCGAGCTGCTGCCCGAATGGCACGAAACTGCCCGTCTCGATCCCGCCGCCGTCTCGCCAGCGCCGACTTTTGTGGCACCGGTCATCGACCCCGACGCCCCCGCCTACTTGATCTACACCTCCGGCTCGACGGGGACCCCCAAAGGGGTGCTGGTGCCGCACCGCGCCTTCGCCAACATGATCCTCGACCAGATCACGGCCCTCGGCGTCGGTCCCGGCGACCGGCTCTTGCAGTTCGTTGCGCCGGCCTTCGACGTGGCGATGTTCGAGCTCTTCCTGCCGCTGCTCTCGGGCGCTGCGCTGGCGATCCCCGACCGCGACGAAGCCGAGGACCCGCAGGGCTACGCGCGCTGGACCGCGCTGCTCGGCGCCACGGTGGCGGACTTCACGCCCAGCTTCCTGCATTCCCTTGGCGACACGCCCTTGCCGGGCATCCGCTTGGTCATCACCGGCGGCGAGCCGCCGATCCCCGCCGACGTGCGCCGCTGCCTCGCCGCCGGCAAGCGCTACGTGAATGCCTACGGCCCGACCGAGACGGCCGTGAACGCCGCCATCCATGAAGTCACCGAGCGCGACGCGCTGGCCGGCCCGATACCGCTCGGCCGCCCCACCGCCAATTGCGCGCTGCGCGTCGTCGCCCCCGATCTCACACCGCTGCCCGCCGGTGTGCCCGGCGAACTGCTGGTCGCCGGCGCCGGCATCGCGCTTGGCTACGCCCATCGCCAGGCGCTCACCGAGCGCGTATTCGGTTGCGACGCCGACGGCACGCGCACCTACCGCACGGGCGACCGCGTGCGTCGCGACGCCGACGGCGCACTGCACTTCCTCGGCCGCAAGGACCAGCAGGTCAAGGTGCGTGGCCACCGCATCGAGCCCGGCGAAGTCGAGGCCGCGATCAAGGCCCTGCCCTGCGTCAGCGCCGTGCGGGTGGTCGTCCGCCAAAGTGGACATGGTGGCGCCGACCACGAGTTGGCCGCCTACTGGATTCCCGCCAGCGGCGCAAACAGGAACACGGCAGCGGACGACGCCACGCTCGAGCGCGCCCTCGCCGCGTGTCTGCCCGCCTACGCGGTCCCGAGCTACTTCGTTCAGTTAGATCGCTTTCCGCTTACCGGCAATGGCAAGCTCGACCGTGCCCGTCTGCCCGACCCGCGCCAGGCCCTGAGCGGCAGCATCGAGCCGCCGCGCAACGAGGACGAGGCGCGCCTCGTACTTCTCTGGCGCAAAGTGCTCGACCTGCCCGCCGACGTTCCCGTCGGTCGCGACAGCGACTTCTTCACCCTCGGCGGCCGCAGCCTCGTCGCCAACCGCCTCGCGCTGGGCGTCGCCAGCGCGTTCGGCAAACCCGTCAGCTTGCGCGACATCTATGCCGCGCCGACGCCCGCCGGCCTGCTGGCACGCCTCGCCGCCGGCGCGGCTGCCGTCGTGCTGCGCCAGCCGGAAGACGCCCTCACCCCGCTCTCGCCCATGCAGCGGCGCATCTGGGTCGTCAGCCGCCTCGGCTACAGCGCTGCCGTCTATCACATCGCCGGCCTGACGCGCCTGAGCGGCGCGCTTGACCTCGTCGCCCTCAGGGCCGCCCTCGAAGACCTCTGCACACACCAGTCGGTGCTGCGCAGCCGCGTCGTCGTCGGCACGGACGGCGAACCGCGCCTCGCGCTCGACCCGCCCGCAACGCCACATATGCCGCCCGTGCTGGTCGAGACCGACGCCAATCCAAACACCCTGGCCGCAAACCCCTTCGACCTCACCCGCGAATGGCCGTTGCGCGTACACCTCTGGCACCGCGACGACCAGACTTGGGACCTGTTGCTGGTACTGCACCACATCGCCGCCGACGGCTGGTCCATGCCCATCCTCGCCCGCGAGCTCGGCGCCGCCTACAACGCACGCCACGCCGGCCACGCACCCGCCTGGACGCCGCTGCCGCTGCACTACCGCGACCTCGCTGCCTGGCAGGCCGAGCGCCTCGCCGCCGGCGCGCAGGCGGCGGACGCCGCTTACTGGCGCAATGAACTGTCGGACGAACTGCCGCTGCTCGACCTGCCCACCGACCGACCGCGCCCCGCCGTACGCCGCTTCCAGGGCGCCACCCACGAGCGACCGCTGCCCGCCGTGCGCCTCGCCGCGCTCGGCGAGATCGCCGCCCGCCACGGCACGACGCCCTTCACGGTCTTCCTCGCCCTCGTGCAAGTGCTGCTCGCGCGCCTTGCCCGCCAGGACGACGTCATCGTCGGCGTGCCGGTCGCCGGCCGCAGCCATCCGGCCAGCGAAGGCATGGTCGGCTTTTTTGTGAACACCCTGCCGCTGCGCGCACGCGTCGACCTCGGGGCCGCCTTCGCCGCGCATCTGGCCAGCACCGCCGCGCGCCTCATCGCCGCCCAGCAGCACCAGGCCTACCCCTTCGACCGCCTCGTCGAAGACCTCGCCGCAGCGCAAAACCTGCCGCGCGATCCGGCGCGCTCGCCAGTCTTCGACGTGCTCGTCTCCCTCGACGAAGGCCAGGGCGGCGCCCCGACGCTGACCGGTTTGAGCGCGACACCGCTGCCACTGGAACGCAGCGGCTCGCGCTGCGACCTCTGGTGGATGATCGACCTGACCAGCAAGACGCCCGCGCTGCGCGTCGAATACGACAGCGATCTCTTCGACGCCGCCACCGTCGCCGACTGGAGCGGACGGCTGCTGAACCTCATCGACGCTGCCAACGCCGTCCCGCCAGCGCCGACTTTTTCCTGCGGTGAATTGTCCTGGCTGGCTCCCGGCGAAACACAGCAAATCCTCGCCCTGGCCAATGGTCCCGACCCCTCATTGCCGGCCGGCACGGTGATCGACCTGTTTGAGACCGTCGCCGCCGCCCATCCCGAGCGCATCGCGCTGATCGACGACCACGGCACGCTCAGCTACGGCGCCCTCGAAGCCGCCGCCAACCGCCTCGCCCAGCGCATCACCGCGCAGTTGCCGATCACGCCGTCCGCGCCCACCCTCCCCATCATTGCCCTGCTCGTCGAGCGCGGCATGGCGCTGGTCGTCGCCCAACTCGCCGTGCTCAAGGCCGGCGCCGCCTACCTGCCGATCGAGCCCGACAGCCCGACCGAGCGCGTGCAGGCGCTGCTGGCCGATTCCGGCGCAGCGCTGGTCCTCGCCGCGCCCGGCGTCGAAACACCCGACAGCCTGCCGCACCTCGTTCTCGATCCGCCCACGCCCGGCGACAACCCCGGCGCCCCGCCCCGCCCCACCACGGCCGCCGGCCCGATCTACGTGATGGACACCGCCGGCTCCACCGGCAAGCCCAAGGGCGTGGGCGTGCCCCACCGCGCCGTCGTGCGCCTCGTCGCCGCGACCGACTATTACCGACCCGCGCCCGCGGATCGCCTGCTGCAGCTCTCGAACTATGCCTTCGACGGCGCCACCTTCGACCTCTACGCCGCCTTGCTCAACGGCCTGCCGCTGTGCCTGCCGGACCGCGAGACGGTGCTGGACACCGCGCGGCTCGTGGCCTTCGTGCGCCGCCACGGCGCCAACGTGAGCTTCGTCACCACGGCCCTGTTCAACCGCCTCGTGGACAGCGATGTCGCCGTGCTGGCGCAATTCCGCCGCCTCTACTTCGGCGGCCAGGAAGCCTCGCTGCCCCACGTGCGGCGTGCGCTCGAAGCGATGGCGCCCGGCGCGCTAAACCATGTCTACGGCCCCACCGAAGTCACCACTTTCTCCACCTGGCACACCGTCACGGCCGCCGACCTCGGGCCGGACGCGCGTCGCCTGCCGATCGGCCGGCCGATCGCCCACACACGCGCCTACGTGCGCGATCCGCTCGGTGCTTTGCTGCCGCCTGGCATCCCGGGCGAACTCTGGCTCGGCGGCCCGGGCGTCGCCCAAGGCTATCTCGGCCAGCCCGAGCTCAGCGCCGAGCGCTTCGCCGCCTCGCCCTACGTGAGCGGCGACCACCTCTACCGCAGCGGCGACCTCTGCCTGATGCGGCGCGACGGCACGATCGAGTTCCTCGGCCGTCTCGACGGTCAGGTGAAGATTCGCGGCTATCGCGTCGAGCTCGGCGAGATCGAGGCACGGCTGGCAGCGGCGACCGGCGTCGGCAAAGTGCATGTCCTGGCGCGTCCGGGCAGCGGCGGCAATCTCGAACTGGTCGCCTACCTCACGGCGCAAGATCCGGCCCAAGTGCCCACGCGCGCCACACTGCACGGCGCGCTGGCACGCTGGCTACCGCCCTACATGATCCCGGCGCATTTCGTGCTGCTGCCGCAGTTGCCGATCAATGCCAACGGCAAGATCGACCGCCGCGCACTCCCCGCGCCGCAACCGGGCATGCCAGGTTTGCTGAACGAGGCAACAACGACCGACGCGCCGCGCGATGCGGCGCAGAGCTTACTCTGGGAAACGTGGTGCGCCGTGCTCGGTCTGACCGCAATCGGCATCCGCGACAACTACTTCTCGCTCGGCGGCGATTCGATCCAGGCCCTGCAGATCGTCAGCCGCCTGCGCCAGGCTGGCTGGACGTTGAAGGTCACCGATTTGCTACGCACGCCGACCATCGAGGGACTCGCACCGCTACTGAAGCAGGCGGCCGCGGCGGCCGACACGCCCGCAGCCGCCACCACCTTATTGGCAGAAGACCGCGAACCGCCGCTGTCCCCGACCCAGCACTGGTTCCTCGCCCAGAACTTCGCCCGTCCGGCGCATTTCAACCAGTCAGTTCTTCTCGTCATCGCACCTGACGTGGCCACCTCACGCCTGCAGGAAGCGATTGCCAGCCTCTGGCGCCATCATCCCGGCCTGCGTCTGGTTTTCGGTCGGCAGGACAACCAGGCTCCCTGGCAACGCCAGATGCCACCCGAGTCGGTACCGTTCATCGACACGGTCGAGTGTGCCGACGCCGCAGCACTTCTGGCCGATGCCCAGGCGCGGCAGCGCTGCTTCGATCCGGCGCACGGACCGCTGTTCACCGCCGTGCGCTACCGCCTACCCGCAGGTCACCCGCTACCGGCAGGTGACCGACTGTTCCTCGTCGCCCACCACTGGATCATCGACGGTGTCTCGTGGCGTACGCTGCTGGCCGATCTGCACGCGGCGCTTGCCGGCCAAGTGCTGCCGCCCGCCGGCGCCACGCTGGGCGCATGGACGCGCGGACTGGCCGCCACGACACTTTGCGACGCGCAACGCGCCTGGTGGCACGCGCAGGCGACTGCGCCGGCACTGGCGCTGCCGCGCCTGCCCGGCACGCTGCGGCAAGCGCCGTTGCACCAGCGCCGACTTTTCGACTGCGTCCTGCCGGCGGCGACAAGCGATGCGCTTACCGCCACCGGCCATGCCGCCTACCAGACTCAGGGCGACGAACTCCTGCTCGCCGCCTGGGTGCTGGCACTGATCCGTGCCACCCACGCACCGACAAGCGGCGACACAGGTACCACCGCGATTCGACTGACACTGGAAACGCACGGCCGCGTGCCCTTGCTTGATGGCGTGGATATCGCGCGCACGGTCGGCTGGTTCACCGCCATCTTCCCGCTACGCTTCGCCGTCTCCGCGCTGGCGCTGCCGACCCTCATCCGCGAGGTCAAGGAAACGCTGCGCGCGCTGCCCGAGCGCGGCGTCGGCTACGGCGTGCTGC
>SXGT01162775.1_pt1 | contig 13936 bp, 8 predicted proteins | sample 3176221 | NCBI WGS metagenome assembly SXGT01 (sample SAMN11356862, study PRJNA531348) | freshwater metagenome | isolation source: freshwater sample F1-120 | place: China: Fuxian Lake, Yuxi | collected 2017-12-25 | reverse complement strand
CCGCGCCGCGCAGCGGGTAGTTGATCGACGCACCGAGCATCGCCGCCGCGCCGGCCTCGTTGGCGTTGGTCTCGATGTGCACGCCGAGCTCGTCCATGATGTCGCGCGCGTCGTTCAGCACGTCCATCATGTGCGACACCGGCGCGCCCTGGTAGCCGCCGACGTAGGCGACCCCCGACTGGAGCAGCGCCTTGGTGACCGCGAGGATGCCCTCGCCGTGGAAGACCTCGCCGTCCCCGAGCCTGAGCTTGCCGACTTCTTCCTTGAAGGAACGTTCCATATCGCCTCTCCGCAGCGCGGATTATCACCCGCCGGGGCCGTTCCTGCGTCAGCCCTGGCGGAACGACATCAGCTCGTGGCGCTCGGCGACCAGCGTGCGCATCCGGGCGGGGCCTCCCGCGGGTTCCGGCGGCCGCGCGCCGAGGCGGATGCGGCCGACGCGCGGCCGCGCGCCGTCCAGCGCGATGCGGCGCAGTTCCTCGCGCACGATCGGGCGGCGCAGCCTCGAGGGATCCCACCACTGCCGGAAGCGCCCCTCGATCGTCGCCTTCGGCGTGGTGGTGGTGCCGACGCCCTCGATCAGGAAAGCATTGAAGGTCCCCGCCGGGACGCTTAGCGGCTCCCGGAAAACGATGCGGTAGGTGGCGTCGATGATGACGAACTGCCCGCCCGCCGTGTCGACGCGGTAGCGCGTCGACCACTGGCGGCCGACCTCGAACTCGACCGGCACGTTCTGGTTGTCGGTGAAGCGGCGGCCGTCGGGCAATTGCTGCGTGTTGCCCAGCAGGTCGGTGACCAGGCCACGGTCATAGATCACCTGCGAGTCGGTGATTCCGGTGATGCTGGTCGTGTAGGTCTGCTGCACCGCCTTCGTCTCGAGGTCGAGGCGCTGGTAGGTGTAGCTGTCGCCAAGGCGGTACGCGGTGTCGATCCGCGCCGTGCCCTTGGTGAACGGGTTCTTCTCGGCGGGCGCCGCCTGCACGCGTTTCTCGCCCTGTGCCTGCAGCACGCGGTCCAGGCGAAGCTGCGCGAGCTCCGAGTAGTCGCCGCTCGGGTAGCGCGCGAGGTAGGCCACCAGCGGCGCCGGGTCGACGGTGTCCTTGGCCGCCTCCCACAAGAGCAGCTGCTCCTGCAGGTCCTTCTCGCGTTCGGCCTCCGATTGCTCGCGCAGTTCGGCGGGTGGCAGGAAGTAGAAGTCCTCCTCCAGCGAAGTGCTCTCCCACGGCACCTGCGCGCCGCGCGTCTCGCGGCGCACGCCGAGGCGTACCCGCTTGAACACGTCCTCGATCTTGGCCGAGCGCACGTTGATCTCGCGCAGCAGGTGCTCGGTGTAGAGGCCGTTGGCGCCGGCGCCGTCGCTCGCCACGTTGCCGGGCGAAGTGGCGTAGGCGAGCAGCGTGGTGGGCGGCGCGTCCATCTGCGACAGGCCGCGCTGCACTTCGCGGAAATCGCGGCCGAAGGGATTCTCGCGGCAGGCGTCGAGCACGATCACGTTCATCGGGTTGGCGGCCTTCGTCAATCCGTCGAACAGGCTGGCCACGTCGACGCAGGTGCGCGCGACGTCGGCCTCCTTTGCCACGGTCGCCTCCACCGGCACGAGGTAGTTGCGCCACGCCAGCTGCAGGCCGTGGCCGGCGAAGTAGAACAGCCCCACGCCCTGCTTCGCGGCCAGCGCCTGCGCGTGCGCGCGGATCGCCGCGGCGAGCTCGGCGCGGTTGGCGTCGAGTTTCACCGTGACCTCGAACCCGGCGCCCTTCAGCGCGTCGGCCATCGCCCTCGCGTCGTTGGCGGGATTCTTCAGCACGGGCGCGTTCTTGTACGCGGCATTGCCGACCACCAGCGCGAACTTGGGCGCGCGCACGAGCTTCGATGCGCCGTCGGACTGCGCGCGCACCAGCGCCCACGGCACGGGAAGGAAGAGCGAGCTGGCGGCAAGGCCGGCCTGAAGCACGTTCCTGCGGCGGCTATCCATTGCGTTTGACTGGCTCCGGTTGGTCTGCGGTAAGCCGGCATCGTACGCCAGCATGCAGGTAAGATCAGGTCACTCGTCGCATCCCGCTTCCGCGTCTCCCCCTTGCAGCCCGATCCCGCACACCGCACCGACTTCCAGCTCGCATTTCTGCACCACGCCCGCTGGCTCCCGGGAGAGGTCCGCGTGCTGCCGGAGGAAATCGTGCTCGAAGGTTGGGCGGTGTCGCTGTGGTCGCCGCCCGCGGACCTGCGCGTGCTGCTCAACGGGCGGGACTTCGATTCGGTGCAGTAGATGCCGGGCGAAGAGGACCTGCGCGCGGCGTTCGACGGGCTCCCCGCGCATGCGGTGGCAAGGTTCCGCGCCGCGACGCGGCGCAATCCGGCCGTGGCGGCGTTTCCCGACGGCTTCGCGCGGCTGTCGATGACGTCGCGGTTCGGCGAGCACGCGCTGTCGTACCGGTCGGCGTGGCACCTGGCGGATCCGGCGACGGAGCGGCCGATGCCCTCCGACGCGCAGATCGCGCGCGTCATCGGCACGCCGGACCCGATGGCGTTCCGCCTCGGCGGCGCCACGCTGCTGCGGCGCCTGGAGGCGTATCTGCAACAGCGGCTGGAGCGTCCGCTGGCCGGTTTCGACGCGGTGCTCGACTGGGGCTGCGGGGCCGGACGCCTGTCGCGTTACCTCGGCGGCCGCGTGCGCCGCCTCACCGGCGCCGACATCGATCCGGACAACGTGGCGGCCTGCGCCGCGCAGGTGCCGGAGGGACGCTTCGCGGTCGTGGGACGCGATCCCCCGATGCCGTTCGCCGACGCGAGCTTCGACCTCGTCGTCGGCGTCTCGGTGCTCACGCATCTCGCCGAGGCGGACCAGCAGGCCTGGCTCGCCGAACTGCGCCGCGTGACCCGGCCGAGGGGCATCGTGGTCCTGTCGGTGCAGGGCGCCGTGCAGAGCTGCCTGTATCGGGATTCGGGGGCCGAGATGCTGCGCGCGCAACGCGACGGGGTCCACGTGCTGGGCGCCAATCCCCAGCTCGACGGCGTGCTGGCGCTCGACGGCTACTACAAGGACGTGCGGCATTCGGCGGACTACCTGCTCGCCACGCTCGCCGCGGACTTCGACGTGCTCGACCATGTGCCCGGCCTGATTGCCCTGCAGGACGCCGTGGTGCTGCGCCGCCGATGAGCGCCGCGGACCGTGGCGCGAAGCTCGACCGGCTCTGGGGCGATGCGCAGGCCTGGACGGCCAACGGCCTGCAGTGGCAGCACCTTCCCGAGATCCGCGCGCGGATCCGGCGCCGCATCACGGGCGACGCGGACCTCGAGCCGCTCGACTGGTTCTTCGCGCACGCGCGCCGGGCTGCCGGCGCGCCGCTCCGGCGCGTGCTGGTGCTCGGCTGCGGTCACGGCGGCGTCGAACGCGTCGTGATCGAGCAGGGCTGGGCGTCGGCGGTCGTGGCCATGGATTTCTCGCCGAGGGTCGTCGCCGAGGCCGGAGAGAAGGCGGCGGCGATGCCGGCGATCCGCCACGTGCGGGCCGACCTGGATCACCTGCCGGTCGGCGAGGCGCCGTTCGAGCCCGGCACCTACGACGCCGTCATCGGCATCGGCAGCGTCCACCATTGCGCCCGGCTGCCGGAACTCTACGCGGCGCTGCAGCGGCTGCTGGTGCCCGGCGGCTGGCTGTACCTGGACGAGTACGTGGGACCGAGCCGCTTCCAGTTCCCGGAAGCGCAACTGCGGCAGATCCGGCGGTTCGTCTCGCTGCTGCCGGCGCGGATGCGGACCACCTTCAACGGCGCGGTGAAGTCGGTGGTTCGCGCGCCCACCGTCGAGGAAGTGATCGCCTTCGATCCCAGCGAGGCGGCGTGTTCGGCCGCCATCCTGCCGTTGCTGCCGGCGCATTTCGAGGTCGTGCGGTTGCGGCCCTATGGCGGCGCGCTGCTGCACCTCTTGCTCGCGGACATCGCGCAGCACTTCCTCGAGCCCGGGCCGCAGCACACCCTCCGCGGCCTGATCGAGGCCGAGGAGGAGCTGGGCCGGCTGGGTCAGCTCTCCGACGACTTCGCGTGCGTCATCGCGCGGGCAAGGACGCCGCGCAGCGTGCCGCCGAACGTCACCGGGTCGTAGCGCCGGGCGCACTCTTCCCAGGCGGCGTCGCGCTGGCGCCGCCAGGCCGCGTCGTCGCCGGACAGCCGCGTGATCATCCGGGCGAACGACTCGGCATCGGGCGCCGCGCCGATCGCGCGCGAGGCATCCCAGTCCAGTTGCCGGGCGAGGATCTCGGAAGCCACCACCGCGATGCCGGCGGCGGCGGCGTCGATCACCTTGATCGGCACGCCGCCGGCGAATCGCGCCGGCGCGACGAACACGCGCGCCGCGTCGAAGAACGGCTCGAGCGTCGCCTGCGCGCCGAGCAGCCGCACGCCCCGGTCCGCGAGCGCGGCGACCCGCGCCGAGCTGCAGGCGCCGACCACCGTCAGGGTGCGCGCCTCGGGCGCCAGCCCGTGCAGGCGCGGCAGGACGTGCTCGGCGAGCCACGCGAGGCCGTCCTCGTTCGGCGTGCCGGGATGGATCGCGCCGACGAACAGCAGGCCGCGGCGCTCGCCGGGTCCGGGCGCCTCGCGGCGCACGGCGGCGGCATGCGGCAGCACGTGCGTGCGCGCGCCCGCCGCGCGGAAGTGTTCCGCATCGATGCCGGACACGACCAGCACGTCCGTCGCGTCGCGCGACAACGCCACTTCCGCTGCGATCCTCGCCTGCGCATCGTCCGCCGGCACCGGCCGGCCGTCGATGCCAGCCTGCGCGATCTCGCGCAGCGCGAACAGGGCCTCGGCGTCGTACACCAGCCTCATGCCGGCGAACAGTTCGGGCCGTCGCCGCCGCAGCGGCAGGATGGCGGCGAGGTTCGGCGGCCGGCTGACCAGCAGCACGTCGTAGACGCCGCGGCGCGCCTGCAGGAAGCGCTCCAGTCCTTCGAGCCGATGTCCCAGCGCGACCTCGATGCCCGCGGGCACCGAGGCGTAGACCGCCGACCAGTCGTCGTCGGCCTGCCACAACGGGTAGTACGTCACCGGCCAGCCGTCGAGCGCGCGCAGCATCATGCGGGTCCTGGGCAGGCCGCCGCCGCGCGCCATGTGCGGCACCTCGTTGTCGATGAACAGCACTCTCGGCCGCCGCGGCCGGTCTTCCGGCGAGGCCCAGGGGTCCGCGTCGAGGCTGGCGTGCGCGGCTTCCGGCTGATCGGCAAGCCACGCTGCGTGCTTGTCGCGGAACGTGTCGCGGTTGCGCTCCATCAGCCGGGTCGCCTCGCCGGTCGCCGCGCTGCCCCATTCCAGGTGCTCGAGCAGCACGCGCGGCTCGTAGCGTACGCGGCGGCCCGCCTGCCAGGTGCGCAGGCAGTAGTCCACGTCCTCGTAGTACGCGGGCGCGAACGCGGGGTCGAAGCCGCCGAGCGTGCGCCAGAGCGCGACGGGCGTCGCCAGGTACACGCCCGAGCAGTAGTCTGTGGTGCGCGCGGCGCGCGCCGCGTGGCCGAACGGGTCCTCGCCGCGGCCGATGCCGGCAGCCGAGCCGTCGCGGAACACCCGGTTGCCCGCCCCCTGCAGGCCGCCGGCGGACAGCACGACGCGCCCGCCGAGGGCGCCGATCGAGGCGTCGGCCTCCAGTGCCTCGAGCGTGGCGGCCAGCGCGCCCGCCTGCAGGATGGCGTCGCTGTTCAGGAACACGAGGTGGCGGCCGCGCGCGAGCTCGGCACCCTGGTTCGCCGCGCGCAGGAAGCCGGTGTTCGCCGCGTTGCGCAAGATGCGCGCGCCCTCGACGCGGTCCAGCAGCTCGCCGGTGCGATCGGTCGACGCGTTGTCGATGACGATGGTCTCGAAGGAGGGTCCACGCTGGTCGGCGAGCGCCTGCAGCGTGCGGCGCGAAAGGCCCGCCTGGTTGTAGAGCACGATCACCACCGACAGCGCCGGCCGGGCCTGCACCGCCGGCAGCCGCACCGTCGCGCGCGACCGGGCCAGCCAGCCGTCGAGTTCCCAGCGGGCCTGCAGGCGGGCGAGGGATTTCTCGTCGGTCGTCGCGCGCAGGGCGCTGACGTGCGGCAGCAGGTCCTTGCACAGCGCCTCGACCTGCGCAGCCACGCGCCGTCCGTCCAGCAGGTCGGAGGCCTGCACGCGGGCTCGCATGCCGGACCTCAGGCGCGATAGCGCGTCCCCGTCCGAGGCGAGGCGGCTGGCGAGGGCGACGTAGTCGTCGGCGTTCGACGCGATGCACTCGGGCAGGCCGACGGCCTGCAGCAGCGACGCCCCCTGGCGCGCGCCCGGCCAATCGCCCGCCACGGCCACGAACGGCACGCCCATCCACAACACGTCGAGCAGGCTGCGGCCCGCGCTGCCGGGAAACGTGTCCAGCACGAGGTCGACCCCGGCGAGCCAGTGCAGGAAGCGCGAGTGCGCCAGGAACGGCTCGAACGACACCCGGCCCGGCGCGACGCCGTGGCGCCGCATGGCCTCGAGGATCTCTCGCCGCAGCGGCCAGTCTTCCGCCACCGCCCCGAGATAGCGGATCGCCGCATCCGGCGTGGCGGCGACGATCCTCGCCTGCGCGTCGATCGACGCCGCGTCCAGCCGCAGGCTGCGCGACGTGACGCCGAAGGTCACCGAACCCAGCCTTGCCTGCGGCGGCGGCGACACGTCGGGTGAACCGACAGGCGGCTCCCAGCACCATTGCCCGCCGGCGAGGCGCACGATGCGTTCCTCGAACGGACCCTCGATCGCGACGGGCAGCGCCGCGTCGTCCGTGAGCAGCACGTCGAACAGGCCGCCGGACGGGCCGAGCGTGCCGAGCCAGCCGACCTGCACGGGCGCCACGCGGCGCGCGAGCGCGGCGAGCACCGTGTCCTGGCCCTCGAACGGCTGCAGCCCGCCCGCGTCGATCACGACATCGATCGCGTTCGCCGCGCAGGCATCGGCGAGCGCGTCGGGGACGAGGGGATGCGCCTGGACGTACGCCGGCAGGCCGGCGACCGCGGTCGTGGCGAACAGGAACACGTCGACCTCGGCGGGCGAGTGCGCCGCCAGGACCGGGCGCAGCAGCGCTTCGTGCGGCTGGCTGCACACGTAGGCGATGCGCGGCCGTCCGCGCGGCACGGCCGGCTGCGCGAACTGCATGCGCGAACCGGTGCGAATCCGCGATGCCCGGTGCCAGTCGCGTGCCTGCCGTCCGAGGCCGTCCGCGGTCGTGGCGCCGCAGAACGCCGCCGCGTAGACGCCGGCGCCCTTGAACCAGAGGACTTCCGGATGGCGTCTTTCCGCCTCCGCGACGAGCGCCCGCAACGCCGCGTTGCTCCCGCGGTGGACGGCAACGGCGATCGCATGGCGCAGGGCCTCGCGGACCGCCGCCGGCGAAGCCAGGTCGAGCGCCTCGCGCGCAGGGACGTGGCCGAGCGCGAGCAGGCGCAGCGAGACGGCCAGCGCCGACGGCGAATCCTTCTGCATGCGCAGCAGGCGCCGGCAGGCGTCCAGCGAGGCCGGCGCGCTGCCCGGCGCGTCCGCGCCGCCCTCGGCCAGCATGCGGGCGCGCAGGACGAGGCACTCGAGCCGATCGCGCGCGGACGACGGCACTTCGTCGAGCGCGGCGAGCGCGCCGGTCGCATCGCCAGAGCGAAAGCGCGCTTCCGCCAGCCCGAGGCAGGCGGCGAGGTCGGCGGGGGCGGCTTCGAGCGCGCGTTGCATCGCGAGCCCGGCCTGCGCGGGGCGTCCGCTGTGCAGGAGGATCCCGCCCAGCAGGCGCCAGCCGTCGGCGCGATCCGGCGCCAGGCGCAGCGACTGCTCGATCGCGTACTCCGCCTCGTCATGGCGCTGCTGGCAGTAGCGGACTTCAGCGAGCGCACGCCAGGCTTCGCTCGAGCCCGGCATGCGGCTGGCGGCGCGTTGTGCATGGTCCTGCGCCTGCGCGAGGTGCCCGAAGCGCGCGTATGCAAAGGCGGCCTGCACGTGCGCGGCGTCGTCCTCCGGCATGCACGCGAGCAGGCGGCGGACGCAGCCTAGGGCCTTCGGTTCATCTCCCGCGTCGATCTCCAGCCAGATCGCGGCGCGCAGCGCATCCACGTTGTCCGGGTGCGCGCGCAGGGCGCGGCGGATCCAGCGTCGGGCGGCGGCCGGGCGGTTGCGCTGCATGTCCGCGATGGCCAGCAGGCGCCACAGGGCGTCGACGCCCGCGCCGCCCCAGCGCAGACGCGGCAACAGGCACCGCCGCGCGGCGTCTGTGTCTTCGGCATCGAGGTCGAGCTGTGCGGCGGCGCCGATCGCGGACGGGTGGCGTGGCGAGGCCGCCAGCGCCTCGCCAACCAGCCGGCGCGCTTCTGCGGCTTGACCTCGCTCGCGTTCCGCCATGGCCCGCCGGCAGAGGTCCTGCACGTCCACCGGTTCCCGGATTCCTCCCGAGGGGCCGTGCGCGTCTTCGAGGCGCATCCGGTGCTCGACCAGCGCGACGAGCAGGTCGCCGACGATCTTCGGGGTCGATGCGACGTGCCCAATCGCCTTCTCGCGCGCGCGTGCCGACCAGCGTTCCGGCGCCGTGTGCATGTCGCGCAGCGCGCTCACCCAGCCATCGAATGGACCATCGAGGTCGAGCGTCACGCCGCCCTCGCCGACAACCTCGGGCAGCGCGCCGCGGTTGCTCGCGAGGACCGGCAGGCCGTTCAACTGCGCTTCGATGACGGTGCGGCCGAAGGCTTCCTCCCACAACGAGGGCATCAGCAGCAGGCGCGCCTCGGCATACACCGGCCGCATGTCGTCGGCCGCGTCCAGCCAGCGGATGTTGCCGAGCGCGCGGGCGCGGCGCCGGCAGTACCGGCGCCAGGCCGGGTTGAGGTTCCAGCTTTCCACGACGAGGAACGGCAGCTCGGGGCACGCCGCCGCCAGCGCGAACAGGAACTCGACGCCCTTGATGGCAACAGGATTGACGAACAGGACGTGCCCGCCATTCGCCTCCGCGAGCACGCGCTCGGTTCGCACCACCGGGGGAATGACGCGACTCGCGATCCCGGCGAGGGCGGCCCAGCGGCGCGCGGTGAAGTCCGAGTTCGCGAAGTAGAGTACCTGCGGGTCCGCGACGAGGTGTCCGCCCACCTGGTGCGGTTCGACGTTGTGCAGGTAGGCGGCCGTCGGAAGTCCGGTGTCGAGGCTGGCGATCAGCAGCGGCGCCAGGCGGGAGCCGCTCTGCACGACGATCGCACTGGCGTCGAACTCGCGCGCGACCCGTGCGATCGACCGCTCGGGGTCCGCCGCACGCGTGACCGGGTAGCCAAGGGATGCGTCCGGTCCCGGCGCATCAGCATCGTCGCGCTCATTGTGGCCGCAAAGCACCGCGGCCTCGGCCCCGTTCTCGAGGATCGCAAGGCACAAGTCGTGCGTCGTGGTCTGCAGCCCGCCGTGGACCTCGGGCAAGTGCGGGTGGGTCGAGGCGAACAGGACGCGCATCAGCTCGGGAGCGCCCAGTGGCGCGCGCGCGTCAACCTGAGGTTTCGGAACCGCGCGTCAGGACTGAGTGGGGTTGCTGCCGCCCGAGGTGTCGCGCAGGTTCTTCGAACCGCCTGCGCCACCTGTGTTCGGGTTCGTGAACGTATTGTTCTGGTTGGTGCTGTACAGGTTGTTGGTATTGCCGGCGACGTTGAACCTGTCGAAAATCGTCCTGCCCGTGGCGGGAGGCCCGGATGGTTGCAGCTGAGTCGCGGGAGGCAATCCGAGGCTGGTGAGGAAGCCATTCAACTGGTTGATATCTGACCGTTGCGCAGGCCCCATGACACCGTTGGAAAAACCGAAGCCGAATCCAGGACGATTTATGGTCTGGGTGTTGCCGGAGTTGTCAGTACCCTGCATCTGTTGGCCGAACAGGAAGAATGCGCCCTGCGGCCCAAACATGCCGATTCCTCCACGGATGCCAATGGTCGCGGTGGCGGTGCGAATCTGCGCGCCACTGCGCTTGCTGATCTGGCCGCCAACATAGCGCATCAGGCCCTGCGCCAGTTCGATCACCACGTTGCCGCTCTTCTTCTGCGCGTCGTGCTCGTACAGCTTGACCACCATCGCCGATTTTGGACCGAGGGTGATCGACGACTGGTCGGTGAACATCACGTGCATCGGCGCGTCGGTGTTGTTGGTGATCGGAAGGTCCCGGGTTCCGTTGGTGACCAGGGGCGCGTAGTTCAGGGTGCCGGGCTGCCCGGCGGCGCCCGGCTTCACGGTGGTGACCACGCCGACTTGTCGCTCTTGCGGCGCTGCAGCCGGTTGTCCCAGCGCGGCCGGGACGCTGCCCGAGGTCAGCGCGGCGGCGAGCCACCATTCCTTGGAGATCGGCGGGCTCATCTCAGAAGCTCCTCAGCACGGAGGCCGACACGGCATTGTTGGTGAAACCGTAGTTTGGCAGGTTGGAGCGGTTGCGCGAGCGGTCGTAGGCGAACTGTAGCAGCCACTGGTCGGTCAGCGGGATGATCTGGTTGAGCCCGAAGCGCTTCTCGCGGTCCTCGCGCACCGTGGTCGACAACACCGCCGGATCGGCGCCGCGGTAGTCGCGGTTGGAGAAGCCGACGCTCGCCGTCGTCGTCCAGCGCGACCCGCCCACGGGTCCCGCATAGGACAGCGAATACGCCACCCTGCCATCAAACGTATCGTATTCGTAGTAGGAGCGGCCCGCAGTGGTCCGGCGCAGCCCCAGGTCCGCCGATACCGAATGGCCGCCGTCAAAGGCGTGCAGTAACCCGGTGCGCACGCCGGTGGCGCGTCCGTCGAACTGGTCGGCGGTGGGGGCGTCGACCCGGGTGACGAAGTCGCGCCGCTGTGTGTCGAGGGCGAAGGTGTAGGAGGTCCGGTCGCTCAGTTCGTGGCGGCCGTCCACGCCGACGCCGACGCTGCTCATGAACCGGTGCTGCTGCACGATCACGCTGCTGAACAGAACGTGAGGCCGGATGCTGAAGCGGTCGTTGCCCTCGATGGGACGCAGTTGCAGGCCGCTGTTGCCGTCGAACACGAAGAGATCCGACGGATTCGTGTTGCCCAGCCGCAGGCTGCTCCCGGAGGAAGAGCGGAAGTTCGACGCGTAGACGCCAAGCGAGCTGACGATGGAGGCATAACCGCCCAGTTCGAGGTCGAACTCGTGGTTCAGCCGCGCGGAGGCGAAGAGGTCGGTGTCCGCGCGCCGCCGCGCGCCGGTGTTGGCCACCAGCGCGTTCGCCGAATAGATCGTCGAGGAATCGGTGACGAAGGTCGGGTTCGACTGCCGGCGCACGCCGAAGTTGGCGAAGCCGCCGAAGATCGAGCGCTCCGAGCGTCGGGAGGCCTCGCGCAGCAGCGATTGCGCCGTCTGCAGCTCCGCCGGTGTCAGCCCTCCGATCCGGATCGCGTCCTGCAGCACGACCGAGGCCATGGCAAAGGACTTGAGCCTCAGGTACATCGCGCCGAGTTCTAGGCGGATACGGGGCGGGGCCGTCGGGTCGAGCAGCAGGCGCTCCATCGCCGCGATGCCGCCCTCGAAGTTCTCCGCCTGGATCAGCAGTTCGATGTAGCGCATGAGCTGATCGACGTCGGCCGGGCGCTGCAGGACCTGCCGGAACGCCTCTTCAGTCTGGCGCTCCAGAGACGCCTGGCTGGCGGTCTGGGCCTGGGTCTGCGCGTTGGCGAAACTGCTCGCGGCGACGAGGGTCACCGTTGCCAGCCAACGGGTCAGGGTGGTCCGGCGCCGGAGGGCCGGGAAAGGGCAGTAAGAATTCACCATAAGTCCAGATGCTAAACCATCGCCGTAAAAGAAGAAATCAACGGGCACACCTCTATTCCCAGAGTCCGGCGGGAGGTGTTGGGAAACCGCAACATTCGTGCTTCGTGGGGGATTCTACTCTCCAGGGGATTCCGGCGCGACCCGCCGCAGCATGGCCTGGTCCTCCGAGGGTACCTGGGGGCGCAGGACGGCCGGGTTTCCATGCACCCGGCCGTTCATGAAGTCGTCGATCCGCTCGATCATGCGCACCGGATGCCGGCGCGCCTGCGAAGCGTCTTTCACGAACACCGCCACGAAGTCGTTCCACGCGTCGTCCCGCTGGCGGGTGGTGAACGACTCGAGAAGCGCCGGGTCGTGGCCGCAGCGGCGCCCCCAGTTCTCCAGCGCCACGCCGGCGTCGGGGTAGAAGCGCCAGCAGTCCAGCGGATAGCGGTGGATGTCGCCGTTGGACGGCGCGTTCAGGTAGAAGAGACCCTCGGGCTTGAGCACCCGCAGCGCTTCCTCGAACAGCAGTTAGAAGAACTCGACGTGTTCGAAGCAGGAGGTGCTCACCACCGCGTCGATGGAGCCGGTCGCGAAGGGCAGCCGGTACGGGTCGTCGAGCACCATGTCCACGCCGGGGCCCGCGGTGGCATCGACGCCCACGTACCGGCATGCCGGCGGTGCGATGCCGCGCAGCGATCCGTTGACGTCCATCGAGCCGAGGTCGACGACCGTCGCCGCTCCGACCCCGCCGAGGTAGCAGTCGAAGAAGCGGCGCCCGTTGTCCAGCGCGGTGGTATGCATGGCCCTTTGTCCCGGCGGCGACTCAGCCCATCGGCGCGGGCAGCCACGTGGTGATGGCGGGCACCGCGAAGATCAGCGAGAGAACCGCGATGCTGATGACGACCTAAGGTATCACCTCGCAACAGCTTCTCGCCATTTCCAGGATCGCCGACCTTGACTGCCACCGGCGCGGACTGATCCAGACTGGAGAGGACAGCCTGCTGCGCGTGCAGGCCGGCATGGGGCCTCCCGCGTAGTGATCCGCTACTATCCGCCCATGGCGTTCTCGAGATCCTCTACTTGTTGACCTTCAAACAAGCCCTGCTGCGCGCGTTTCCCGATCATGCGGGACTGGAAGGACTTAGAACTCGCCGGCGCCGGCGCGCAGGCCTGGCCGGTCGCCGCACGGTTCCTGTCGATGGAACCGTCTGCGCTCGCGCAGGCGCTCGCCCCAGCCTATGGCGTCGAGCCGGCGGGCCGGCTGCAGGGCGCGAAGCCGGAGGTGCTGGCCGCGGTGCCGTTCAACCTTTGCCAGCGGCACGCGTTGCTGCCGCTACGCTGGCAGGACGGCGCGCTGGTGATCGCGACGGCGGATCCGTCGGATGACGAGGTCGCCGAGCGGATCAGGTTCCTCGTCGGCAAGCCGCTGCGCTGGGTGCTCGCGCCGCCGCTCGCGCTCGAGGACGCGATCCTCGCGGCCTATGCGCAGGAGGCCGCGCGCGAGTCCGACGGCGATGCCTACGACGAGAACGCCATCGTCAAGCTCGGCCGGGCGCTGATCCTGCAGGCGGTGTCGCAGCGCGCCTCCGACCTGCACCTCCAGCCGCACCTCGGCGCGGCGATGGTGCGGGTGCGCGTGGATGGTCAGATGCGGCGCCTCAGGATGCTTCCCGACGCGGTGGCCGGCATGCTGATCCGCCACTTCAAGGCGCGCGGCGGCATGGATCCGTCGAACACCCGGGTGCCGCAGGATGGCCGCATGTCGATGGTGCTGGACGACCGCGACTGCGACATGCGCCTCTCGGCGCTGCCGACCTCGCGCGGCGAGCGCTTCGTGATCCGGTTCCTCTTCCAGGGACAGGTGCACCGGCTCGGCATGGCCGGTTTCTCGCACGCCGCGCTGCAGACGCTGCGTCGCGCGATCGCGCGGCCGGCCGGCATGATCGTCTTCACCGGCCCCACCGGCAGCGGCAAGACCTCGACGCTCTACGGCATGTTGTCAGAGATCAACCGCAGCGACGTCAACATCATCACCGTCGAGAATCCCGTCGAGTACCGGGTGCCTGGCATTTCGCAGGTCGAGGTCAACGAGAAGGCGGGGCGCACCTTCGCGGCGTCGCTGCGCTCGATCCTGCGCCAGGACCCCGACGTGGTTCTGATCGGCGAGATCCGCGAACGGGAGACCGCCGAGATCGCCGTGCAGGCGGCGATG
>SXGT01878204.1_pt1 | contig 13938 bp, 14 predicted proteins | sample 3176221 | NCBI WGS metagenome assembly SXGT01 (sample SAMN11356862, study PRJNA531348) | freshwater metagenome | isolation source: freshwater sample F1-120 | place: China: Fuxian Lake, Yuxi | collected 2017-12-25 | reverse complement strand
CAAGAATGGCTTGATAATATGCTCAGCATCACCGAAAGAAATTTTGGCACATCGAATCGTAGCCGCGACAACTTCTCGGCATTTACGATTTGCTTGAGTGAGGCAATGGCAACAATATAAAATATGGAGCGCTTTGAGGGCGGTTTGAGGTTTTTCTCAGCGCAAGAATCACAGGCAAGGCAATCATTTTTTCGAGTGGATTTTGAAAACAGACGAAATATTTAGCGAGACTTTACCAGCGCCTTCAATTAAGGGGAATGAAAATTGCCTAGCGGTCGGCACACGTCTCTCAGATTTTGAGATCACCGGCGTACTGGGTGAAGGCGGCTTTGGGATTGTGTATCTCGCGTTCGATCATTCCTTACAACGCACCGTCGCAATCAAGGAATACATGCCCGGAACGCTCGCGGGGCGCATTCCAGATGGCAGCGTGGCAGTGCGTGCAGAACGTCACCAAGAAACATTCTCAGCGGGCTTGAAGAGTTTTATTAATGAAGCCCGTTTGCTCGCGCAATTCGATCATTCTGCTTTGGTGAAAGTGTATCGATTCTGGGAAGAAAACAAGACCGCCTATATGGCTATGCGCCACTATGACGGCAATACACTTAAAGACATCGTCGTCAATCGCCCAGAGCGCGTCACAGAGGCTTGGCTAAAATTTATTTTCAAACAAATTTTAGATGGTCTCGAAACCCTGTATGCGGTCAAAATCTTGCACCGTGACGTTTCTCCTGACAATATTATCGTGCAAAAAAATGGTGATGCTGTTTTGCTCGATTTTGGTTCCGCCCGTCAGATCATTGGTGACATGACCAAAGGCTTGACGGTAATTTTGAAACCAGGATATGCACCAGTAGAGCAATACGCCGATGACGACTCTATGCAACAAGGCCCGTGGACCGATATTTACTCCTTAGCCGCGGTGATGTACTTTGCCATCGTCAAACAACCGCCACCGATGTCCGTAGGACGGATGGTCAAAGATGGCTTAGTCCCGCTACACAAAGGCGAGCATCCTGGCTTTAGTGAAAAGTTTTTGCTAGCGATCGATCAGGCCTTATCAGTAGACCCGACTGCACGACCACAAAGCATGGACGAGTTTCGCCGTTTGCTGGGGATTAGGGACTCCGCTTCATCGCGTGGCGGGCGCTCCGGTGGCACGCCCGCAAAAGTAGTCTCGGCGCCTGTGCCGAAAGCACCAGAGGCACCTGTCGCTTTGCAGGTAGTTGAGACTTCAAAAAAACTATCGCCGAGCAAGGTCAGTCTAGCAACAGCCATCCCGACAGTCATCCCAGCCGCAATACAGCAAGTGGGCGACAAAATAAAGAAATTGGGGTATATAAAACTAGGCTTAATCGCCGTAGCGATGGGTTTGACTATCCTTTTAGTTTTCTTGATCTCAGCCTCACGGAAACAAGAGCCTGCGCCGAATGTGGTTATGGACCCTGCAAATGACATAGCAAGTGCTCCCGATAGAAACTTGCCGGCAACGGCACCCAATATTCCCGACACTGCCAGCACTCCAACGGCCAACTTACCAATCAACGCCGTTGCCACCAATATGCCGACAGCCGCCACGGCAATCGAAAAAAACGCCGTAGAAGAAAATGAATGGGCGAGTCTAATCAATAACCCCAACACTAAGATCGAGGCTCTGCAAGCATTTTTGGCCAAATACCCGCAAGGAAAATTCGTCGCCGCAGCCAATGCAAAGCTCCTAGAAATAAACAAAGCCACAGGTGCGGTGATTGCGCCCGAGGCGTCCAAAGTCGATACCGCACCACCAAAAGTCACGGTGAAGCTGGCGATCCGCCCATGGGGAACCGTTTTCGTTGATGGGGTACAAAGCGGCGTAAGCCCACCTTTGAAAAAACTCAACCTCACTGAAGGTAAGCACACGATCAAAGTCACGAACCCAGGCTTCGCTGATTTCTCAACGGAAATCGTATTGAGCAAGAAAAATCCACCCACGATTGAACACGAATTTGTTTCGAAATGAACAGTCGAAATAACCTTCACCCATAGACCAAAGAGTAAGCAGATGCAAACGACTTTCAAGCCTTTTTATCGCACACCCATCCTGTCATGCTTCGTTTTGTCATGCCTACTATTAGCAGGATGTGAGTCGCTACAGAAATCGGAACCCAAGCCCCCAGCGCCAGTAAAAGAGGCCGAAACCAAGCCAACACCAGCACCCGTCACTGTCGCAGCACCAATCGTTGCGCCGGTCATTAGCCCCGACATGCAAGCATTAAAAGATGGCCTACAACTGTATAACAACGGCGACTACGCGGGGGCGATAAAAAAGTTGAATACTTCCGCAGAAATTTGGGGGGGCCAAAACAAGACCATACAACTAGAAGCGATAAAACATATCGCGTTTAGCTATTGCGTCACGTCTAAAACCCTACTTTGCCAACAACAGTTTGAGCGCGCACTCAAACTTGATCCCAATTTTGATTTAGCCGCCGGAGAAAAAGGTCATCCTCTATGGGATCCCGTATTTTTGAAGAGCAAAAATCCCAAAAAAACCAAGTAGGAATATTGAGGGCTCTGGGATCGCGCTGCAGAAAGTCGCATAGGCGCTTGGGCAACGAGAGTGCGACTACCCTATCCTCTTCAAAAACACATCATCAATTTCCAAATTTGGCCCAAACTGATAAGTGGTTTCGCCTACGTGTTGGAAACCCGCTTTGCGATAAAAAGCGGCGGCTCTTTGATTGTGTTTCCACATGCCCAGCCAAAGATATTCTGCGCCGGCTTCTATAGCGGCTTGCTCTGCTGCGGCTAGAAGCGGGAGAGCGGCACCCTTGCCATGCCAACTTTTTTTGAGGTAATAGCGATATAAGGCAATGGCCTTTTCTTGGGTAATGCAAGCTGGCTGCGGTTTATGCGCTACCTGTGCAAAACCGATGAGTTCGTCTGCGTGAAACTGCAACAACACCGCGTAATTCGGATTGCGGATTTCTGCTAGTTGTTGTTCCAGGCCAAAGGCCTGATCACAATGTTGACGCACGTCTTCAGGGTCATTGAGCTCCAGATAGGTATCGATAAAAGTTTGCCGTCCTAAGATCGCTAAGGCGGCAGCATCAGCGTCGGCAGCTCGCCGGATAACATACTGCATGGTTTATTTCACTTCCTAGGGTCTTTATGTTGATTTTGTCAGATCCGCACAGGCATCTGGTTTTAAAGGGCCGAATACTTTGCGCAAGCCAGCGATACCGCCCATCTGCACGATATACACTTCTTTTTCATTCGCACTGACATACAAGAAATGACGATAGCCATCGCGAATTTTGCCAACATCGTTCAGGAGGTGGAGTTTGATAGTGGGGTCAAATTGCGGCGCGGGGTCGACCAGCGGCAACTCTTTGGTCAACCCCACCGCGCTGACGCAGGCCTGAAAGTGTTTGACCAAATGATGCTCAGGTTCCGCCGCACCGCTCGTGCTCTTGGCGCTATGTTGGGCATAACTCTGCATACTCGTCACTCCGGCTAACAGCACGCTTGCACTTAATATTTTCTGAAATTTCTTCATGGTGTCTCACAAATGTAGTTCAAAAAAAATGCCTGTTGATGCAGTGCTCTGTCACGTCAGACTTGATCCAGCATGAGACTTAACGATGGATCTTGTGTTCAAAAAAATGATTGCTCTATATGACTGGGCTGGGAAGTTACACCAAAAGTTTAGTTTTACCTCGCGCCTCGGGGAGGTGCTATTTTATGACCATGCCCTGGCCTGTAGGTAATTCCAAAACCTTATACCCTCTTTTTTCTAGCCACGGATCCTCTGCCAATTTCTGATCGCGGTAATATGCCCAGCCGTAGTCGTCTAAGATGAGTACCGCCCCCGGCACCATTCGGTCAAATAGCACCTCCAATACACCGATTTCTGCGTCTGCGCTATTGATGTCCAGGTGCATAAATGCGATTTTTTCAGGTGCCGCGATGGCCAAACTTTCTGGTACCTTACCTTGTGTTATACACACATTTGAATATTCAGAGAAACGCTGCTGCACCTGTCTATATAGCTGTTTGCTATGTTCTGGCATACTGAAATGCGGCATCGAATTGTCGTGCTCAAACAAGTCGTATAAAAAGTATTTCTTATTGGGTTGTTTCTCAAACTCCACATAATCGCACACCACCCGGGCTGTGGTTCCCTTGTAGCACGCAATTTCAACCAAGTCGCCATCTAACCTCATACCATTGTTAGCGGCCCAGCATACAGTCGCAATGCGCCAGATGACCGCTTTTTCAACATCGGTCGTGGCATGCTTAGTAAAGGCCGACATGAATTTCTCATCCTCCAGAAAACTCAGATTTTTGTTATAGGTGAATAACTGATCGCCAGTAAAAATTCCTACTTGCGCGAAGATTTGATCGACCGCGTATTGAATACCCTTGATAAACTCGTCGCCACTCTTAACACCGTAAAATGCCTTAGTTGACCAATTTTTCATTTTTTATCCTTTTTTTGTATTCTGCAAATATTTAGGTTCAATACATATTCGAGGTCACACGCACATAGTCGCACATTCTGGATCAAGTTTAACTGGGATTTTCTATATGAACACTCCCCGGTTGCCAAGGTCTTATTATAAAAGCCTGTCTTGCACGAACCCTACTTTATGACAAATGTCAGCTCGAACTTATGGCAAAGCACTCTGGTATGCCAAGCAGAAGATCGACATACTGCACATCACATCTACAACAAAGGAACTTCTCCATGAAATTTACGACCACTTTCAAGCGTAGTTTGCTCGCTGTTGCCAGTCTCGGCGCCTTTGCCAGTTTTCAAGTTGAGGCTTCGACCTTGATTCAACATGTGCGTGTCTTCGATGGTGAGCGCATGCTGTCCGCCCGCCATGTGCTGATCGATCAGGGAAAAATCGTCGATGCCAATTACAAAGGAAAGATCAACAGCGACATGAAACTAATTGATGGCAAGGGGCGAAGTTTATTGCCAGGGCTGATTGATGCGCATGTCCACGCTTATCAGGATCAAGATCTGCCCTTATTATTTGGCGTCACTTCACACATTGATATGTTCAACGCAGTAGAACAGATGCAGGGCGTCAAAAAGCGTATGGCTAACGGCACCAACAAGTCGGCCCCCGACCTGTTTTCTTCGGGCACGCTGGCTACCGCTCCCAAAGGTCATGGCACCGAATATGGCATGACTATCGAAACGCTGGTCAAGCCAGAGGAAGCACAGGCTTGGGTTGATAAGCGCGTTGCTGAGGGTTCAGATTTTATTAAGATCGTGATGGAACATGGCAGCGAACGTTATGCCTTCAACAGCTTGGATTTGGCGACGGTGCAAGCCTTAATCAAAGCCAGCCATGCGCGCAACAAGCTCGCCGTGGTTCATATCAGCACATATGACGATGCGCGTGCAGCTCTGGCGGCTGGTGCCGACGGACTGGTGCATTTATATAACGGCGCAGAGAGCCGTGCCGAACAAACAAAAGAACTCATTACGCTGGCTAAAAAACATAAGGCATTTGTGATTCCTACATTCTCGGTCTTAGAGAGCGTCGCAGGAATAAAAGCAGACGATATTTTGCAAGATGCTAGCCTCACCTCGCTGCTCAGCAAGGCGCAACTGGCGACCTTGAACACGACCTACGGCAAGATCACCAAGCCTGAACTGCTTGCTGCGCCGAGTAAGTTGAGCGCAGCTCTGCACGCTGCCGGTATTCCAGTGTTGGCGGGCACCGATGCTGGAAACAGTGGCACGATGCACGGCATTAGCGTGCATCATGAAATGGCGGCGTTAGTCAAAGCAGGGCTCAGCCCCAATGCGGCCTTAAGTGCTGCGACTGCGGCTCCTGCCAAGGCGTTCCGCCTGGCTGACCGCGGCAGAATCGCGAAGGGTTTAAAAGCTGATTTGTTATTAGTTGAAGGCGACCCGAGTATACAAATTCAAGATAGCCGCCGCATCGTCGAAATCTGGAAAGACGGCGAAATCGTTTCTCCATTACGCGCGGAAAAACGCGATCAAGTGCTGAAGGCAGCCACTACAAAGAAACTCGCAATCGCCTTACCTCAAGACGGTCGTATCAGCCAATTTAGCGCCAGCAAATTCGCCAGCCCTTTCGGCCTCGGCTGGTTCCCGACTAACGACAGTCCTATGGGAGGAAAGTCCAGCGTCGCGTTACAAGTTGGCGAGCTTGACCCCACCGGTCAAACAGCCCTGCTGATTAAGGCCAACGTACAACCTGGCTTTGCTTTCCCTTGGGCCGGTGTGGTATTTTTCCCCGCGCAACAAGCGATGCAGCCAGCAGATTTAAGCAATGCAAACACACTCAAGTTCAAAGTCAAAGGCGATGGCAAAAAATATCAGGTCGGCTTCACTATGCAAACGAGCTTTATTCCAACAACACAGAGTTTCACTGCAGATGCAGAGTGGAAGGAGATCAGCCTGCCTTTTTCTGCATTCAAAGGTCTGGATGCCAGCATCGTAACCATGCTAAGCTTCAATGCCGGACCTGAGTCCGGCGGCTATCAATTTCAAATCGCGGATGTACGTTTAGTTCGCGAGTAAACCGACTAAGTTTCAGTTGACGATGTCATTTTTTTCTCCCCTCATCCGTATCTGGAATGCACCCTGGATTCCAGCGCGGTATGGCAAAGCACCTTATTTTTGGTTGCTCTCCTTCGTGATGTTTGGTTGGCGTTACATTTATGTCGCGCCGACCGCTGGCGAGTTAGGTTTGCTAGCGGTGAGTTTCTTACTTTTCCTACCCGTCTATCTCTACAGCTTTTGGGTACATGACTGGCGTGCGGCTTTGTCGATTGCATTCATTTGTATGTTAGGAATCGCTTGGGCACCTTTTAACTTTGGCAGCTCCAGTTTCGTCATCTTTGCCGCTACCATGTGCTCGCGCTTTCACCGCAAAACGCATGCGTATCTGGCGCTAGCTTGCGTTTTCTCCGCAGTTGCACTGGCTAGTTTTGTGTTGAAACTAGAGACCTACTTCTGGATACCCGCGCTCATTTTCAGCATACCTAGTGCTGTCGGCGCCATCATAGGAGAACGCCTGCAACGCGCGAATCAAAAACTCTTTCGCAAACAAGAGGAAATTGAACATCTCGCGGCACTCGCAGAGCGCGAACGCATCGCTAGGGATTTGCACGATTTGCTTGGACATACACTCTCTGTGATTACGCTCAAAGCAGAGCTAGCGCGAAAATTGTTTGACCGCGACAAGGCGGCATGCCAACAAGAGATCGCCGACATAGAAAGCACCGCAAGACAAGCGCTGGCGGAAGTACGCTCCGCCGTTCTCGGCTATCGTGCGACAGGCTTGGCACACGAACTCAAGTCGGCACTCAATACGCTGGCCTCAGCACAAGTTCAAGTCGACACCAGTATCAGTTCAGCACCGCTGCCTGCCGCATTAGAAAACGTTCTGGCGCTAGCGTTGCGTGAGGCGGTGACGAACATCATTCGCCATTCGCAGGCAAGGTTTACGCGTATTTGCCTTGATACAGATGACAAAGAAGTGCGCTTTCACATTTCTGACGACGGTTTCAAGGCAAACGGGGAAGTTTCCCCACTAATACGTGGCAATGGCCTAATTGGCATGCAAGAGCGCGTCACTGCACTCGGAGGGACATTGACAATGGGCATTCAAGATGGCGTGACGATAGACATCTCGCTCCCCATACAGACATCAAACGACCATGACTAATTCAAAACAAATTAGACTTATCATCGCAGAAGATCAAGCACTGGTTTCTGGTGCGCTTGCCGCCCTTCTGCGACTGGAAGAGGATATCGACGTCATTGCGCAGGCTAAGAATGGCAAAGAGGCGCTGCAACTATGTCAGCAGCATCAACCCGATATTCTTATCACAGACATAGAAATGCCCATCATGAGCGGGCTGGAGCTTGCCAGTGAATTGCAAACCCTTAAACTCTCCACCAAGGTCGTCGTCCTTACCACGTTTGCCCGCACTGGCTATTTGCGCCGCGCATTGGCGGCTGGTGTGCGCGGCTATATGCTGAAAGATGCGCCTGCCGAGGACTTGGCGAAGGCAATACGCAGTGTCCATCAAGGCGGGCGAGCCATCGCGCCCGAGCTGGCGATTGAAAGCTGGAGCGGCCAGCAAGACCCGCTGAGCGAGCGCGAGAGGCAAGTCTTGCGCCTCGCAGGCACAGGCTCAAGTAGCAACGAGATTGCAAAAATCATGCACTTATCGGAAGGGACGGTGCGTAATTATTTATCCGAAGCGATCAGCAAACTCAACGCAAAAAACCGCGTGGAAGCCTATCGCCTGGCGCGGGATGAGGGATGGTTGTGAGTTGCCGCTTCCTTAGACGAAAATGAAGCGGAGATCAGACAAAAAAAGCGACGCTACCCGATAAAAGTAGCGTCGCTTTTTTGTTAGCGCTCAAGCGAGCACTGACAATGACTATCGATTACTTCTGTTCAGCTTGGCCGACGACGCTATTGCGACGGGCAAATGCAAAGTACACAACCAGGCCAATAACAGTCCAAATGCAGAAATACTTAATCGTTTTAGCCCAGTCCAGGCTGGCAAACAAGACAGCGCAACCAACCACCGCCAATGGTCCGATTACCCAAATCATCGGAGCGCGGAATGGGCGCTTACGCTCTGGTTGTTGAACGCGCAAAATCATTACACCAATAGCGACTACGAAGAACGCAAACAAGGTACCCGTATTGGAAATATCAGCAAGTTCTGCTACCGGGAACATCGCGGCAAACAAAGCTACCAATAAACCTGTCACGATGGTGACGACGTGTGGTGTGTGGAAGCGTGGATGAACTGAGGCGAAGGCTTTTGGCATCAAACCGTCACGCGCCATTGTGAACAAGATACGTGTCTGACCAAAAATCATCATCAAGATCACGGAAGGCAAAGCGATAATCGCTGCAATACCAACTAAATCACCAATACGTGGGTATCCCAATTCACGCAAAACAAATGCCAATGGCTCTTTAGACTGAGACAAAGCACCACCAGGTTGCGCACCAACTGCACCGACGGCTGCATAGGCAACGAACCGATAGAAAATCGTGCATAAGCCCAAAGAACCGATCAAGCCGATAGGTAAATTACGATTTGGATCTTTTGTTTCTTCCGCGGCAGTCGACACTGCGTCAAAACCAACGTAGGCAAAGAAAATCGAAGCTGCAGCACCTAATACGCCAGCGCCATTCATTGGAGAGCCCCAACCGTTAGGCAACATTGGCTCGAAATTAGCGCCTTTTACTGCTGGCAGAGCCAAGACCACGAACGTGGTCAGTGCAGCGATCTTTACAACCACCAACACGGCAGTGACTTTTGCGCTCTTAGAGGTACCGATCACTAACAACCATGTAATGACAAGGGCAATCAAACACGCGATCAAGTTAAACGTGCCAGCGGCCGTCGTACCATCCGCCAATGTCACGACATCACCTGGACCGGCTGTCAGACTCAGTGGCAAGCCCATGCCAATTGAATGCAAGAAACCGTTCGCATATCCAGACCAACCCACCGCAACCGCACCCGCAGCGACCGCATACTCGAGGATCAAAGCCCAGCCCACCATCCAGGCAACGAGCTCACCCAAGACAGCATAGGAATAAGTGTAGGCAGAGCCGGAGACAGGTACCATCGCTGCGATTTCGGCATAGATCAAAGCCGTCAATACGCACACAATACCTGCAATGATAAAGCTGTACATCATGCCTGGACCAGCTTTATTCGCAGCGACCGAAGTCAACACGAAAATACCAGTACCAATCACCGCACCCACACCCAACATCATCAAATCAAACCAGCCCAATTGGCGTTTGAGTCCTTTTTTCTCCGCCGTCTCCAGAATCTGGTCTAACGATTTCACACGATCAAAAAACATAGTGTTTCCTTAAGGCAATTACAAAATAGGTAGAGGACTTACGCAAACCGTCCCAGACAAGGTGCCCAGACAGGCAAGACCTTATTCAGCAAGGATGAAAAAGCGTTTGGAACCGTTTTGGGTAAGTCGCCAGTTAGTTATTATTCCCCTTCAAGCAGGTCAAGAAAGGGCTGTTTTTGTCAAACCTGCGTAACATAAGCGATTTATAGCTAAACAGTAAAGAGAAAAGATGCGAAAAAATGTGCTTTCATCATCATTCGCGCAAACTTTCTGCACTGCATAGCAGCAAACGCGGGCATAAGATAATAAAAATAAAATGGAGTTCCGTTGATTTATGCTTCACGTGCTCCCCCTGCCTCCCGCTAATTTCTGCCATTCGTCATACGCAAAAGGACGTGAATCCAAATTCCTGTATATTGGATTCGTTAGAGAATTGCTGAATTTAACCCCATTAGCTAGCGTCCAAGCGCGTCCTCAGAGCTTTCAGTTTAATTTTTATTTTGACTACAAAATGATTTCTTTACGCCTTAGTGCCACTCTCATTTCTCACTTTCTAGTCGCCAGTTTTGCGACGCTCACGCTTGCCCATGCTCAAACGCCGCCCACAAAACCCACGCCGCCGAGGGTGTTTCTTTACGAAATTATCGCCCCAGCTGGTGGCGAACAGCCGGCAGCTAGCGCGCATCTGCTCTTCACGCTCCCATTTGCCAAGTCTGACTTTTACCCGCTCAGCGATGAAGTCATGCAAGCTTACAAAAACGCCGATACTGTTACGATCGAGGCTGATATCAGTGATGAACGAAGAAACTCTGCCGCGGCTCAAGTTCTGCGCTATGCAAAGAAGGATCATCTTAAACGACACCTCACTCCGACAACTTGGGCCAGTCTCAACAAGATGTTAGGCAAACAGGCACAACAGTTTAGAAACGACCATGCAACCAGCGTTGCCATGGGCTTGCGAATGAGTGTCGCGATGGATTTCGGATATCAGGTTGAGCTCGCGACGGATCTGCACTTTATCCGGGCCGCAAAACACGATGGCAAAAGTGTCGTCGAACTCGACAGCATAGAAGCGCGTAATCAGCGCCTGGCAAGTCTTTCCGACAAAGAAGCTGATGCCTATCTCGGTGCTACACTAAAAGCCTATCAGAACGGTGAGCTGTCAAAAGAGACGCTAGCGATTGAAGAAGCCTGGCGCAACGGAGAACAACCGGCATTGACCAATGCGCTTAGCATTGCCATCAATCGCGATCTGGGCTCACAAAAAATTCACGCCCTCCTATTCGCCGGGCGCAATCCAGACATTGCCGAACAACTGCATCAACAAGCTGGGCAAAATAAGAAAGTATTTGCAATTTTGGATGTCGCCCGCTTAGTCGGAGAAAAAAGTATACTGCGGATTTTAGAAGACAAAGGCTACCGCATCCAACGCGTGACGCCTTGATTTTTGCATGCAAACAGACACAACATTGAAAGAACACCCCTGGATCGTCTTCGCCAATCCCGGTGAACTCGAGGCCTGGATGGAATTAAACAACCAAGAATTACAACAGCTTTTAGGAAATAGCCTTCCTAAAGGACAGGGAATTTGCCTGAACTTGTTGCATGGTGGAGAAATCTACTTTCACACCAACGGAGATGGCGATATTCTTTTAGACGTGACGGCAGAAGCGGCGTGGGTACAACCTGTGATCACAGCCACCACGCGTCAAGCGCCACCCAAGGGACAAATTTGGCGCTTACCTGGCGGTGTGTTAATTGAACTTTTGATGGGGCTAAACACCATAGTTGCCAGCAGCCGACTGGTGTTGCAGCATCGGTATTAAAATTTTGCAACCGTATCGTCAGTGAGGTTTGCCATGAGTAAGATGTCACATCCGCTTTGCCGTTTCGCCCTAAGTGCGGCTTTACTTGCAACACTATTTGCCTGCGGCGGCAACACCCAACAAAGCGCATCGACACCGGTATTGCAGGGCGCGCCCCCCGCGGCCCCCGCCGACGTCATTGCCACTTTCGCCGGCCCTCGCAATAATTACCGCATCATTCGCACCACCACAGGTTTTACGGTGAAAGATTTAGTTGGCAACGGTGGGGATGTGATGCTGACCAACCACACCATTGCCAAATTTTCGAATATGTTCATCAGCCTTACTGCGGGTGATCAATCAAAAACTATTTCAGCAGCCGATCTCAAAACTCTGACAGAACTCTACATCGCCTTCTTCAACCGCGTCCCCGATGGCAATGGCATGATTTATTGGATAGAGCAAATTCGCGGTGGCAGGAAGCTAGAAGATATCGCCAATAATTTTTATGCGGCAGCGATCATCTTTTCCGATGTCACAGGCTATAAAGCCGACATGAGCAATGCTGACTTCATCCGCGTCATTTACAAGAATGTTCTAGGCAGGGATGAAGTCGATACAGAAGGAATGGACTATTGGAGCGCCTCTTTGACCAACGGAAAAGAAACCCGTGGCACCCTGGTGCGCACGATTATCAACGGCGCCCATACCTATAAAGGGCACGAATCTTTGGGTTGGGTCGCAGATTTACTCGACAACAAAGTCAGCGTTGGCTTGTATTTTGCCATCCAACACGGCATCAACTACAACACGGATAACGAATCGATCAGCGAGGGCATGAAAATCGCCAGCCTGATCACGCCTACCGATATCAATGCCGCCAAGGCTAAAATTGGCGTCACCGATGCCTTATTCGATCTCACCGCCGCGGTCAGCACTAGTGAATTTGATCAGGTGCAGACCATCATCAACGCGCGTTGCATCAGTTGTCACTCGGCGCAAAGAGCAGAACAAGGTATCGCCTTACACACCGCTGCACTGATTCGACAAAATGCTGGTGCTGTCTACATCGCCGCCGTGGTGAATCGTACTATGCCACAAGGTGGTTCTCTATCGGATGCCGACATCACCACTATCAAAAACTGGTTTGAAAGTGGCGCTAAATGATACGCTTATTTAGTCTGGTTGTAGCCTTCGTCTTGTGCGTGACACTCCCGGCTGGGAGTGTTCGTGCGCAAGAATCTTTTCCACTCAACTTTGATCTACCGACAGCAACTGCCAAGATCAATCTGACCCAATTATCTGGAAAAGTCGTCTATGTTGATTTTTGGGCTTCGTGGTGTGCGCCTTGCTTGCAGTCTTTCCCCTTCATGAATGAATTGCAGAGCAAATATGGCGATAAAGGCCTGCGTATCGTGGCGATCAGCGTCGACAAGGAACGCGCTGATGTCGATACCTTTCTGCGTAAAAATCCCGCTCAATTTATCATCGCCTTTGATCCCGCAGGCCAGATAGCCAAGCAATATCAAATCAAAGGCATGCCCACCAGCTATCTGATCGGGCGCAACGGGCAACTCATCAAAATTCATCGTGGCTTTAAAAACACCGACCGCGAACAAATTGAACGCAGCATACAAGAGGCCCTGAAATGACCCGACGACACATCGCCCTGCAAAGCCTCGCCGTGATCACACTCCTCAGCCAATTAAGCGCCTGCTCTCATCTTGGAAAAGTCGAAGCCTGGGAAAAAGGCGCACTCGCAAAATCTGAAATGCGCCTAGACAAAGACAGACTCGCCTTCAAAAACGCCGACCACATCTACACCAGCCGAGAAGGCGCCAGCGGTACAGGAAGCGTGGGTGGTGGTGGTTGTGGTTGTAATTAACGCGCATCAGTAAATCGAACATGCAAACTATCCAAACAGACCAAACCCCAAACAAGCTAGCCAACTCCATCCTCATCGCTGCCATGAGCTTGACTGGCGTAACTGCTGGAGTGGCAGGAATCAGCGGCCAGGTGCAGGCCGAAGAGGCTCCTGCGAAGGCTGATATCAGTGTAAAATTTTTGCGTTATCACGAGAGCCAGCCCGGTTTAGAGCGCATTCACGTCAATTCACCCGCACTGGCTTTGTCGGTACCGATCGCGGGTGTCTGGAGTCTCGACGCCAGCATGGTGTCGGATTCGGTTTCTGGTGCCTCACCGCGCTATCACACCGTCATTTCCTGCGCTTCTAAGATGAGTGATTTCCGGCGT
>SXGT01367434.1_pt1 | contig 13938 bp, 14 predicted proteins | sample 3176221 | NCBI WGS metagenome assembly SXGT01 (sample SAMN11356862, study PRJNA531348) | freshwater metagenome | isolation source: freshwater sample F1-120 | place: China: Fuxian Lake, Yuxi | collected 2017-12-25 | reverse complement strand
TGCTGCCTTCCGGCCCTGGGGGAGTTCACAGGATGGACGCCGCGCGGGGTCCGAGTGCCGAGTGTAGTACCCCGCCTCATTGCGGAGGGTGGTCGGGCGTCTCCCTGCCGTCGGCTACCATGGCCGACGGAGGATTCGCCTAGTGGCCTATGGCGCTCGCCTGGAACGCGGGTTGGGTTAATAGCCCTCAGGGGTTCAAATCCCCTATCCTCCGCAGTTGGTCCGGGGCGTGACCGAAGATCGATCTGGTCGCGCCCCGGGACCACAAACTCGTTCTAGGAGGAGTATGCGGCGCGGTATCGCATCGCTGTGGCACGCGTCATCGCTGGTACTCGCCGGGGTTCTGTTCTTCCTCTTTGTGCTTCCACGCTGGTTCGAGCTGACCGGACAGTGGCCGGGCACCCTGGGCACCGCGCTGCGCATCGTGTGCGGCGTGCTGGTGGGTCTGACGGCGCTGCCGGTGGTGCTGACCCTGGCGCGCACCCGCAAACCCGAGCTCGGCACGCCGGCGCTGGCGCTGTCGCTGCGGGTCTGGTCGATCGTCGGACATATCGCGGCCGGGGTGCTGATCACGGGTGCCGCCATCAGCGAGATCTGGCTGGATCTGGATAGCGCCGGCCAGTGGCTGTTCGGCATCTACGGCGCCGCTGCCGCGATCGCCCTGCTGGCCGCCTTCGCGTTCTACCTGGCCTTCGTGGCCGAGTTGCCGCCGCCGCCGCCGAAACCGCTCAAGGTGAAGTCCGAGCAGCAGAGCCGGCGCGGACGCGGCGCGGACGCCTCGAGCACCACCGACGAGACCGTCGCCGAGCCTGCCGAGGACACCTCGGAGGACAACTCGGAGGCCACCGAAGATCCCGATTCCGACGAATCCGATTCTGCGGAGTCCGCCGACACCGCGGACGAGCCCGAGTCGACCGAGGACGCCGAACCGGTCCAGGAAAACGCCGCTGACGAGGGCAAACTGCGCAATCGCCGGCCGTCGGGGAAGTCCCGCCGGGGCCGCACGCGCGGTGGCATCGCCACCGAGGATTGACGTTCCCGGCGTCAATTACGTCGACAGTTCGCCCACTCACAGTCACTATTGAGGGGAAACCTCTGGCGCTCGGAAGGCGGCGAATGCGCAAGGTCCACTCGCGGCGGTGGCTCACCGCCTTGGTCTCCGCCACTGCTGCCGTTCTGCTGGTCTCCCCTGCCACCGCTCTCGCCGAGCCGGCCGACCTGTCCCGGGCCGCCGATCAGGTCGAGCCGTCGGTGGTCCGGCTGGACACCGTCGTCGACTATCAGCGCGTGATGGGCACCGGCACCGGTTTCGTGATCGACGGCGGCGGTCAGGTGCTGACCAACTACCACGTCGTTCAGGGCGCCGATGTGATCACCGCCGTGGTGGGCGGGCGCTCCTTCGGCGCCGATATCGTCGGCTACGACCGTGGCCGCGACATCTCGGTACTGCAGTTGCGTGGGGCCGGCGGGTTGCCGCCCGCGGCACTGGGCGATTCCAACGGCATCGTGATCGGGGAGCCCGTCATCGCCATCGGCAACGCCCGGGGCAGCAACAGTCCGCTGACCCGCGAATCCGGCACGGTCACCGCACTGGGCCGCACGATCAGCGCCGAGGACGAGCTCACCGGCGCCAAGTCCCAGATGAACGGACTGTTCGAGATCGCCGCACCCGTGCGGGCCGGTGACTCCGGAGGTCCCGTGGTCAACGGCGCCGGGCAGGTCATCGGCGTGACGACCGCGGCGACCGTGAACTTCCGGACCGACCCCGGTGGTGAGGGTTTCGCCATTCCGATCAACGACGCGATGGCGATCGCCAATCAGATCCGGTCGCGCATACCCTCGGACACCGTGCACATCGGCCCGCCGACACTGCTGGGAGTCGGGGTCAGCAGCGCCGAACAGCACGAGGCATTTCCCGGCGTGCTCGTGCGTGAGGTGCTGCCGGGCGGTCCGGCCGAGATGGCCGGACTCGCCAATGGTGATGTGATCCTGACCATCGACGAGACCCCGATCGAGTCTGCCGCCGATCTGACCCAGGTATTGGACCGGCACTACCCGGGCGATGTGATCGGGTTGACGTGGATCGATCGCGCGGGGCAGCAACGCACCGGCAAAGCCGCACTAACACCCGGCCCCTAGGTTTTGCTGAGCGATCGCTCAACACTGGAAAACCCCGCCTGACGGCGCCCACGCGCGTCGCCGCGGAAATTCACCAATTTCCTGCTCACGGGTCGCGTTGCCGCACACGGCGTTGCTCGATCCGGTGTCGGCGACCCTTGTGACCGGCCTTACATCGCGGCGCCGATGAGGTCACGGACACCGTCCAACGATGTGGCGGCCTCCGCCCGTCCCGACGGCGGCGGTCACGGGGACGCCCGGGCGGGTCATCGGCGCGCAGATTCCAGGCGCACCTCGTGTGTGACATCCCGCCACGCCGGCCCCCCGCGGATCCACGCGGGAGCTGCCCCCGCACAGCCCTTCGCATCGACACCGGATCCTCGGTGAGGCAACGCATTTCGAGTGCACGATGCACCGGAGGGGGTACGGACGCGCGGGCCCTCCTGGCACCGGACCGGACCGGACCCGTCGGGCCGGCGAACCGGCCCGCAGTACCGGACCGCACCGGACCGCCGCGGCCCCGACACCCACACAGAACCGTTGCCGGCACCCCCGGACGGTCCGTCTCCAACGACTTAGGCCTGGCTAACTTCCGGGTGGGGCTGGCAACCGACTGTGAGGTTGCTGGAGGGACGATTAGGTCTTTGACCAGGCAAATGTCGGCAAACTCGGGGGCGCGTTGGGGCTTCCGCCAAGATCAGGTGGAGGTTACATTTAGCTGAACATCGCGCCCAGGCTTGTGCATCACACGCCCCGCTGCCGATGAAGTGGGGAGACACCGTGGTCCAGACAGCAGTCATCGCGTACCTGATCGGATGGGTGGCCAGCGCCGCCGTCGTCTACGTGGCGAGCAGCCGTCTCAACGATCCCCGCAACCCGGCCCCGCACATCCTGATCCTCAGCGCCGTGGCCGGCGCCCTGTGGCCGATGCTGCTGCTCGGAGCCGTCGAGTTCAGCTCGCTGGTGGCGTGCTCGAACGCCGCTTCGCATCTGAAGGTCGACGGTCCCGAACTCGTCGGCGCGGGCGTCGTGCCGCTGCGCTGAACCGCCTCACTCCGCGATCCGGTTACCCTCGGCATCCCAGTGCTCGGCGACCTTCTTGCTGGGCTGCACACGCGGAGGCTCGCCCGGCATCTTCGGATAGCTGGGCGGGTACGCAAGATCGCCCAGCCCACGCTCCTCGTCCTCCCGCACCATGTCCAGTAGCAACTCGATCGACTGCGCGGTCTCATCGATGCCGGCCCACGGATCTGGTCGGCCGGCAACGAAGCCCGGCACCGTGGCGATCGTGTAGTCGTCCGGGTCGGCGTCACGCAGTTCGTCCCACGTCAAGGGCGTCGACACCGTCGCTATCGGCGTCTTGCGGGCCGAGTACGCCGATGCGAACGTGCGGTCCCGGGCGTTCTGGTTGTAATCGATGAACAACCGCGCCCCTCGCTCCTCCTTCCACCACGACGTCGTCACGGCTGCCGGCGCGCGCCGCTCGATCTCGCGGGCCAGGGCAATGCCGGCGCGGCGCACCGCGATGAAATCCCAGTCGGTGGCGATCCGCAGGAAGACGTGGACGCCGCGCCCGCCCGAGGTTTTCGGATAGCCCACCAGACCGAGCTCGTCGAGCAGCGGTTTGAGCACGTCCACGGCGACCTCGCGCGCCTGCGCGAACCCGGTACCCGGCTGCGGGTCGAGGTCGATACGCAACTCGTCGGGATGCTCGGTGTCCGGGCAGCGCACCTGCCACGGGTGCAGCGTCACCGCACCCATCTGGGCGGCCCACGCAATGGCGGACGGATGAGTGATCTTCAGCGCGTCGGCGGTGCGACCCGAGGGGAAGGTGACGGTACAGGTCTGCAGATAGTCGGGATGCTTCTGCGGAACCCGCTTCTGGTAGATCTCCTCGCCGTCGATGCCGTCGGGGAAACGCTGTAGATGAACCGGCCTGTCCCGCAACAGGTTCACCATCGGACCAGCAACCGAGAGGTAGTAGTCGAACAACGCACCCTTGGTGCCCTTGGCGCCGAGCGCCGGGAAGTACGGCTTGTCACGGTTGGTCAACCGCACGGCCACACCGTCGACGTCGACCTCTTCGGCTTTGCTTGCCATCAGTTCTTCTCCAGGACGTCGGACAGGTCGTAGTTCAGCGGCACGTCGAGTTGGCCGAACGTGCAGCTGCGCGGTTCGCGGTCGGGCCGCCAGCGCAGGAACTTCACCGCATGCCGGAACCGCCGGCCATGTTGGCTGTTGCCCTCCATCTGGTCATAGGCCACCTCACACACCCGCTCCGGGCGCACCGGAATCCAGCGTTTGTCGGCAGCAGAGTTCCACCGGCTCGGTTCGCCGTCGTTGACCTGATCACCCTCGCGCAGCGGCTCGAGGTCGGCCAGCAATGACAGCCGCGCCTTCGCGGTGAATGATGCTGCGCCGCCGACCATCTGCAGTTCACCGTCCTCGCGGTACAGGCCGAGCAGGATCGAACCGATGCCCTCACCGCTCTTGTGGATGCGGTAGCCGATGGCCACGCAGTCCGCATCGCGGTGGTGCTTGACCTTCACCATCTCCCGCTTACCCGGCAGGTACGGCCCGTCGAGGCGTTTGGCGATCACGCCGTCGAGTCCGGCGCCCTCGAACTCCGCCAACCACCGCGTCCCGAGAGCGGGGTCCTCGGTGGTGCGGGTGACGTGGCACCACCGTTTTTCCTGCACGGATTCGATCAACGCCTGCCGGCGGATCCGGAACGGTTCGCCCAGCAGTGACCGATCGCCCACGGCCAGCGCGTCGAAACCGATGAAGTGCGCCGGGGTCTCGCCGGCGAGTTTGGTGATGCGGCTTTCCGCGGGGTGGATGCGCTGACTCAGCGACTCCCAGTCCAGCCGGGTCCGGCCTGCGATCTCCCGGGGCACCACGATCTCGCCGTCCAGCACGCACCGCGGGGTCAATTCGTCGCGGACCGCCTCGATGACCTCGGGAAAGTACCGGCCCAGGTCCTTTCCGCTGCGGGACAACAGCACGACGGCGTCATCGTCACGGAAGACCAGCGCCCGGAACCCGTCCCATTTCGGCTCGAAGGACCAGACACCGTCCTCGGCCGGCACCTTCGTGGCCGCCTTGGCCAGCATCGGCTCCAGCGGGGGCTGCACGGGTAGTCCCATGGGTTCCATAGTCACGTAGACCCGGGTACCCCCACAATCTCATCGCCGCGTCCGGTCGGCGGACAGATATGGCACCGTCATCTGCGTGACCAACTTCTTGCTGATACCCGGCGGGGGCTCCGATCCGTCGTACTGGCAGTTCGTGGTGACCGAGCTGGCCGGACTCGGGCATCGTGGGGTCCCGATCGACCTTCCCTGCGCCGACGACTCCGCGGATCTGCGCGCCTACGTCGACGCGGTCGTCGCGCAGAACCCCGACGACGGCACCCGGCCCGTCGTCGTCGCACACTCGCTGGGCGGATTCACCGGCCCACTCGCCTGCCCACGGGTTGACGCCGCTGCTCTGGTCTACCTGTCCGGGATGATCCCTTGTCCCGGTGAGCGGCCCGACGAGTGGTGGGCGGCCACCGGATGCGACGAGGCTCAACGCGAGGCGGCTGCGGCGGGTGGCTACGACGGCGATGATGTGAACGCCTTGTTCTACAACGACGTCGATCCCTCGGTGGTGGCCGGTGTCGTGGAGCGCGAGCAGTCGGACACCCCGATGGTCGCCCAGTGGCCGGGCGACGCCCTACCGGAGCTGCCGACGCGGTTCGTGCTGCTCCGCGACGACCGATTCTTCCCCGAGCCGTTCATGCGGAGGGTCGTGGCGCAGCGTCTGGGCATTGAACCCAACGTGATGCCCGGTGGGCATATGGCCATGCTGTCGCACCCTGCCGAGCTCTCGGCCCTCCTCGTGGCCGCCATCCCGCCGGCCGGCTGATCCGGCGCGCGGGCTGGCACGATCGATCCCATGCCCGTCCCCACCCTCCACGATCCCGACCGTCGCGGCTTCGCGAGCGACAACTACGCCGGCGTGCACCCGGAGGCGCTCGCCGCGATCGCGGCCGCCAACGGTGGCCACGAGATCGCCTACGGCGAGGACGCGTACACCGCGCGCCTGCGCGAGGTCATCCGTGCCCATTTCGGTGCGGCCGCGCAGACGTTTCCCGTCTTCAACGGCACCGGCGCCAATGTCGTCGGGCTGACCAGCATGCTGCCGCGCTGGGGTGCGGTCATCGCGGCGTCGACCGCGCACATCAATACCGATGAGGCCGGCGCCCCGGAACGGGTCATGGGCCACAAACTGCTCACCGTGCCCACCCCGGACGGCAAGCTGACACCCGAGCTGGTGGCCCGTGAGGCGTACGGCTGGGGTGACGAGCACCGGGCCCAGCCGCTGGCCGTGAGCATCACCCAGACCACCGAACTCGGCACCCTGTACACCCCCGCCGAGATTCGGGCGATCGCTGATCTCGCCCACTCCCATGGCATGGCGCTGCACCTGGACGGGGCGCGGCTGTGGAACGCGGCCGCTGCGCTGGATATGCCGTTCGGTGCGTTCACCACCGACGCCGGGGTCGATGTGCTCAGCCTGGGCGGCACCAAGAACGGTCTGCTCGGCGCGGAGGCCGTCGTGGTGCTGGACCCGGCGCGGGCCGACGGGCTGGTGTACCTGCGCAAGCTCACGATGCAGCTGTCCAGCAAGATGCGCTTCGCCTCGGCCCAGTTGCTCAGCCTGTTCGACGATGATCTGGGTCTGCGCAGCGCAAGGCACGCCAATGCGATGACCCAGCGCCTGCGTGCCGCGTTGGAGGCCGAGGTGGCCGGCGGGTCGCTGGCCGGACTGGCGTTCAGCCAACCCAGCTCCGCCAACGCGATCTTCGCGACGCTGCCCACTGCCGTCTCTGACCGGATCCGCGAGCGGGTCCGGTTCTACGACTGGGACCGGGCGCGCGGCGAGGTGCGCTGGATGACGGCGTGGGACACCACACCCGAGGATGTCGATAATTTTGTGTCGGTGATCCGCGAGGAACTCATGCGTTAGACGAGCACGCTGGCCAGCGCATCGTCGAGGATGTCGAGGCCCTCGTGCAGTTCGGACTCCGCGATGGTCAGCGGCGGGGCAATCCGGAAGATGCCGCCCATCCCCGGCAACTGCACGATGTTCATGTGCAGGCCGCGTTTCAGGCAGGCCGCGGTGACCTCGGCGCCGAGTGCATCGGCCGGCGCCTTGGTCGTCTTGTCGGCCACCAACTCCAGCCCCTGCAACAGCCCGCGGCCGCGGATGTCACCCACCTGCTCGTGGCGCTCGCGCATCCGGTTCAAACGGGCGCCGAGCGTCCCACCCAGCCGGGCGGCCCGCTCCACGAGCCCGTCGCGCTCGACGACCGTCAGCACCGTCAAGGCCACGGCCGCGGCCAGCGGATCGGACACGTGGGTGGTGAAAAACAGGAAACCCCGGTCGTGGCAGACCTGTTCGATCTCCGCGGTGGTGGCCACGGCCGCGACGGGCAGTCCCGCCCCCAGGGTCTTCGACAGCGTCAACAGATCGGGCACCACGCCGTCGCGCTCGAATGCGTACATCGTCCCGGTGCGCCCGATACCGGTCTGCGCCTCATCGAAGATCAGCAGCATGCCGCGTTCGGCGCACAGTTCGGCGAGCCGGCGCAGGTAGCCCGGCGGTGGCTCGATGATCCCGCCCGAGGACAGGATCGGCTCGACCAGGCAGGCCGCCAGGCTGCCAGACGACTGCGCATCGACCATCGCGAATCCGTAGTCGAGTTCGGTTGCCCAGTCATAGCTTCCGTCGGTGTGCCGGAAGGGCGAGCGATACGCGTTGGGAGTGGGCAGCGTCAGATTCCCGGGCAGCGGCGGCCCGTACCCGCGCCGACCTGCGCTGAAGGTCGCCGAGGCCGCGCCCGAGGTCATACCGTGCCAGGACCGGTCGAAGGACACCACTTCGTAGCGGCCGGTGTACAGCTTGGCCATCTTGATGGCCGCTTCGTTGGATTCGGCACCGGTGGTCAGCAGCAGCACCTTCTGCAGCGACGCGGGCAGGGTGGCAGCCAGGGCACGCGCGAACTCGACCACCGGCACGCTCAGCATGCCGCTGTAGAGGTGATCCAGGGTGGCCATCGATTCGTTGACGGTGGCCACCACATCGGGATGCGAGTGCCCGAGCACCGAGCTCATCTGGCCGGACGTGAAGTCGAGCAGCGCCGCACCATCCTGGTCGAAGACGTGACTTCCTTTGGCGGAGCTGATGATCCGTGGCACGAACGATGCACCGTAACGCACCAGGTGACGATCGGCCGCTGCCCAGAAGTGCTCTGCATCCATGGGTCTATCTTGGACCACGATGAGACTGCCCGTCATGCCGCCGGTGTCACCGATGCTGTCGAGATCGGTCCAGGAGATCCCACCCGGTGCGTCCTACGAACCCAAGTGGGACGGCTTCCGGTCGATCCTTTTCCGCGACGGTGACGAGGTCGAGCTGGGTAGCCGCAACGAGCGGCCGCTGACCCGGTACTTCCCCGAGATCGTCGCCGCGGCCCGCGCAGAAATCCCCGCTCGCTGCGTCATCGACGGCGAGATCGTGATCGGGACCGGCAGCGGGCTCGATTTCGAGGCGCTGCAACTGCGTCTGCATCCGGCGGCCTCGCGGGTGGCGAAGCTGGCGGCCGAGACACCGGCCGCCTTCATCGCCTTCGATCTGCTCGCGCTCGGCGATATCGATCACACCTCGCGACCGTTCCTGGAGCGCCGGGCGGCACTCGTCGAGGCGCTGCACGGATGCGGCCCCACCTTCCACGTCACCCCGGCGACCACGGATCCCGGCACCGCGCAGCGCTGGTTCTCCGAATTCGAGGGTGCCGGGCTGGACGGCGTGATCGCCAAACCTCTCGAAGGCAGCTACCAGCCCGACAAACGGGCGATGTTCAAGATCAAGCACGCCCGCACCGCCGACTGCGTGGTGGCCGGCTACCGGCTGCACAAATCGGGCGACGATGCGGTCGGATCGCTCATGCTCGGGCTCTACGCCGAGGACGGGTCGCTGGCCTCGGTCGGTGTCATCGGCGCGTTCACGATGGCTCGACGGCGCGAACTTTTCGGCGAATTACAGCCATTGATAACGACTTTCGATGACCATCCATGGAACTGGGCGGCGCAGGTGGCCGCCGGTCAATCGATGCGCCGCACCGCGAACTCGCGCTGGAACCCCGACAAGAGCCTGTCCTTCGTGCCGCTGCGCCCGGAGCGCGTGGTCGAGGTCCGCTATGACCACATGGAAGGGAGGCGCTTCCGGCACACCGCCCAGTTCAACCGGTGGCGCCCCGACCGCGAGCCGCGCTCGTGCACCTACGCGCAGCTCGAACGGCCGGTGACGTACCGGCTCGGCGACATCATCGGCGGCCTCGGCCCGCAACACGATTGAGCGGCCGTGCCAGGTCAAAGATGCCCAATCGGCCATCCCCCCGTGCCGCCCGGGTCGACAATCATGAGGTACCGCTCGCCATGACCCCGTAGCGGCCTGATGAAAGGGATCCACCGATGAGGCTGACACTGAACCGACTCAGGGGTGCCGGCGCGCTCGCGCTTGCCACCGGCGCCCTCCTGGGTGGGGCCACGGCCCAGGCGGAGCCGCCCGCCGAGCCCCCGCGACCACCGCACTGTTCTGCCGCCGATCTGGCCGGCATCGCCTCCGGGGTGGCCGCCGCGACGTCGGCGTACCTGTTCACCCATCCAGAGCTGAACACATTTTTCACCGATCTCCACGGTCGCCCGCAGGACGAGGTTCCCGAATCCACCAGGGTCTACTTCGACGCCCATCCGCAGGAGCACGCAGAGCTGAGGGGTATCCGCCAGCCGATGGTCGATTTCCGCGACCGCTGCGGCTATAACGCATCCAATCCCCTTGGAGGACAACAACCGTGAATAGCTCGAGTAGGTCGATCCGGTCCCGCGTCATGGCGATCGCGTTCGCGTTCCTGACCCTGCCCGGCGTGATCGTGTTGGCCGCGCCGGCCGGTACTGCCCTTGCCGACGTGTGTGCCAGCGCCGGGCGCCGGATCTCCGTGGGTGGATGCGTCAACATCGCCGACGCGGTGGCACCCTACGTGCCGCCTCCGGCGTACTACGCCCCGTTGCCTGAGGACCCGCCACCGCCACCGCCACCGCCCGGTTCGAACGTCACCGGCTGCATCGGCTACAACGGGCGATGGGTCAGCGCCGGCGGCTGTAACTGACACCGCCCCGCAGGGCAGGTAAAACCGCTTGACCTCAACCATGGTTGATGTTGAAGGCTGGGTGCACGACGACGAGGAGGCACCCATGCGGCAGATCCGCTCCGACCTGTGGGAGACCCGCCAGGACAGCCCGTTTCCCGGCCTGACCACCCACGCCTACCTGTGGACCGGTGGCCCGGGCGGCAACGTGCTGTTCTACAGCACCCACACCGAGGCCGACTTCGTCGAGCTGCAACGGCTCGGCGGAGTCGCCCACCAATACCTGTCCCACCGCGACGAAGCAGGTCCCATGCTGGGCCGCATCGCCGCGCAATTCGGTGCCCGCCTGCACGCACCGGCGGCAGAACTGGTCGATATCGGCAGGCACGCCCACATCGAGGTCCCGATCGGCAGCAGGCATGTCGACGCCAACGGCATCGAGGTCATCCCCACCCCTGGCCACTCCCCCGGCAGCACCAGCTATCTGGTGCCCGGCGCCAACGGCCAGAGCTACCTGTTCACCGGCGACACCATCTTCCTCGGCGAAGACGGCGACTGGACCGCCGGCCATCTGCCCGGCATCAGCGACGCCGCCCAGTTGCAGGACAGCCTGCAGGTGCTGGGCAGGTTGCATCCCGATCTGGTGATCTCCAGCGCCTTCCCGTCGGAGTCCGGCGTGCAGGTTCCCGGCCCGCGGTGGGCGCAGTGCGCGACGGAGGCCCGAGATCGGCTGGCGGAGGTAGCCTGACGAGCTATGCCAGGCCGAAGCGACGGGAGACGTTCAGGCCGGTTCGCACCCAGCCCGTCGGCCGATCTGCACATCGGAAATCTGCGCACCGCGGTATTGGCCTGGTTGTTCGCCAGGTCCACCGGGCGCCGATTCCTGATCCGGGTCGAGGATCTCGATGACCGCACGAGCGGCGATGTGGCGGCCCGGCAACTCGCCGACCTGACTGCCATCGGGGTGCTCCCCGATGATCCGCCCGAGTTTCAGACCGCCCACGCCGATCGCTACGACGGCGTGATCGAAGAGCTGTCCGATAGCGGGCTGGTATACGAATGTTACTGCAGCAGAAAGGATATTCTCGACGCACCGCGGGCTCCGCACGCACCGGAGGGCGCCTACCCCGGCACCTGCCGGGATCGCGAACCCCCGGCAGATCCCGACCGGCCGCCGGCACTGCGGCTGCGCAGTGACACCTTCTCCTACACCGTCACCGATGTCCTGCACGGTGAATTCACCGGTGTGGTCGATGATTTCGTGCTGCGCCGGGGGGACGGGGTGACCGCCTACACCCTGGCGGTGGTGGTCGATGACGCCGCCCAGGGTATCGACCAGGTGGTGCGCGGTGACGATCTGCTGTCGTCCTCGCCGCGGCAGGCGTATCTCGGGGCACTGCTGGGCTACCCCCCGGTCACCTACGCGCACGTACCGCTGGTACTCAACGCCGAGGGCAAACGGCTGGCCAAACGTGACGGCGCGGTAACACTCGCCGAGATCGGTGTGGCGCCCGCGCTGATCCTGATCGCGGAATCGCTGGGCTATTCGGCCACCACTCTCGACGGCATGCTCGACGAGTTCGATCCCATGTCTGTTCCGCGGCAGCCCTGGGTATACCGCCCCGTGTGAGCGAAACCCTGTGCACCGCGGACAAGCATTGCTACGGTCCGCCCGTGCTCGGAAACCTCCGGCGGGTACTGCTCGCCACACTGCTCACCGCCGCGGTGATCCTCGGCGCCGTCGGCTGCGGCTCACCCGAGGACACCGGCACGGACCCGATCCAGGCGGCCGGCGTGCTGCGGGTCGGCACCGAGGGCACCTATGCACCGTTCAGCTACCACGATCCCACCACCGGCGAACTGGTCGGCTATGACATCGACGTCGCCAGGGAGGTCGGCCAACAGCTGGGTGTACCCGTCGAGTTCGTAGAAACGCCCTGGGATTCCATCTTCGCCGCGCTGGAAGCCAACCGGTTCGACATCGTCGCCAACCAGGTCACCATCAATCCCGAACGCCAGGCCAAATACGACCTCTCCCAGCCCTACACCGTCGGTGAGGGCGTCATCGTCACGCGGGCGGACGACGACTCGATCAGCTCGCTCGACGATCTGTCGGGCAAGACCACCGCCCAGTCGATCACCAGCAACTGGGCGCAGGTCGCGCGCGACGCCGGCGCCACCGTCGAGGGCGTGGAGGGTTTCGCGCAGGCGATCACCCTGCTCAACCAGGGCCGCATCGACGCCACCGTCAACGACAGCGTCGCGGTGTACGCCTACCTCGCCGAGACCGGTGACACCTCGGTCAAGATCGCCGCGCAGACCGGTGAGACGAGCGATCAGGGCTTCGCCGCCCGTAAGGACAGCGGCCTGCTGCCCGAACTCAACGGCGCCCTCGACCAACTGCGCGCCGACGGCAGGCTGACCGCGATCTCGGAGAAGTACCTCAAGGCCGACGCGACCGGCGGCGCCACGGATGCAGCCCAGAGCCCCGGTGCGACTCCGGAGGTGCGCTCGGCATTCCAGCTGGTGCTCGACAACCTCTGGCCGCTCGCCAAGGCCGCGCTCACGATGACGATCCCGCTGACGGTCATCAGCTTCATCATCGGGCTGGTGATCGCGCTGGTGGTGGCGCTGGCCCGGTTGTCGTCGAATGTGGTGCTGAGCAATGTGGCGCGGTTCTACATCTCGATCATCCGCGGCACACCGCTGCTGGTGCAGCTGTTCATCGTGTTCTACGCACTGCCGGAGTTCGGGGTGCGGATCGACCCGTTCCCCGCGGCGGTGATCGCCTTCAGCCTCAACGTCGGCGGCTATGCGGCCGAGATCATCCGTTCGGCGATCCTGAGCGTGCCGAAGGGGCAGTGGGAGGCGGCCGAGACCATCGGCTACCACTACACCGGCGCGCTGCGGCGCATCATCTTGCCGCAGGCCACCCGGGTCGCGGTCCCGCCGCTGTCCAACACGTTGATCTCGCTGGTCAAGGACACGTCCCTGGCGTCGACGATCCTGGTGACCGAGTTGCTGCGACAGGCTCAGATCGTCGCGGCGCCGACGTTCGAGTTCTTCGCGCTCTACGGCACGGCGGCGATCTACTACTGGGTGATCTGCCTGGTGCTGTCCTTCGGGCAGGCCAGGGTGGAGCACCGACTGGAAAGGTATGTGGCGAGATGACCGATTACCGTGTCGAAGCTTTCCGTGTCGAAGCCCGCGGCATCGAAAAGGCGTTCGGCGACAACAAGGTGCTGCGCGGGGTGTCCTTCACGGTGGCCACCGGCACCGCGACGGCGATCATCGGGCCGTCCGGGTCGGGAAAGACGACGCTGCTGCGCACCCTGAACGCGCTGGACCGCGCCGACGCCGGGGTGATCCGGGTCGACGATGTCGAGATCGACTTCGCCACGCCGACACCGAAACCCGAGGTGCGCCGATTCCAGTCGCGCAGCGGCTTCGTGTTCCAGGGCCACAACCTGTTCCCGCACAAGACGGTGCTGGAGAACATCATCGAGGGTCCGGTGATCGTGCAGAAGCGACCCAAGGAGGAGGCCGTCGCCGAGGCCGTCGCGCTGCTCGAGCAGGTGGGGCTCGCCGAGAAGCAGGACCAGTACCCGTTCCAGCTGTCCGGCGGT
>SXGT01050106.1_pt1 | contig 13940 bp, 6 predicted proteins | sample 3176221 | NCBI WGS metagenome assembly SXGT01 (sample SAMN11356862, study PRJNA531348) | freshwater metagenome | isolation source: freshwater sample F1-120 | place: China: Fuxian Lake, Yuxi | collected 2017-12-25 | reverse complement strand
GACGAGATCGCCGTCGCCGTCGCGGTCGACGGCTTCGTCCCGGCGCCGGCGGCGCGGCGCGCGATGATCGACGCGGTCACCGCGTCCGGCGTGGTGTGGCGCGCGGGCCGCTGGGACCCGACCCGGGCGGCGGCGCGCGGCCGCGAGATCGACTTCGGCGAGCTGGGCCGGCGGCCGGTGCGCTCGTTCCCGGCGCCCGAGATCATCACGCTGCCACGCCACCTCGCCACCCGCGTCGTCGACGGCTTCATCGCCCTGCCCGACGATCCATGGGCCCGCGGCCTCGAGCGGCTGGCGCCGCTGGCCGGCTTGCTCGCGCCGTTTGCGGGGCTGGTGGCGCCGATCCTGTCGACGTTCGTCGATCCCACCCAGGTGCCCGACGCCGCGACCCGCGCCGCCGCACGCTTCGCGGTGGTGGCCAGCGCGCGCCGCGGCTTCACGCACGCGCAGGTGCGAGTGAGCGGTCGCGACGTGTACGCGCTCGCGGCCCGGACCGTCGTCGATGCCGCGCTAGCCCTGGCCGCCGGCACGCCCGTCACCGGCGCGCGCGCGCCCTCGGAGCTGTCCGCGGCCGCCGTCGTGCTCGCGGCGCTCGAGCGCGACGGCGCGGTTGCCCTGTCGACCAGCTTCGCGAGGGCGAGCGCGGGAGCCGTGGTAGAAGATCCAGATGTTCGCAGCTCCTGACGGCCTGACGTTCGAGGCCGAGAGCCGGATCGGGCGCGCCCAGGTGGTGCGGCGCTGGCGCCTCGACAACGGTCTCGGCGTGATCGTCGTCGTCGACAAGACCGCGCCCATCGTCTCGTACCAGACCTGGTACCGCGTGGGTTCGCGGCACGAGGAGGTGGGCAAGACCGGACTGGCGCACCTGTTCGAGCACCTCATGTTCGCGCAGACCGAGACCCTGGCCCCGGGCGAGTTCGATCGCGTGGTCGAGCGCACCGGCGGCGAGAGCAACGCAGCGACCTGGGTCGACTGGACGCAGTACCGGCTGTCGCTACCGGCCGCCGATCTGCCGCTGGCGGTGCGGCTCGAGAGCGAGCGCATGAGCCGGCTCCTGCTCACCGCCGAGACCGTCGAGCCCGAGCGCGACGTGGTGACCAACGAGCGCCGCGAGCGCGTCGAGGACGACGTCGACGGCTGGCTCGACGAGCAGCTGATGTCCACCGCGTTCGAAGTCCACCCCTACCGATGGCCGACCATCGGCTGGATGGCCGACATCCGCGCCGTGGGGCTCGACGACATCCGCGCCTTCTACCGGAGCTGGTACGCGCCCAACAACGCCACCCTGGTGGTGGTCGGCGACGTCGACGAGCAGCAGCTGCTCGGCCTGGTCCGCGACGCCTACGGCGGGCTCCGTCCGGCCGCCTTGCCGGCGGCGACCGCCGCCGTGGAACCGCCGCAGGCCGGAGAGCGGGTCAAGCGCGCCCGCCGCCCCATCGCCACCGATCGGGTGTTGTGCGGCTGGAAGGTCGTCGGTCAGGGTCATCCCGACTGGGCGCCGCTCGAGCTGCTCACCACGCTCCTGGCCGGCAGCCCATCGTCGCGACTCCACCGCCGCCTGGTGATCGAGCGCGAGCTGGCCTCGACGGTCGACGTGCAGCTCACGCCGTTCCGCGATCCATCGCTGTTGCGGATCGCCGTCACCACCGCCCGCGGCCACCGGGCCGAGGAGTCGCTGACCGAGATCGACCTGGTCATCGCCGATCTGGCCGAGCGTGGCCCGGACGAGGCCGAGGTGCAGAAGGCCAAGAACCTGACCGAGACCGACTTCTGGTCGGCGCTGGTCGACGCCGACGGCAAGGCCGAGGCCCTCGGCCACCACGAGACCGCACTCGGTGACTTCCGCACGCTGAACCAGCTCGCCGAGCGCCTGGCCGCGGTGACCGCTGCCGATCTCAAGCGGGTGGTGCGCCAGTACCTGGTGCCGAGGACGCGGACGGTGATCGTGGCCGAGCCGGAGCCGGAGACGGAAGACGGAGACGAAGACGGAGACGAAGAGGGAGAGGAAGTTGGAGAGGCAGAGGGAGAAGGGCAAGGGTCGTGACGGTGTTCGTGGAGTCCAGCGCCGACGCACCGCTGGTGTGGATCGAGGTGGCGATCCGCGGCGGGGCCGCAGCCGATCCGTTCGGTCTCGAAGGACTGCACCGGCATGCGGGGTTGCTGGCCCGACGGGGCGCCGGCGGGCGTGATCGGGCGGCGTTCGACGAGACCCTCGATCGCCTGGGGGCGGCGATCGATGTCGGCGTGGGCCGCGACTCGACGACGCTCTCGGCCGTGACCCTGACCCGTAACCTCGACGAGGTGGTCGGGCTGTGCGCCGACGTGCTGGCGGCGCCGGCGTTCGCCGTGGTCGAGCACGAGCGCTTGCGCCGCGAGACGCCTCAGGTGCTCGACGAGATCCGCGACGACGACGCCTCGCTGGTCTCGCGCTGGTTCGATCGCGAGTGCGCGCCCGGCCACGCCTACGCTCGAACCTCGCTGGGCACCGACGCCTCCCTGCCCCGGCTCGAGCTCGAGCTGGCCCGCGCCACCTGGCAGCGCGAGGTCGTGCCCGACAACCTGGTCATCGGCGTGGCCGGCGATATCGACGAGGCCCGCGCTCGCGCGATCGCCGAGCGCCTCACCGATCGGCTGACCTCGAGGGCCGTGCCGGCGCCGCCCGACGTCGAGGGTGTCGATCCGGCGCCCGGCCGACGCGTGGTCCTGGTCGACAAGCCCGAGCGCACCCAGGCCCAGCTCCGCCTGGGCCACCTCGGACCTCGCTTCGGCGACGAGGACACCGCCGCGCTGGTCCTGCTCGAGACCGGCTTCGGTGGCATGTTCTCGTCGCGGCTGATGCAGGAGATCCGCGTGCGCCGCGGCTGGAGCTACGGCGCGGGTTGCATGTTGCGCCGCTCGCGTGGCCGTCACTGGCTGGAGATGTGGATGGCGACGGCGATCGACGTCGCCGGCGACGCGGTGAAGACCACGCTCGATCTCTTCGCCGACGTCGCCGCCAAGGGCCTCGACGCCGACGAGACCGCGCTGGCCCGCGCCTACGTGGTCGGTTCGATGCCGTTCCACCAGGCGACCGCGCGCCAGCGCATGCAGATCGCCGTCCGCGACGCGGTCTACGGACTCCCCGCCGGCTACACCATCAGCCTGCCCGGCCGCGTCGCCGAACTGGGCCAGGCCGACGTCGCCGTCGCCGCCGCCCGCTGGCTCAAGCCCGCGTCGGTCGTCACCGTCGCCGTGGCCACCGCCGCCACCGCCCAGACCGCGCTCGCCGCCGCCGGCGCCGGCCCCGTCGACGTCCTCGAGTACGACGCGTACTGACGCCTGCCAGCGCTACGAATCGCCGAGCGATCCGCGCAGCTCGGCGAGCGCGGCGATGGCCTCGATCGGTGTCATGCGATCGGGATCGAGGGCGCGCAGGCGCGCGAGTAGCGGGGCGTGGACGTCCGCGGCCACCGCCGCCGGCGCGGCGACGCCGGCCAGCAGCGACAGCTGCGTCGACGCCGAGCCGAGGCCACGACCGGCCTCGAGCTTCTCGAGGATCTGGCGGGCGCGCCCGATGACCGAGCGTGGCAGGCCGGCCAGGCGGGCCACGTCGATGCCGTAGCTGCGGCTGGCGGCGCCGGGCGCGATCCGGCGCAAGAACACCACCTCGCCCTTGTGCTCGCGCACCTGGGCCGAGAGGTTGCGCACCCGCGGCCGGGTCTCGGCCAGCGCGACCAGCTCGTGGTAGTGGGTCGCGAACAACGTCCGCGCCCCGATCGCGTCGTGGAGGAACTCGGCCACCGCCCAGGCGATCGAAACGCCGTCGAAGGTCGAGGTGCCGCGCCCGACCTCGTCGAGCACGATCAGCGAGCGGCGGGTAGCGCCGGCCAGGATCGCCGCGGTCTCCCGCATCTCGACCATGAACGTCGAATCGCCGCGGGCCAGGTTGTCGGCGGCGCCGACTCGCGTGAACAGCCGATCGCACACGCCGATCGTCGCCGCCCGCGCCGGCACGAAGCTGCCGAGCTGGGCCAGGAGCACGATCTGCGCGACCTGGCGCATGTAGGTCGACTTGCCGGCCATGTTGGGACCGGTGACCAGCAGGAGCTGGGCGCCGGCGGCGTCGAGGTGCGCGTCGTTGGGCACGAAGGTGCCTGCCGGCAACGCCGCCTCGACCACCGGGTGGCGACCGTCGGTGATGTCGATGATCACCCCGTCATCGACGGTGGGCCGGCACCAGTTCGCGCGCTCGGCGACGTCGGCCAGCGTGCCCAGCACGTCGAGCGCGGCGACGGCCGCGCCAGCGGCGAGCAGCGCCGGCGCCTGAGCAGCGACTAGGGCGGTGAGGCCACGGAACAGCTCGGCCTCGCGCACGGCGAGGGTGTCCTCGGCGGACAGCACCTTGCGCTCGAGGTCGGCCAGCTCGGGCGTCACGAAGCGCTCGCCGGTGGCCACGGTCTGCTTGCGCAGGTAGTCACTCGGCACCTTGCCGAGGTGCGACTTGGTGATCTCGATGTAGTAGCCGAAGACGCGGTTGTAGCGGACCTTGAGGCTGGCGATGCCGCTGCGCTTCTGCTCGCGGGCTTCGATGGCCAGGATCTGATCCTTGCCGCCGTCGGCGAGCGCGCGACACTCGTCGACGGTCTTGTCGAAGCCGCCGCGGATGTAGCCGCCATCCTTGACCATCGGCGCCGGCTCGTCGACCAGCGCCACCGCCAGGCGCGCCGCCAGCGCTGCCAGCGCCGGTGTGGCCACCGCGGCCAGCGCCAGCAGATCGGGCACCGGCGCCAGCTCGTCACCAGCGGCGGCGAGCAGCGCCGCCAGCTCGGGGAGCATCGCCACCGAGTCGCGCAGGCGGCCGAGGTCGCGCGGCTGGGCCACGCCGAGGGTGGCCTTGCCGGCCAGCCGCTCGATGTCGGCCACGCCGCGCAGCGAGCTGCGCAGATCGCGGCGCAGCTCGGGGCGCTCGCGCAGCCACTCGACGGCGTCGTGGCGGCGACGAATGGCGGCGACCTCGGTGAGGGGGTAGAGCAGCCAGCGGCGCAGGAGCCGCGCCCCCGGCGACGTCGCGGTGTCGTCGAGCACGTCGAGCAGGGAGCCCTGCCGCTTGGCGCCGATGAGGGTCTCGGTCAGCTCCAGGTTCGCGATCGCGGCCTCGTCGAGCACCAGAGCGGCATCGGCGGCGTAGAGCGCCAGCCGCACCACCGGCAGCGCACCCGCCGGCTGGGTGGCGCGGGCGTAGGCGAGCACCGCGGCGGCGGCGCGTACCGCCAGCGGCGACGCCGCCGGCACATCGGCCAGCGTGGCGGCGAGCTCGGCGCGGGCCACGGCCTCGTCGGGGACCGCGGCCACCGACCAGGCCGCGCGATGACGGCGCACCGGCGTACCCGGCCCGGCGGCGCCACCGTCGACCAGCGCCGTGGCCACCGAGATCACCTCGCGGGGCGCGACCCGACACAGCTCGTCGGCGGTCGCGGCGGCGCCGGCCAGCTCGGTGGCGCGGAACTCGCCGGTGGTGGCGTCGAGGTAGGCCAGGCCCCAGGCGCCGTCAGCGCCGCCGGCGGCTACCAGCGCAGCCAGGTAGCGCGGCGTCCGTGCATCGAGCGACTCCTCGTCGACGACCACGCCGGGCGTGACCACGCGGACGACCTCGCGCTTGACCAGGCCCTTGGCGAGCTTGGGATCCTCGACCTGCTCGCACATCACGATCTTGTGGCCGAGCTCGGTCAGGCGCGCGACGTAGCCACGGGCTGCGTGGTGCGGGATCCCGCACATCGGCACCGCGTCGACCTTGCCCTTGTCGCGGGTGGTCAGGGTCAGGTCGAGCAGCCCCGAGCCCAGCACCGCGTCCTCGAAGAACATCTCGGAGAAGTCACCCAGCCGAAAGAAGACGATCGCGTCTGGATAGCGCTCCTTCACCTCCAGGAACTGCCGCATGAGCGGCGTATCGGCTGGAGACGTGCGGGACACCGAAGGTGTCCTACCACGTCTCCCCTTGCCCTTGCCCTTGCCCCTGCCCCTGCCCTTCCACGATCTCCGGCGATCTCAGAGCCGCGTCACGTACGCGATCTTCGGCACCTTCCGCTCGAACTCGGCCTTCGCCGCCACCGCCTCGTCGTAGCTGCCGTAGTTGCCGAGCCGCACCCGGTAGAACGTACCCTTGCCCTCGACCTCGGCGCTGACGACGTAGGCGCTGTAGCCAGCACCCTTCACCGTGGCCAGGAACGCATCGGCCTCCACGCGGTCCTGGAACGCCGAGAGCTGGAGCGTGAACTTGCCGTCGTCCGGCCTGGCCGCCGGCCCATCGACCTCGGGCTTGGGCTTCACCTCGGGCTTCACCTCGGGCTTCCTGGCGTCCGCCTTCGCCTCCGCCTTGAGGTCCGGCTTCACCACCGGCTCGACCACCGCCTGGATCGCGCGATCGACCTCGGTCACCGGCGCATCGGCGCCGCGCAGGGTCTGCGGATACAACATGTCGCCCTTGCCGTCGGCCAGCCGATCGAGCGCGGCCAGCGGGTCCTTGCGCGCCGACGTCGCCGCCGCGCGATCGACGTGGGCTCGCGCCTCGAGCCGCCGTCCGACCATCACGCCGAGGACGAAGACCAGGCACGCCACCACGGCGCCGCCGAAAAACAGGTAGAAGATCTGGCGGCCATCCAGGCTGACCTCGATCTTGTCCTTGTACAGCTCGGGCTCCGAGGTACGGGTCACCATCACCCCCGACGTTCGCCCACCCCCGCCGCCGGGGCAAAAAAACGGCTACCGCACGAAGGCACTGGAGTCGACGGCGTCGGGATCGACGCGGATGATCTGGCCGGTGGTGCTGAGGCTCGATCCGTCCAAGGGCTGAATGTCGCCCTCGTCGACGATCCACACCGCACCGTCGGGCGAGCGCGCGATCCGGGATGGGAACACCGCCAGCAAGCTACCCGCGGTCTGGGTCGCGAACCCGCCGATCAGATGGAAGCCGAAGGCGAACCCCGGGTAGGTGGTGGGGATCCCGACCAACCCACCGCCGCGATCGTGCCGGCACACGGCGTCGCCCGGATAGGTCGGATCGACGACGTTGATGGTCATGACGTGGTTGCGGAAACGGATGGCCTCGACTGGCACCGTGCGCAAGATGCCGACCTGACTGACCGGGGTGCAGGTGCCCGGCATGTAGTCGGGGACCAGCTCGGTGTGTTGCACCGTGGTCTTGCAGGGGTTCGGGGTCACGTCGGCGACGCCATCGCCCGTGCAGGGCGGCGCCGTCAGCGGGATCCGTCCGACCACGAGCGGGTTGGCGCCGGTCGCACGCACGCACTGCCCGGTCGAGTTCTCGACCACGTCGTGGATGTAGCCGGTGCGCTCGCCGACCACGGTGAACGCCTCGGTGGCGTGCAGCGAGTAGCGCTGCAGCCCAGCCAGGCACTCAGGCGGCGGAATCGTGCCTTCGAGGCAGTAGCCGCCCGAGCACACCGTGCCTTCGTCGCAGTCGCCGGCGTCGCCGCAGGTTTGCTGGCAGCGGTTGAGACCGGGCGCGCGGCTGGGATCGGGCTCGCACACATAGGTCTTGTCGGAGGCCGGCGTCATGTCGTCCTGTGGGTGATCGCCGGCGGTGAGGGTGGCCTCGTAGTCGGCGAGCTCGGTGCACTGCTCGTTCGACGTGCAACCGGTCACGGGCGAGGTCCTCAGCACGCGCCGGCGCTCGGACATCTCCAGGTGGCCGGACGACGCTCGCTGCACGGCGAACTTCCGCACGGAGACCAGGTAGTCGCGACAGGCCGAGGCGAGCTGGTCGACGCGGTCCTTGGGCAGGCACGCCCCGGTCGCGACGGTGGCGTCGGGGTGGACGTAACAGGTCTCGCCCAGGCCGCACTGGCGGTCGCCCTGTGCCGGATCACAGCCGCGCATCTGGACGTGGTCGAAGGGCATGACGCCCGCGGCGCAGTACGGGCCCGCCGCGTCGTAGACGTTGATCGAGCCCACGGCCACGGTCACCTGCCCGGCCCGGATCGCAGGGCCGTCGGTGGCGGTCGACGCGGTGTCGAGCGACAACGACCCCTCCCACTGGAACGACCAGTCCTCCTCGAAGCGGAGGGCCCGCAGATCGGGGAACACGTCGTCCCGCACGATCGGCGGCGTGGCGTACATCACCTCGGGCAGGGCGCGGTCGGAATCCTCGCCGTCGCAGGCCAGCTGCCGGAGGTACGGCATGTAGAAGCCCTTGTTGTTGGCGATGCGGGTCGAGTTCACGAAGCTGGTCGGGATCGACTCGGCCCTCGGCCCGCCCTCGTTGTCGGCGGGGCCGGCGAAGTCGCACAGGAGGTCGCCCTCCGCGGTCGTGGCGCTATCGTCGCGCAGGCTGCCGCCGTCACGGAGCTGGTGTGGCATGCCGAGGGCGAGCTGGGTGGTCAGCGGTGCGGTGCTGTTCTGGGTGTCGGCGTAGTTATCGTCGTCGATGTTGACCACGTAGGTGAGCCCGATGGTCGAGGTCACGAAGGCGAAGTGGCCGATGAGCGTCTTGGGCGCCACGTCGGCCGACGGTCGGTCGACGCCGGCCTCGCTGACCACCACCGAGAGAGGTGCGTCGTCGCCGGGAAGCTGGATGCCGGGACTGCGCGCGAAGGCCCGGCGCGGCGGGGTGCCGACCTGGCCGGGCTCGAAGCAGATGAAGTCGCGGCCATCGGTCACGCCGCGCAGGAAGCGTGGATCGAGCTGGGTCTCGCACTCGTGGTCACGGGTCGTGACCTCGGCGACGCGGACGGTGGCGTCGCTGGCCACGGCGTAGACGTACTGGGCGGCGCGGAGCGGGCTGATCATGTCCTCCCAGCCGTCGCTGCCGGTCATGTTGATGACCTTGGTGATGGCCACGTCGATCACCCCGACGTCGCCCTCGAGCTCGACCTGCTCGACCGCGGTCGGCAGGTACCCGGCGTCGAGATCGACCACGGTGATCACCGGCCGGTTGTCCTGGCCGATGGCGAGGCGACGGTTTCCGGAGAAGTCGTCCCGAACCAGGTCGAGCGCGACCGGGCGACCGCCGTCGCCGGTCGGCATGCGCATCCCGCACTCGGCCGGGCAGCTCAGGTTGCCGTCGCCGATGGTCGCGGTGCCGATGGCGTCGAAGCGGATGCTCGACACCACCATGCCGGTGCTGGCCTCGACCACCGCGACCGCGTGGCACTCGGGGTATGCGATGTAGAGCAGGCCCTGGGGGTTGGCCGGACAGGCGACGCCGATCTCGGCGTCGCGGACGTCGGAGATCATGGCCGCGGGGCGCGCCAGGACGCGGGCGCCGCTGGCGTTGATCACGTCGAGCCGACGCACCAGCGGCACGTTCCGGCGCTCGACGATGGCGTCGACGTCGATCACCGAGACGTCGCAGCTGCCCGCGTTGGCGGTCATCATGTAACAGCTCGACGGATCGGCCGCGACCGCGATCGGCATGGAACCCACCGACAGCGAGTTCTTGCCCGGGACCAGCGAGTCGCCGTCGCGCACGAAGATCTCGCCGCTGGCATAGCCGCCGCCACCCTCGTTGACGTTGGCCTCGGCCACCGCCACGGTCCCCGACGCCGACTGCACGGCGAAGATGAACCAGCGCATGCTGCTCTCCAGCGCGGGCTGGTTGGGCAGGTTCTCCTGACCCGGCGGCCAGTTGGGTGGGACGTGCCCGTTCTCGCCCGGCGCCGGGTTGTTCTCGGGCGGCTTGTCCTGGGTGCGGATCCGGCACGACTCCAGCGGCGCGGGCTGGAACTCGAGCGGATCGGCGGCGTCGGCGCCGTTGCCGCCGGTGATGCGGGTCTGACCGTAGCAGGCGAAGGCGAGGTCGACCGGACGGTTCAGGTTGGGGACGCCGGCCGGCTCCTGCGCGGTCGAGCCACAGCTCACGCTCGCCAGCGCGGCCATCGTCAACGGGAACCAGGGACGCAGACTCACGATCTGACTCCGATGCGCATGACGACCCGATAGAAGGTGGACGACGACGGATCGAGATCGATCACGGCGACCGAGTCCTCGAGGAACGTCGACACGAACAGGAGCTGACGGCTCTCGGCCGCGGCCAGGCCGAACGGCGCCCGGCCGACGCTGGCCACGGCCTCGACGCGGCTGGTGCCCTGCGGATCGATCACGTAGACCTCGCCGCTCAGGAAGCAGCTCACGAACGCGCGCTCGCCGATGCCGCCGTCGGCGACGACCAGCCCCGAGGCCTCGCGGCACAGGTCGGAGGCGCCCGACAGCCGGTTGCGCGGCACGCCGGTCACGTCGAGCGTGGTGTCGTAGATCTGCAAGGACGGCGGGAAGCGGTTGATCATGTACGCGCGCTCGCCGTTGGTGCCGAAGGCCACGCCCCGCGAATCACTCGACGTGCCGCCGGCGCCGCCGACGCCATTGAGGAAGAAGTAGCTGGACGGCACCAGGAACGGCAGGCTGCCGCTCGCCCGGGCCACGCTCAGCATCTGGATGCGGTCCTCGGTGCGGCTCTGCACGTAGACGATGTTGCGATCACCGGCCTGGCGTCCGGCCACACCGGTGGCGCCACGAGCGCTGCCGCTGCCGCCGAACAGCCCGGCGACCGCGTCAGCGAGCACGGGCACGCCGGCCGCCGGCGAGTCGACCAGGGTCACCGTGCCCGAGCTCAGGTGCGTGATCATCGCGAACTGCGCCACCGAGTCGACGTAGATGGCGAACGGCTCCTCGGCGACTTCGGGCAGATCCACGTCGCCGCGCATCCGGGTCAGGCGATGGTCGTCGTCGCAGAGCTCGAAGCCCTGGCCGCCGCCGCACGACAGCTCGCGGGCGGCGCCGTCCCACTCGGCCCAGGTCACTGACGGATCGCCGCGCACCGGGACCAGCACGCGCAAGTCGTTGCCGCCCTTGTCCTGCACGGCCAGCGTGCTGGAGAAGTTGCCGATGCGCACGCCGGCGCCGCCGACCATGAACGCGGCCTCGTCGCACTCGATCGTGCCCGGCGACTCCTGATCGGCGGTGCACGCCGGATCGATCTCGCCGGTGGTCTTGTAGGCCGTGACCACGCGGTCGACGGTCTCGACGTCGACGACCGAGATCGTGCCGGAGTCGTAGCGGAGATCGGAGTTGGCCGAGAGCACGAACAGCACGCCCTCGTCCGGGCTCACGGCCAGCCCGGTGGGGAAGAACAGCTCGCCCTCGGGCGGCCGCACGTCCTCGGAGGACGCCGTGCAAGCTGCGGCGAGGATCACAGCGCCGGCCGCGAGGCTTCGAGAGAGCATGGCGGAGCGGTTGGACCTCGGGGAGGCGGCGGTGGTTGCCCCGGAAGCCGCGGAAGGGCACGGGCACGGGCACGGGCAAGGGCAAGGGATCACGGAGACTCCAGGGCGGCCCGGGCGGCGGCGACCCGCGCGATAGGGACCCGAAATGGCGAACAGGACACGTAATCGAGGCCGTAGCGGTGGAAATGCGTGACCGAGGCCGGATCGCCACCGTGCTCGCCGCACACCCCGACCTTGAGGCCGGGGCGCGCCGCCCTGCCCCGCCCGACCGCGAGCTCGACCAGCTGGCCGACGCCACCGGCGTCCAGGGTCACGAACGGGTCCTTGGGCAGGAGCTCGGCTTCGAGGTACGCCGGCAGGAAGCTGGCCACGTCGTCACGCGACAGGCCGAGCGTCGACTGGGTCAGGTCGTGGGTGCCGAACGAGAAGAACTGGGCGTCCTCGGCGATCTGGTCGGCGGTGATCGCCGCCCGCGGGATCTCGATCATGGTGCCGAACGCGTACTCGATCTCCTGGCCGGTGGCGTCCATGACCTTGCGCGCCACTGCCTCCAGCATCGTCTGCTCGAGGTGGAGCTCGTTGCTGTGGGCGATCAACGGGATCATGATCTTGGGCCGGACCCGGATCCCGCGCGCCTGGCAGGCGGCGGCGGCCTCGAAGATGGCGCGCACCTGCATCTCGACCAGCGCCGGCATGTGGATGCCGAGCCGCACGCCCCTCAGCCCCAGCATCGGGTTCTCCTCTCGCAGGAGGCTGATCGCCGCGTGCAGGGCGCGCTGCTTGGCCAGCTCCAGGGTCAGCGCCGCTGCATCGCCGTCGTGGAGCTGCAGCCGGGTCTCGAGCACGGTGACGTCGTGGCTGACCGCTTCGAGCCGCGGGAGGAACTCGTGCAGGGGTGGATCGATCAGCCGGATCGTCACCGGCAATCCATCCATGGCGCGGAACAGCCCCTCGAAGTCGGAGCGTTGCATCGGCAGGAGCCGGGCCAGCATGTCGGTGCGTTCGGCCTCGGTGCTGGCGAGGATCAGGCGCTGGACCAGGGGCAGCCGCTCGGTCTCGAAGAACATGTGCGCGGTGCGGCACAGGCCGAGACCTTCGGCGCCCATCGCTCGGGCCCGCTCGGCGTCGCGCGGGTAGTCGGCGTTGGCCCACACGCCCAGGCGCCGCGCCTGGTCGGCCCAGCTCAGCAGCTCGAGCAGGAACGGATCCTCGAGGCTGGGCTGGATGGTGTCGAGCTTGCCCAGGTACACCTCGCCGGTGGTGCCGTCGAGCGAGACCCAGTCGCCCTCGGCGAGCGTGGTGGCGGCGGCGCCGGCCCGCCGGATCACCGCGATCCTCGCCTCCGCATCGACCTCCATCGCCAGCACGCCGACCACCGCCGGCTTGCCGAACTGCCGCGCCACCAGCGCGGCGTGGCTGGTCCTGCCGCCGCGACTGGTCAGGATGCCGCGCGCGGCCAGCATGCCGTGGACGTCGTCGGGCTTGGTCTCGGCGCGGATCATCACGACGTCGCGCTTGGCCTTGGCCCACTCCTCGGCGCGGTCGGCGTCGAACGCGAGCTGTCCCACCGCCGCGCCCGGCGAGACGTTGAGCCCGGTCGCGATCAGCCGGCCGTCGCCGCGGGCCCGCTTGATGGCGCCGGGATCGAACTGGGGGTGCAGGAAGAAGTCGACGTGCTCGGGCTTGACCCGCATCAACGCCTGCTCGCGGGTGATCAAGCCCTCGCCGGCCAGCTCGACGGCGATGCGCACCGCCGCCGCGGCCGTGCGCTTGGCGTCTCGAGTCTGCAGCATCCACAACCGATCGCGCTCGACGGTGAACTCGATGTCCTGGGTCTCGCGATAGTGCTGCTCGAGCAGCCGGGCGATCCGCGACAGCTCGGCGAAGGCGGCCGGCATCTCGGTCGCGAGCTCGGCGATGGGCTTGACGGTGCGGGTGCCGGCAACCACGTCCTCGCCCTGGGCGTTGAGCAGGTAGTCGCCCTCGAGCTGCGCTTCGCCGGTCGAGACGTTGCGCGTGGTAGCCACGCCCGTGGCCGATCCGGCGCCCAGGTTGCCGAACACCATCGCCACGATGTTGACGGCGGTGCCGAGATCGTCGGCGATGCCGGCAGCCCGGCGGTAATCCTGCGCGCGTTTGCCCTGCCACGAGCGGAACACCGCCTCGGTGGCCTCGCGGAGCTGGTCGCGCGGCGCCAGCGGGAAGGTGCGCCCGGCATGGCGCTCCACGATCCCGCGAAACGCGCCGGTCAGCTCGCGCAGATCGGCCGCCGGCAGGTCGGCGTCGTTGGTGACGCCGCGGCGCTTGCGCGCCTCGCGCAGCAAGGTCTCGAACGGTTCGTCCGCCACGCCCATGACCACCCGGCCGAACATCTGGACCAGGCGGCGGTACGCGTCCCAGGCGAACCGCTCGTCGCCGCTGAGCCGGGCCAGGCCGGCGGCGGTCTCGTCGTTGAGCCCGATGTTGTGGACGGTGTCCATCATGCCGGGCATCGAGAACCGGGCACCCGAACGACACGACACCAGCAGCGGATTATCGACATCACCGAAGCGCTTGCCGGTCGCGTCCTCGAGGTCCGCGATGGCCTTGTCGGTCTGATCCCACAGATCGTCGGGGACGGCGCCGTCGGCGAGGTAGGCGCGGCAGGCCGCGGTGGTCACGATGAAGCCCGGGGGCACCGGCAGGCCGATGCGGGTCATCTCGGCCAGGTTGGCGCCCTTGCCG
>SXGT01016498.1_pt1 | contig 13941 bp, 13 predicted proteins | sample 3176221 | NCBI WGS metagenome assembly SXGT01 (sample SAMN11356862, study PRJNA531348) | freshwater metagenome | isolation source: freshwater sample F1-120 | place: China: Fuxian Lake, Yuxi | collected 2017-12-25 | reverse complement strand
GATGCGCCGCCCCGAGATCCGCGGCTTCATCTCGATCGCGCCGCACGCGAACATGTTCGACTTCACCTTTCTCGCCCCCTGCCCGTCGAGCGGGATCATCATCCAGGGCGCGGCCGACGAAGTGGTGACGCCGAGCGCGACGCAGAAGCTGGTCGACAAGCTCCGCACGCAGAAGCACATCACCATCCACCACGACACGATCCCGAAGGCGAACCACTTCTTCGAGCACGAGATGCCTGATCTGATGGCGAGCGTGAACAAGTATCTGGACATGCGGCTCGATCCCAACTCACCGATCCGGTGAGTTGATCAGGAGCGGGCCCGGCCGGAGGCGCTCCTAAGCGCCGGTCGACGGCATGGGCTTCGCTCATGCCGGTCTCGGACGAAGCGCTGTCCTACAATCCGCGCTTCATGCAAGCATGCTCGGGGGCTGGCACGGGTCAGCCCCCGCCCTTTCTCATCGGTGAAGAGACACGTGCGATCGCCCGCGATCCGGTCCACGCGCCACGCAATGGCAGCCCGCGGCCTTGGACCTTCCTCCGGCAGAGGTCCGCCGTGAACGGCCTGTCGCGCACCGCGACATCGAATTCGCCTCTCCTTAGCCTCTCCTTCCAGCCGTCAGAGGGTCCAGATCAGCACGTTGGCGAGCAGCACGGCGGCCATCACCAGCATCAGCACGCCCTTGCGCCGATCGCGCCCACGGCGGATCACGGCGATGCCGCCGATCAGGCAGGCGAAGACCGCGAGCATGGCGATGGCGGGAGCGGCGGCGGCGATGGCGTTCACCGCAATTCCTCCCCCGCAGGGGGAGGATTTGACCTCGCGCGTGCGAGCGACGTCAATAATGTATCGGACAACGCTCTCTAGATCGGTGAGAATTGCCTTCGCCGGGACGCGGAGCGTCCGCACGCCTTGCCTCGCGACCCAAGCGTCTCGCCGCAGATCGCGCGCCGGTCTGTCACCACGGTTGTGGGCTTCGCCGTCCACCTCGACCGCAAGGTGCACGGCGTCGCAGTAGAAGTCGAGTTCGTACACGCCCGCTGGATGCTGGTGCCGCCACTTGAAGCCGCCTGGCCGCTTGCGGAGTTGTTGCCAGAGCAGGACTTCGGGGAAGGACATTTCTCGACGTGACTTCTTGCAGCGTTTGATCGTGCTGGGTGGGCCGGTGAACTTCATCGCAATCCCCCTCCACCATGCTTCGCATGGTCCCCCTCCGCTTGCGGGAGAGGAATTAGCGCCCGCCCATACGCCGCAAGGTCCACGTTTCCCCCCGACAGCACCACCAACACCCCCGCCTCCATCGCAACCTTCCCCGCCAGCACCGCCGCCAGCGCCGCGGCGCCGCCGGGCTCCACCACCAGCCGCAGCCGCTCCGCCGCCCAGCGCTGCGCCGTCGCGATCTCCGCCTCGCTCACCGCCACCCCCGTCGCATCCCGCCGCGACAGCACGTCGAAGGTCAGCTGCGAGACCCGCGTCGTCATCAGCGAATCGCACGCGGTCGGCGGCGGGTTCGGACCGACCGGCTCGATCCACGACGCCTCCAGGCTGCGGCGCATGTCGTCCCAGCCCTCCGGCTCGACCACCGTGATCGCCGCCTCCGGCAGCGCCAAGGCGATTCCCGCCGCGAGCCCGCCGCCGCCGCACGGCGCGACGACGCGGGTCGGCGAGCCCAGTCCCGCCGCCTCCATCTGCGCCGCCGCCTCCAGCCCCGCCGATCCCTGCCCCTCGATGATCCACGGATCGTCGAAGCTCGGCACCAGGGTCGCGCCGCGCGCCTCGGCCAGCCGCGCGGCGATCAGCTCGCGGCTCTCGGTCGCGCGGTCATAGCCGACCACCTCCGCGCCAAGCGCCAGCGTCGCCTCGCGCTTCACCCGCGGCGCGTCGTGCGGCATCACGATCGTCGCCGCGACGCCGAGTCTCTTGGCCGCCCAGGCGACGCCCTGAGCGTGGTTGCCCGATGAGAAAGCGACCACCCCGCGCGTTCGCGCCGCATCGTCCAGCGCGGTCAGCCGATGCAACGCGCCGCGGATCTTGAACGCGCCCATCGGCTGCAACGACTCGGCCTTGAAGGCGACCGACACGCCCTTGATTTCGCTGGCGAATAGCGGCGTCGACGGCAGCACGCGCGCGATCTTGGCGGCGGCGTCGCGCACCCCCGCGCGGGTCGGCTGTCGCAAAATCGTCACGGTCTGACCCCCTGCCCCGTCTGCCACTTTACATTGCGAAAAGCGGACCCTAAATCGCGCCTCCGCTGCCCCATGGGACTTCCAACCGCAAGGCAGCTTTTCACCGTACGGCGCAAGCCACTTGGAGGTCCCTTGAATTGCACAAGCATCATAGCGCGCTGGGGCTAGCTGCCGCCCCGTCGACCCCCGTTTCCGGAGTCGAGATCGCTCAGAGCGCACCGGTGGAGCCGGTGACGCTGCTTCGTCCGCACGCGGCTTCGCGCGCGGCCCGGTTCTTCGTCGAGAAGTTCCCGGGCCGGTCGATGTACGCGGTGAAGGCGAATCCCTCGCCCGATCTGTTGCGGGTGCTGTGGGACAGCGGGATCACGCATTACGACGTCGCCTCGATCGCCGAGGTGCGGCTCGTCGCGCGCACGCTGCCCGACGCCACCCTATGCTTCATGCACCCGGTCAAGGCCGAGGAGGCGATCCGCGAGGCGTATGACAACCACGGCGTCCGCGTGTTCTCGCTCGATAGCCTGGAAGAGCTGGCGAAGATCATGCGCGCCACCCGCGATGCGGCCGACCTGACGCTCTGCGTCCGGCTGCGCGTATCGTCGGAGCATAGCAAGCTCAGCCTCGCGTCGAAGTTCGGCGCTGCCCCCGGCGAGACGAAGGAGCTGCTGTTCGCGGCGCGGCAGGCGGCCGACGCGCTTGGCATCTGCTTCCATGTCGGCAGCCAGGCGATGACGCCCGAGGCCTATGCGCAGGCGATGGAGCGCGTGCGCGCGGCGATCGTCGAGGCGGCGGTGACGGTCGACGTGGTCGACGTCGGCGGCGGGTTCCCCTCGTCCTACCCCGGCATGGAGCCGCCGCCGCTCGAGCGTTACTTCGAGACGATCCACCGTGCGTTCGAGAGCCTGCCGGTCTCCTACTCGGCCGAGCTCTGGGCCGAGCCCGGCCGGGCGCTGTGTGCCGAATACAGCTCGCTGATCGTTCGGGTCGAGAAGCGCCGCGGCGACGAGCTGTTCATCAACGACGGCGCATATGGCGCGCTGTTCGATGCGGCGCACATCGGCTGGCGCTTTCCGGTGCGGCTGCTGCGCGAGCCCGACAGCCGGGCGCGCGATATGGCGTTCAGCTTCTACGGGCCGACGTGCGACGACATGGATCATATGGCGGGGCCGTTCCTGCTGCCCGCGGACACCCAGGCCGGCGACTATATCGAGATCGGCATGCTAGGGGCCTACGGCTGCGCGATGCGGACCGCGTTCAACGGCTTCGGATCGAACGAAGCGGTTGTCGTGGACGACGAGCCGATGACCTCGCTCTACGTGCCGGTGGAACGCGAAGCCGCGACGAACGTCGTCACGTTGTAACGCTTCTCCCCTCCCGCTTGCGGGAGGGGTCGGGGGAGGGCCTGTGAGTCGCAGGCCTCAGCCCACGATCTGACACGCCCTCCCCTAGCCCCTCCCGCAAGCGGGAGGGGGAAAGACGAGCCATGACCGACACCAAGATCAACGACACCCGCCCCAACGATAACAGGAAGGCGGAGCTGCTCTCCACCAAGGTCGAGCATATCGATATCACCTCCTTCGACGCGCGGCCGATCGTCGACGCGATGAAGAAGATGTCGTTCACCAGCCGCGATCTCGGCCGCGCGACCGACATCTACAACCAGATGCTCGGCGACAAGGACTGCACCGTCGTGCTCGTCATCGCGGGATCGACCAGCGCGGGCGGGTGCATGGACCTGTATGCCGAGCTGGTGCGCTCAAACATGGTCGACTGCATCGTCGCGACGGGCGCGACGATCGTCGACATGGATTTCTTCGAAGGGCTCGGCCACAAGCACTACCAGGCGCTCGAAATCCCCGACGACGACACGCTGCGGTCGCTCTACATCGACCGCATCTACGACACCTATATCGACGAGGAGCAGCTCCAGCACGTCGACCACACGATCTTCGAGATCGCCGAGTCGCTGGAGCCTAAGGCCTATTCGAGCCGCGCGTTCATCCGCGAGATGGGCAAGTACCTCGTCGAGCACGGCAAGAAGGATAACAGCCTGGTCAAGCTCGCCTACGAGCATGACGTGCCGATCTTCTGCCCCGCGTTCGTCGACTCGTCGGCCGGGTTCGGGCTGGTCAAGCACCAGGTGGACTCCGCGAAGGCGGGCAAGCCGTACCTGCTGCTCGACGCAATCGCCGATTTCCGCGAGCTGACCGAGATCAAGATCAAGGCGGGGACCACCGGCCTGCTGATGATCGGCGGCGGCGTGCCCAAGAACTTCATTCAGGACACGGTCGTCTGCGCCGAGATCCTGGGGCACGAGGACGTCGCGGTCCACAAGTACGCGGTGCAGATCACCGTCGCCGACGTCCGCGACGGGGCCTGCTCGTCCTCGACGCTGCAGGAGGCGGCGAGCTGGGGCAAGGTCAACACCGGTATCGAGCAGATGGTGTTCGCCGAAGCCGGTTCGGTGATGCCGCTGCTGGCGTCCGACGCTTACCACCGCGGGCTGTGGAAGGACCGGACGCCGCGCAAGTGGGCCACCTTGTTCGACGACTGACGTTGCGCCTGCGCGCCAAGTGATGCACGCCTCCCTCGGGACACCGGGGGAGGCCTTTATGAATTCGGAGATTTTGAAGCCAGTCGTCGTGCTGGTCGCATGGACGCTGGTTATGCTCGTTTGGGTCGTGATCGTCCGGCTGCCCGCGATGAAGCGAGCGGGGATCGACGTAGCCACGGTGCGTGGGGGCAATGGCGCCGCGCTCGACAAGCTCTTGCCTGAACAGACGCAGTGGAAGGCGCACAATTACATGCACCTCGTCGAGCAGCCGACGCTGTTCTACGCGATATGCGGAGTGCTGGCGCTAACTGGGGGCGGCGAGGAGCCGGTAAACGTCTGGCTCGCCTGGTGCTATGTCGGGTTGCGCATATTGCACAGCCTTGTCCAGGCCATCGGAAATCGCGTCCAGTACCGTTTCCTGTTGTTCGCTGCGTCCACTCTGGCCCTCGTGGCGCTGACGCTTCACGCCGCGATGACGGTGTTCTGATGGCGAAGGTCAAGGAGTTCGAGCGTCACCGTCAGCCGTGGACGACCGACGAGATCCAGAAGCTGCACCAGTTCGCCAAGAAGGGCATGGCGCTGAAGGCGATCGCCAAGGCGCTCAAGCGCTCGGAGGAGTCGACCAAGGACCGCGCCAAGGCCGACGGCCTTTCGATCGCCAAGCTGCGTTAGGCGATCGGGCGAAGGCCGACGCTCGCCAGCAGCCGAGCGCCAGCGACGATCGCCAGGACCATCAGCACGGCAAGTGCCGGGTCGAGCCGCGGGACACGGCGTTGCAGCTTCGCCGGGTCGAAGGCGGGCGCGTCCGGCGCGCGGTCGAAGTGCGGCCAAGCGAGCGCGAGAAGGCCGGCCAGCATCCCCGCGAACAGCGCCCAGCCGGCGAGCAGATGGCCGGGGCCCAAGACGGACTCGATGCCCATCAGGTGGGCGCCCCAGATGGACAGGAACGCCCGGACCCCGTTGGTCAGCACGGGCGCGACCAGCGCCGCCGCCATGAACACCGCACGCCGCCGCCAGGAGGTGAAGCCGAGGTGGGTGACCAGCGTGCCGAGCACGATCATGGCGAGCACGAACTTCGCGCCGGAACACGCCTCCGCCACCTCGAACCAATAGCGTCCGGCGTGGATCACCAGCCCGTTCGACTCCGCGGGCAGGCCGATCAGCGCCAGCAGCGGCATGACGATCGCGATCGTCACCTGCTGCAGCGGCGCATCCAGCCATGCGCCGAACGGCACCAGGAACAGCGCGTAGGCGAGCGGAAAAAGGAGCGCGCGCGCCACATTCGGGCCGAGCAGCGTCACCGCCGTCCCCTCGAGCATCAGCACCAGCCCGAGCTGCTGCGCGAAGTTGGCGGACGCCGCCTCGCCGAGCAGCCAGCCGGCGCTCCCCGTTGCAACGATAAGCAGGCCGGGCGCCCAGGCGACGGGGGTGAGTTGGGCGAGGCCGCTCCGGCGCTGCCACACCAGCCAGGCGACGATCGGCGCGACCATCAGGCAATGACCATAGGCATCCCCGGTCCACCAGATGCCGACGAGCCGCGCGACGTCGGCGCGGAACACGAGCAGGATCGCGACCGAAACCAGCGCGAGCGCGGCAAGGTGACGCCGCCAGACGGGCGCGGCGAACGTGGCGGCGGGCACCGCGACCGTCATGCGGCGCGCGCCTCCTCCAGCCCCATCAACGCATCCAGCGGCGCAAGCCGCGCATCCCAGGCATAGCGCCGGACCATCTGCGCGCGTGCGCCCTCTCCAAGCGTCCGCGCTGCGGCGACGTCCGCGAGCAAGGCGCACACCGCGTCGGCGAAGTCTTTGCTCACGCGGATGGAGCCGCCGTGATCGATCCCTTCCGCAGCCGCGGGTGAGGCGACCACCGGCCGCGCCATCGCCATCGCCTCCAGCACCTTGTTCTGGACCCCGCGGGCGAGAAGCAGCGGCGCGACGCAGACGTCGGCGGCGGCGAGCCACGGCCGCACGTCGGCGACCGCGCCGGTGACGGTCACGCCCTCCTCCCGGGCGAGCGCGCGCACCTCGCGCGTGGGCGCGCGGCCGACGATCGCGAATCGCGCGTCCGGACACCGGCGGCGGATCGCGGGCAGCGCGCCGCGAGCAAAGGCGACCACCGCGTCGACGTTCGGTCGGTAGTCCATCTGGCCCGTGAAGACGATCAGCGGCCCCTCCCGAGCCGGTAACCGCTCAAACGCAGCCGCGGGATCGAAATGCCCTGTGTCGATCCCGTTCTCGATTGCGGCGGTGCGGGCTCCTCCGAACACCGCGGCTTCCGCAGCGCTGACGAACACGCTCGCGCCCGCGCGCGCGGCGACGTCGCGCTCGAATGCGGCGAGCAGGCGTGCCTCCCGGCGCATCAGCCAGCGCATCGGTCCCTCCGCCGCGTCGGCGAACGCGGCGAACTTGGCTGAATCAACGTCGACGAAGTCCATCACATCGGGCGCGTCGACATATTGCGCCATCTGACCCGAGAAGACGTACGTCGCCATGCCGCTTCGAGCCTTCACAGCTGCCGCGATCGCGGGATCGGCGAAGGCGGTGAGCGACAGCGGGCGACCGGTCGCGAGCGCTTCGACGAGCGCCCGCGCGCGCGATCTGGTGCGCGGCACCACCGTGCAGCTCGCGAGCAGCCCTTGGAACTCGGGCGCGGGATAATGGTCCGCGGGGTCGTCGGCGAACGCAACGAGGTGCACCCGCGCGCGCGCCGCCAGGTGCTTCAGGATATGGAAGCTCCTGATCTTGTCGCCCCGGTCGGGCGGGAACGGCACGCGATGCGCCAGGAACAGGATGTCGCGCATCACCCCAGGCCGCGCGACAGCCACGGGCCGAGCGCATTGGCGACGGGCAGCGGCAGTCGCTTCCACGTCGCGACCATCGCCGCATATTTGGGATTGCGCGGGTCGACCGAGCGCGCCGGACCGGCGCTGCGGCGGGCGTAGCGGAGCGGTTCGGGGGTGAACCCCCAGTTCTTCTTGAACGCCGCGGCGCCCGTTCCCGTCTTCGATCGACCGAAATCGAAGCGGGTGCAGCCGCGTGCCCGAGCGTGGCGCATCAGCTCGAAATACATCCGGTCGTTGGCGCGCAAGGCCCGCGCCGCGGCCGTTCCGCCGCCCCAATAGGGGTAGACGGTTCCGGCATGATAGAGGCTGAGGACGCTCGCGACCGCCCTCCCTTCGTGCCGCACGGTGAGCACGTCCGCGTCCATCGTCTCCGCGGCCGCGCGGAACAGCGCCGCGGGGAAGACGGGGGTCCCGAGATTGCGGACCGACTCGGCGTACACACGGTAGTGCTCGGCGAGGAGCGCAGGCGTCCGCCCGGTCGCGACCTCGAGATCGAAGCCGAGCGCGCGGCGAACTTCCGCGCGCTGCTTGCGAGGGATCGCGAGCAGTTCGGCGTCGTCGTCGCGCGCGAGCGGGCGCGCGAAGCCCACGTATGTGGCGTCATCGACCGCCCATCCTTCAGGCGCTTCGCCGCCGCCGCGCAGCTCCACCTGAGGGCAGCCGAGCCGCTCCGCCAGCGCCCATGCGCCGGAAGCGAGCGCCTCGACGCCCGCGCCGAGCACGCCGCCGTCGACGGCGAACCCTGCGGAAACGAGCGCGCGGCCGAACAACGGCGATCGCATCTCGGTGAGCGGCAGGACCCCCATGATCCGCCCGTCCGCGCGCTCGGCGACGAGATAGCGTGCGCGCTGCCCGCACCCCTTCTCGACCGCAAGCGACCAGGCGGGCAAGTGGAACGGCGTCGCCCCGGGCGCCGCCGCGACAAACGCTTCGATCGCAGCCGAGTCTCGCGCGAGCTCGGCCTCGCGAATGCCGACCGGCGCTTCGAGGAGCGGCATCGTCATGCCCCTGCGATCACTGCGTCCACCCGACCCCAGGCGTGCCGGGCGAGCAGCCCTTCCAGCTTCCCCGCCATCGCGCCCAGCCGGGAATAATGGCGTATGCGCGAGCGGAGCGGGGCATCGGCGACGCGGGGTTGATCCGGATCGATCTCCCAGGGGTGGAAGTAGAAGACCGCGGGCTGCGCCTCGGCGTTGACCTGGCGCACCGCGAAGTCGGTGATCGCAGCGGGGAGCATGCGAAAGAAGCCGCCCCCTGTCGCGAGCCTGCGCCCCGCGACCTCCGCGACCGTCACCGGCAGCTCGATCAGCCCGGCATCGGGGAGCGGACGAAAGGCGTAGCGAGGCGCCTGACGCCAACCATAATGGTCGTGAGCAACCGGCGCGACGCTGGACGAATAGCGATAGCCCTCCTCGGCGAGCACCGCGTGCGCCCAGGGCGTGCGCGCGTCGATCGAGAAGCTGGGCGCGCGGTACCCCGTCACCGGCGTTCCCGCAGCGTCCTCGATCACGGCGCGGGCGCGGGCGAGATCGGCGCGGAACGCCTCGGCGTTCATCGTGAACACGCGGCGGTGGTCCCAACCATGGCTCGCGATCTCGTGCCCTTCCGCCACGATGCGCCGGATCAGCGCGGGGCGCCGCTCTGCGATCCAGCCGAGAGTGAAGAAGGTCGCCTGCACCCCCGCTCGGGCGAACATGTCCAGCACGACGGCGGTGTTGTCGGCGACCCGACTGGCGAGGCCGTCCCAATCCGCGCGGTCGATCACCTGCTCGAACGCGCCGACCTGAAACCATTCCTCCACGTCGACCGACATCGCGTTCAGAACGCGGCCTCCGTGAACGGCCACATGCCGCATCAGGCGGCGGCCTCCCATGCCGCGGGTCCGCGGATCGACGCGACTCCGGGGCGCGGCTGATCCGATTCTACCCAGTCGACGAGCAGCGTAAGCACCCGGCGAAGCGCCGCATCCTGCTGCTCGATCCGCGCCTCCAGTTCGGCGATCCGGCCGGTCAGCGCGTCATCGGGAACGGCCATCTCCACCGGCTCGGGCTCGGGACCGGGTTCGGGAGCAGGCTTGGCTGCGGGCGCGCTCGGCAGCGGCAGGTCTGCGGCGAGATCGCCTAGCACCGAATCGACCAGCGCGGCGTCGATCAGCTCGCGGCCTTCGATCGCCGCCGCCAGCATCGTGCGCCCGGCAAGATGGTTCAGCCGCCGCGGCACCCCGCCCGATCCGCGGTGAAACGCTGGAAACGCATCGGCGGCGAAGTCGGGACGGCCCCGCCATCCCGCGACGCTCAGCCGATGGGCGAGATAATCGGCGACTTCGTCCTCGCCCATCGGGTCGAGGTGGTGGATCGCGATCACCCGCTGCCGAAGCTGCTCCAGCGCGTCGGAGCCGTGCAGTCGCTCGCGGAACTCGGGCTGGCCGAGCAGCAGGATCTGGAGCATCGCCTGGCCGCCAGCCTGGAAGTTGGAGAGCATCCGCAGCTCCTCCAGGCTGTCCACCGGCAGCGCCTGCACCTCGTCGACGACGAGCAGCGTCCGCCGACCCGTGCGCGCGACGGTGTGGAGGCCCCGCTCGATCGCGTCGAGCAGCAGCGCCTTGGGCAGACCATGGGGATCCACTCCCAGCGCGGTCGCGACGGTGCGCAGCAGGTCGTCGGCATGAATCGCAGTCGAGACGAGCCGGACGACGTTGATCCGCTGCGGATCGATCGTTTCGACCAGATGGCCGACCAGCGTCGTCTTGCCCGCGCCGATCTCGCCGGTGATGACGATGAAGCCCTCCCCCTGCGCCAGGCCGTAGCCGAGATACGCCATCGCCTTGCGGTGGGTCGCGGTGGAATACCAGAAGCGCGGGTCCGGGGTCAGTTGGAACGGGCGCGTCGTCAGCCCGAAATGTTCGTCGTACATCCTCGCCCCCGTCAGAAGGTATAGCGCGCGGCGATCAGCGCCTGCGCCGACAGCGCCTTGCCCAGCGTGCCGCCCGCGTCGAAATGGTAGAGCCCCAGCGTTGCCGTCGTCTGCAGGCGCCCGAAATTGTGGAAGTAGGCCGCGGTCGCGCCCAGCGACACGATGTCCTCGCCCCCCGCCAGATCGCTGTCATAGACATTGACGAAGGCGTTGGCGTCGACTCCCGACACGTCGCTGAGCGTCCGCGAATAAAACAGCTGTCCGTACCAGCTCTCGTCGTTGAGCCCGAAGGTGACGATCCCCGATCCGGTGTTCGGCGCGTGGAGCCTGCGATTGGAATAGCCCGCGCCGACGCCGAAGGTCGATCGGCCGCGCTGCGCGGACAGGATGCCGTCGACGCCGCGGGCGCGATAGCTTGCGGTGGAGATCGACTGGAACACGTCGTTCAGGCACCCGCCCGGCGCATCGCCGCTGGTCCCGAACACGCAGCCGTTGAACTGCTGCGAGAAGCTGTCGCGCGCGTTGACGAAGCCGGTGGGCAGCGTCGCAAGGCCCTGACGAAGCTGACGGCCGAACGTCTGCACCGCGTCGTACACCTGGACCTGAAGCCCGACGCTCTTCGACGCCTGATAGCTGATCGCACCGATATAGCTTTCGGTGCCGTACCGCTTGCCCGCATGCGCCTCGATCGAGGTACGGCGATTGGGACGCCAGACCACGCCTGCGTCGTAGTAGACGCCGTCGGTGCGGTACGCGATGCGGCGCGGCGAGTTCGGGTCGGTGAGGAAGCGGCCGTCACGATCGAGCGCGGGCGCGCCCGGCGAGGTGAACAACGGGTCGCGCTGCGAGGTGGTGATCCGCTCGTAACCGACACCCGCGGTCAGCGCGACGGTCGGCGAAACCGGCACGAGCACGTCGCCCCGCACGAACCAGCCGGTGTAGCGCTGGTCGAGCTGCCCGGCGTCCTCGCGCTCCCACGCGCCGCTCGCGGTCAGCCCGATCGGCAGCACCGTATTGGGCGCGAGCGAAGCGCGCGCGGCGGCGAGATGGTTAAGCGAATCGTCGTAATAGTCGAGCCGCGGCACGCCCGGCGCGACCACGCCGAAGGTCGGCGTTTCGACCTTGGTGTAGCCGATGCGATAATCCGCGCCGACGGTCAGCGCGCCCTTCTGCCGAAGAATGCTGGGACCCGCATAGACGGTGTAAAGCTGGCTGATGTTGTCCGCATCGCCGGTGAGCAACCCGGGGGCCGCGCCGCGGATGTCGGAGCGGGTGCGCGTCGCGAGCCCGCCCGCTTCCAGGCTGAGCCCGGGAGCCAGGCGCACGGCGGCGCGCGCCAGGCCGCTGTGGATGTCCTGGTCGCCCAGGTCCTCATTCCACCCGATCCGCCGCTCATAGCGGTAGCTGACCTGCGCCTCGGCGCGCGGACCCGTGATCGCCGCGTCGATCCCCGCCGCGACCGACGTATAGGTCAGCACGTCGTCGTTGGTGAGATCGGCGTCGAGCACCTGCCCGATCTCGATATACGGCGCGATCACCGTCGCGTTCTGCGCGCGTGCGGGAGCGGCGGCCGCAATCACCGCGGCCGTCGCGAGCAATGCTGGACGGATCACGACCTGTCCTCCTGACCGTAATAGCTGCCGAAGCGTGCGCCGCCCGGCACGAAGGACACCGCGTTCAGGACAAGCGAGATGTGCTCGCACCCGTCGAGCAACGACACCGCTTCGCGCAGCTCGCCCTCGGGCGTGCGGTCGGCGCGGACCACCATCATCACCTGTCCGACCAGCATCGCCAGCACCGCGGCGGGCGAGGCGGCGAGAGCCGGGGGGGAATCGAAGATCAGCAGCCGTCGCGGATTGGCCGCGAGCAGCCGGGCGATGACCGCGCGGGTGCGCGCGCTGGCGAGCAGCTCGGTGTCGTGCGCGGTCTTGGTCCCTGCGCCGAGCACCGAAAGGTGCGGCACGTCGGTCCGAATCACCAGGGTCTCGGGATCGAGCGACGGATCGGCCAGCGCGTCGAGCAGGCCGGTCGCGTCGTCGAGCCCGAGTCTGCGAAGCACGTCGGGTTTGGCGAAATCGGCGTCGATCAGCAGCACCTCCGTGTCGCGCTCGGCCGCGATCGAAAGCGCAAGGTTGACCGCGCAAAAGGTCTTGCCCTCGGCAGGTCGCGCCGAGCAGACTAGGACGCTACGCGCCTTGTCGGGCGCGTCGCTGCCCGCGATCCGCTCGCGCGTGATGAGCAGCTGGCGCTTGATCAGCCGGAACTCTTCGGCGAGCGGCCCCACGGGCGCACCCGGCACGATCATCCCCTTCTCGGCCAGCATGCCCCGATCGATCGCCACCGGGCCGTCGACCGGAGGGAGGAACGGAACGTCGCTGTCCGCGCCTTCACGGAGTTCAGGGGGAATGGCGGAAAGGTCGAACGTGTCAGCGTTGGGCGCGACGGGCGCGGCCAATTCTCCGTCACCCCGGACTTGTTCCGGGGTCCAGCGTGCGGCGGGCGACCCGGCCGGAGCCTCACAGCTCACCACCTGCGGAGCCACGGATTCCGGAACAAGCCCGGGCCGACGGATGGTGGGCCCATCGTCGACCGGCAGGAGCGACCCCACATCGTTCGACGGGACCGGCGGTAACACGGGCGGCGCGAAATCGTACTTCTGCGCCGCGCGCTCCAGAAGGGAGAGGGTCTTGGTCATCGTGTCCTCTCAGGCCGCCAGGCCGCGCTGGAGCATTTCGACGCCGAGCAGCAGCACGTAGGCTGCGGCCAGTCCGGCGCTTGCGCCCGCGAACAACTTCATCCGCCGCGCGCGCTCGTCGGACTGGACGCGCGTCACCACTTCGCCGATCGAGCCGATCACGGCCATGCCGGACACCTTCTCCAGCCGACCTGCGGTCGCGAACGTGGCGCGCAGCTGGCCGAGCGCGAAGGCCGCGCCGATGCCGCCGCCGATGCCGACGATCAGCACCCCGGTCAGCAGCAGGAAGCGGTTGGGCGCGGTCGGGGCGCGCGCAAGCGTCGGCGGGTCGATCACCTTGAACTGGCTGCCGTCGGCCTGGGTCTGGGCCTGTCCGCGGATCGCGATCTGCTCGCGCTGCGCTAGGAGCTGGTCGTATTGGGTCTTGAGCACCGCATAGTCGCGATCGATCTGCCCCTGCTGCGCCGCGACTTCGGGATCCCCGGCCAGCTTGGCGTTGAGCTGGTCGAGATCGCCCTGAAGCTGCGCGCGGCGCATCCTGAGCGCGGCGACCTGCGCGCCCTTGTCGGCCTGCATCGCCTGAAGCGAAAGGTAGAGCGGATTGGGCGCGCCCCCCGCCCCGCCCCCGACGGGCTCGCCGCGGGCCGCCGCCGCCGCGGCGGAGAGCTGGCCCCTGAGCGCGACGACGTCCGGGTGCGCCTCGGTGTATCCGCGGGCGCGCGCGTCGGCGAGCTGGCCCTGGATCGCGAGG
>SXGT01686407.1_pt1 | contig 13942 bp, 11 predicted proteins | sample 3176221 | NCBI WGS metagenome assembly SXGT01 (sample SAMN11356862, study PRJNA531348) | freshwater metagenome | isolation source: freshwater sample F1-120 | place: China: Fuxian Lake, Yuxi | collected 2017-12-25 | reverse complement strand
GGGGTCGAACCGCTCCACGGCCTTCATGAGCCCGATGTTGCCCTCCTGCACGAGATCGAGGAGCTGAAGGCCGCGGCTCGTGTGCTTCTTGGCCAGCGAGACAACCAGGCGGAGGTTGGCTTCGACCAGCTGAGCCTTGGCTTCGTCGGCGGTGCGACGGCCGAGCTCGATTTGGGCAAGCGTGCGTTTGAGCTGCTTCTTCGCGGTGGCCGAGCCAGTTTGTTGGGCGAGCAGACGCAGCTTTCGGGCGACCCGTTGCACGACACTGCGGTCGAGGCGGATACCTTCCAGCGCCGCGAGCACTCGCTCACGTGCCTTCGGCCGCTCGGTTTTCTTGTCCAGCTCGCGCTTGTGGAGATCGACAAAGGGCCGCTCCAGGAGCTTGGCGGTCCGGCGCATGGCGCTGTCGTCGAACGCGTCTTCCTCTTCGACGTTGCGCAGCACGTCACGGAGCTTGAGGCGCCCCTTCTCGAGGGCCTCGCCGACGGCGGCCAGCTCGCGAGCGGCCGGCTCGGAGTCGATGATGGCTCCGATGATGCGTTGCTCGCCCTCCTCGATCCGCATGGCCAGCTCCGCCTCACCCTCGCGGGTGAGAAGCGGGACCTTGGCCATGCGACGGAAGTACAAATCTACGGCCTCGGCGCCCTCGGTCGAGGGGGGAGGGGCAAAGCTAGCGGCGGGTGAGGATGACGATTTCGTGGGCTTCTTCACGGCGGACACACTCCGTGGCCAACAGGTGGGCTGACCACTCGGGGAAGACGATATTGAAACGCGCCCCGCGAAGGGGCTTGGGGCAGAAGGTCGAGATCAAGGCGTCTCGAAAAAGAGCTGGACTTTTCTCCTGGAAGGTCGGGCTCCGACGGCCCAAGGACCGCGGGAGCGTGGAGATTTCTGACCATAACCACGTTTGACGAACGCGCTCGATCTGTCATTCGTTCCCCAAAAGTGCGTGTAGAGACGAGGAAAAATGTGGTTGGTGGGGTTCGTAGAACGGTGCCCTTCTCCTCTCTCGAAACCAGAGTGGCATGGAACCCGGCTACTTTCGGGTCGCGAGCGGCGCACTGTGCTCCATCCGGTGCCTCTCGGCACATGGAAACGGCATCTAGAGCAGGCGGGCTGCCACCTTCAGGGCATCGGCGAGGAGCTGGAGGTACCTCTCCCGGGGGATTTCGACGCACCCGAGCGACGCCAGGTGGCGGTTTTGCACCTGGACGTCGAAGAGGCAGAAGCCGCCGCGCCTCAGCCGGTCGACCAGCGAAGCGAAGGCGATCTTCGAGCAGTCCGTCTCGCGATGGAACATGGATTCCCCGGCGAAGACGCCATCGATGGCCATTCCGTAAATGCCTCCGACCAGCCGGCGGGGGCCCGAGGGGCGGGTATCCCAGACCTCGAGGCTGTGAGCCCACCCGAGGCGATGCAGGGTGACGTACCCCTCGACGAGGTCCGGAACGATCCATGTACCCGCCTCCGCGCGCGTCTCGCCGCAGCTCCGGATCGTCTCCTCGAAGGCCTCGTCGATCGTGATCGTGTAGGGGTGCCTTCGCAAGGTGCGCCGGAGACTACGCGACCAGTCAGGTTCTCCATCGAGAGGGAAGATGGCCCTTGGGTTGGGTGAAAACCAGAGGACCATGGCATCGCCGGTGGGGGTGGTGTGCGGCCACGGAAAGATGCCCCGGCGGTAGGCCTCGAGGATGGTGTGTGGACGGAAGTCAGCGCCGATGGCGACGACCTCCCGCCGGCCGGTCCGCCGCACGTCGGGAAAGGAGATGGCGACCTTGGGAGGTTCGATGGGGGGGTAGGGGGTAGCCACGTTCGGCTCGCGCGGGACGATATCACGGCCTGTGACGGCCGAGCTGCGCTTCCGGTCGAGGCTTTCGTGCCGCCTCAGGTGGGGTTCAGCGCGGATCTGGCAACCAAGGCTGAGCTATGGCGAGCCCGGTCCTCTGCTCGCTCGGCACAAGGAGGCCGACGGTTGTTCTCCTGAAGCCGCCAAGCTCTTTGCCGAGGCCAAGCATGGCCCCACCGGACTCGTGGATGACCGCGATGCTACTGAGGAGCCCTTGCTTCACGAGCGGGAAGTGGGTGACAAGCTTGGGGTTGGTGAGCGACGTGGGCATTCCGGTCACGAGTTTCTGTCCAGCGGATACGAGCTGCGTCGTCTTCGAAACCATCCGGGGGACCAGCGTCCCGAGGAGCGCACCCATCGAAGCGAGCCCTCCGAGCCGTGTCTTCAGGGCGGCGTCCGCCGAGCCCGAGGCTAGGCCCTTCTCGACTGCAGCGTGGAGATCCGCGCTCGCGTCGACCTTTTCCGAGAGGATCTTGGTGGTGAGCTGCCTCATGTGCGACGTGGTCTGGGTGGCCTGCCACGTGAGGGCGTGGAGCTCCTGCGCCGTCTTGAAGAAGTCGTCGTAGGAGTCCACCCCCAAGCGGACGTACGAAAACTCCTCTTTTTCCCCCTTGTCGTTCCTGGCGGCCTGCAAGAAATCGGTCTCGGGTCTATTTTGGTACTGCTCCATCCCCGGGCCGAGGTCTTTTAGCTCTACCTTACCAGGGGGCGGTACGTCGGTGAGCTGCTTGACCATCTTGGCCGTGACATCGCCGAGCTCTGAGCCTGCCTTTGCCAGCTCGCCGGGGAGCTGGTCCAGCGTACCTTCCCAGTCCTTCGTCTTGGTCTCGACCCTCCCGTCAGCGTTCATGGTGCGGGTCTCCATGTGCATCTTGACGGGGATCATCGAGCACCCCGAGGCGAGGGCAGCGAGGACGAGGGGCGGGACCACACGAAGAATACGGCGCATCGCAAAACCTCCTGAGCGAGGAGTTCTACGCTGCGACGACGAGCTTCTCCCTCGTGAGCGGCAAACTAGCGACGGATCGCGTAGACGAAACTCGGCTTTGGTTGCCGTAGCACGCGGGTCTCGATGGTGGTGTGGAGCGCTGGCTTGGGGGCCTTGAAGAGGCCCACGTGCTTCTTCACGAGCGCCTCGGCGCGAGCCTTGTCGCCTCGCGCCTTGATGCCGCCCACCACCTTCATGAGGGTGCGGGCGGCCTCAGGGAACAGATCGGCGTGAACCTGGAAGCAGCCCTGGTCGGCGCCGTTGGCGGCCATCTCCTCGGCGTGCCAGGTGACGGCCTTGCCCGCCATGAGCTCGCCGAGCTGGATTGCAGCGAGCTGGCTGTAGTTCTTGGGGTGACCCTCGTCGTTGTACATGCCGCGCGAGATGTGGCCAAAGGCCCAGAGTACGTCGCGCACGTGGGCTCGATCGGCCGCGGCCTTCGTGAGCTGGTTCTTGGCGACGAGCCAGTCGGTGAAGAAGAGCGCGGCGGTCTGGGCCTTGAGCTCCTCGAGCGTGCTGGCAAGCGGGCCGCCGAACTGGTCGCGGTCGATCTTGCCGCCGACCTTGTACTGGTGCGCAGGGCCGAGGTTGTGCGCGGCTTCGTGGAGCACGGTGCTCATGAGCTGCGGTTCGGGATCGGTCGTGTAGCGCGACATCACGCCCTTGCAGAGCAGCGACTCGGCGATGGCGAGCTGCGCGGCGACGCTGTCCGGATCGGTGTAGAAATTTGTCATCGCGACGGTGCGCCCTCGGCCGCCGTTGGCCACGGGGCCGAAATTCGGCAGGGACTGGCCGATGGTCGCGCCGAAGGCGTTGCGCGAGTCGCCGCTGTTGAGCACCACGTCCATGAAGTCGGGTAGCTTGAAGGCGACCGCGCGGGCCTTGTAGGGAGCGCCGGCGAGCTCCGCGATGGCCTTCTCCATGTCGCCCTTGAGGGGGTCGAGCTTGTCCTGCCAGGTGATGGATTTCTGGTTGATCGTGCCAAAGCTGACGTGGAAGAGCGCCTTGTTGCTGCAGGGCTCCGCGTAGACCTCGTCGGGCGCGATGCGCAGGTAGAAGCGTGAGTTCCTGACGCCCATCTTCGCCCAGGCCTCGTCGGCCTCGAACCAGCTACCGGTCTCGAAGGCCTTGGCCTGCGCGCCGAGGTAGGCCGTGAAGGCTTGCTCCTTGGCGTCCAGCGCCTCGGCGGCGGCACGGAGCTCCTGGGCGACCTGTGTCATCTCGGCCTTGTAGAACTCGTGGTACGGGACAGCCTTGAGGCCGCTCTTCTCCTCCACGACCACGGTGAACGGATCAACGAGCTTCTTGTCCGCCTTCTTCGCCAGCTCCTCGCAGAACTTGGGCTGCGCGAGGAGCTTCTCGGGGTAGAGGCCTGAGAGCTTGCCCTTCGGCGGGTCGGGGATCGCCGAGCACGATGGGTCGCCCTCGGTGAGGGGGGCCTGGCAGCGCGGGCCCTGGTTGCGGAAGAAGAGCATCTTGCTCGCCGGATCGTCGGTGGGCACCTTGCTCCGCAAGGCGAGTGTACCCATCTGCTTGCCAAAGAGCGTCTCGACCAGAGCCGCCGCGCGGAGGAGGTGCTCGAGGAAGCGCTTGTCCTCCTCGCTCGCCTTGGTAAAGTCCGAGAAGATAAGGGTCTGGCGCCCCTGCGAGAGCTCCTTCACGACCGCAGCCCTTCGCGCCGCCTCCGCCGGCTGGTCGGGGACCGGACCAAGGTTACCGCTCGCGCGCTTCTGGATGCGCGCATACGTGTCCTTGAACGCTGCGGTGAAGCCCTTCGCGTCGAGGTACTGACTCTCCTTGACCTCCGGATCCACACCCCACAAAACGACAAGCTCGTCCGGATCCAGCGATCCGCTGCCGTTCTTGTCAACGCCCCAGTAGAGCGGGAGCGCCAGCTCCGCGGCGAGGCGGTTGAAGTCCATGCGAGGCACCGCCGAGAAGACCGCCGTGCTGTGGGTGGCCTGGAGTGCGGCGGCGGGCACCTCTTCCAGATGCGAGGGAGCGATGGCTGGTGGCGGTGTGACTTTGTTGTCGCAGGCGACCAGGAGGGCGCAGAACAGAAGCCGACGAAGGTGCACAGGGCCTCCACGAGTGAGAGCAGGCGGGCGAGCCGGAGAGAAACAGATCCGCGCCTATCGTTTCGCGGGCAGAGGGTCAATGGAATCCGTGTAGAGTCCGGTTTACAACCAGAGAGAGAACCCCCTTGGCCATCTTCGACCGCGAGATCCGCGACCGAATAGACCGCATCGAGCTGCCCTTCAGCAAGCTCGGCGTCGATCCCTACGGTATCTCGAAGAACCACCTTGCGGTCTTCTTCAACGTGCTCGCGGTGCTCTACCGGCACTATTTCTCGGTGGAGGTGCATGATCTCGAGCACGTGCCCAAGCGTGGTCGCACCATGCTGATCGGGAACCACTCGGGTGGGATCGCGATCGACGGGGCCATGGTGATCGCCTCGATGTTCCTCGAGATGGAGCCGCCGAGGCTCGCCCAAGGAATGGTCGAGAAGTTCATGAACCAGCTGCCGCTGGCGTCGCTGTGGTCCAACCGCACGGGGCAGTTCACGGGCCTACCCGAGCACGCGGTGCGGCTCCTCGAGGACGAGCGGCTCCTCATGGTCTTCCCCGAGGGCGCCCGAGGGACGGCGAAGCTCTACAAGGATCGCTACTCCCTCGTGAACTTCGGTACCGGCTTCATGCGTCTCGCGCTGAAGACGAAGAGCCCCATCGTCCCGATCGCGTTCCTGGGAGGAGGCGACGCGATCCCCACCATCGCCAACGCTTACCGGCTCGGCAAGCTGCTCGGCGTGCCCTATATCCCCATCACGCCGTACCTGGTCGCCCTCCCGCTGCCGGTGAAGCTCGAGATCGTCTACGGCGAGCCCATGTACTTCGATGGGACCGGCTCCGAGGAGGACGTGGTGGTGCAGGGCTACGTGGAGCGCGTCAAGGCGGAGATAGCGCGCATGCTCGCCGAGGGGCAGAGGAGGCGTCGCCGCGGCATCGTCCGCGTGGGGGCGAGCACGTGATCGCGGGAGGGCGTGCGAGGAGCGAGGAGAGCAAGGGGAGGGAGGCAAGGACATGAGAGCCAGGGCAGCGGCGGATCGTCACGGGGAGCAAGCATGAAAGTCCTGATACCCGGTATCTCCGGGACGATCGGCCGGATGCTCGCCGAGCACCTCGTGCGGCAAGGGCACGACGTCTTCGGCATCGATCGCCGTCCCTGGCGTGACCCTACTCAGGGCATAGAGGTCCACGAGGTGGACATCCGCAAGCGAGGAGCCGAGGACGTATTTCGCCGGGTGCGCCCCGACGCCGTGATCCACATGGCGACCGTGACGCACCTCCTCCAGCAGAGCGAGGATCGCTACCGGATCAACTTGCAAGGTACACGCGCCGTCTTCGAGCACTCGCGCACCTACGGGACGTCGCATGTGGTCTTCGTCGGGAGGCACACGTTCTATGGCGCCGCGCCGGACTCGCCGCTCTACCACGGCGAGGACGAGCCCCCCATGGCGCTCGCCGTCTTCCCCGAGCTGGCAGATCTCGTGGCCGCGGATCTCTACGCGGGCTCGATGCTCTGGCGCCACCCGGAGCTGACGACCACGGTGCTGCGGATGGTCTACACGCTGGGGTCGACGAGCCACGGCACCCTGGCGACCTTCGTCCGCGGCCGCCGCGTGCCGATGATCCTCGGCTACGATCCCCTCTTCCAGTTCATGCACGAAAGGGACATGGTTCTGGCCCTGGCGATGGCCCTCGAGAAGCGGGCGCGCGGCGTGTTCAACGTGGCGGGTCCCCCTCCCGTGCCGCTGTCTGTTCTCGCCAGGGCCATAGGCCGTTCCCCGGTGCCGATCCCCGAGTTCATCTTCGTCCGCGCGATGGGCAACTTCGGCCTGCCCAGGTTGCCCGACGGAGCGCTCGCCCACATCAAGTATCCGGTCATCGTCGACGATCGCGCCTTCAGGGAGGCCACGGGCTTTCGCCCCACGGTGAGCGAGATGGAAGCGATGAGCGAGTACCGAAGCGCCTTCCCCCCCCTGGTCCACGGTTGAAGCTAACGAAGGGCCAAAACTTCGGAAGGACTGCGCCTAGTGCCTCGTCGCAGGGGATGTGAAGGGTTGCCCCGCGATCACCGTTCACAAGCCGCGCCGTTCCCAACGGTCGCCCATCAATCCTTCAATTCCCCTGCGACGGGGTACTAGAGGGAGTTGCCCGTCTCGTCCTTGGAGGCTGCGAGGAGCTGAGCCGCGGCGAAGGCGTCTGCCTCCTTGGAGGAGCCTTTCTTCCCGGTGGGTCTGGGGGCGGTGATGGCCGTGAGGCCAGGCTTGCCCGGCCTTGGAGGCGCGGCTTTCGGGGGGCTGTTTGCGGGAGGTTTCTGCGCCTCGGCGAGGATCGGGGGCTTGGGGGTGGCCACGGCAGGGATCGGCGCGGCGGGCGTCGCCGCGAGCGCGGCAGGCAGCGTCGCGGGGGCGACAGAGATGACCGCCGTGGCAGGGGCTGCCACGATGGCGGCAGGGGTAGCCGTCGCGCCAGGGGCCTTGGGAGCGATGGGGACAGGCTGCGTGGTGGCGGACTGCTCGGCGGGACGCACGGCCGGAGCGGCGCTCCGGGTGGGCGGCTTCTGATCGCGGAGCTGTACGCCGAATATGGTCCCCAGGAAGGCGCCCATTGCCACGAAGGTCGCCGCCCACACGAGGCTGGAGACCGGTGTCCGCCGGCGCGCTCCCGACGTACTCACCGCGAGGTGCCGGGCGGTGGGATCGGTGAACGCGATCGGCGAGCTCGACGGGCCGTGGGGAAAGCCATGACCCGGGAGGACTGCAGGGCCGGGCAGCGAGCGACCACTCCATGGGGACGCGATCCGAGACTCCGAGGTCGGGCTCCGGATCCAGGGCACCGGCTGAGGACCCTGTGCCGGCGTCGCTCTTGGAGGGAGAGGCTGGGCGGGCTGGGCGGCAAAGACGGAGGAGGATGAGGGACGAGAATGGACGGGGGCAAACGATCCGGACAGCATCGCGCGCGTGGATTCTTCCTCGTCCTCGTCCGGATCTCCGTGGTGAAAGCTGATGTCGGGCCGGCGCAGGCTCGGACGGAAGGGGCCGGCCGGAACGGGAGCTCCGACCGGCGAGATCACCTCGATCTCGCCGGTACCGATCTCTTCTTCTCTGGAAAATTTCGACACCACAACACCTCGAGGTGATCGAGCGGTCCACCCGGTCCACACAGTATGCACGGGTTGAGCCACGACGCCAGCGCACGACGATGCGTGGATTCGTCATGAGCAGGCCGTCCCCTCGCTGCCCTCAGAGGAGGCTGGGGGTCGAGTGATCCACCGCGTTGGAGCGCTTGTGAGGCCTCAGGGACGTTCGCCTAGCTCCACGGAGTAGCTCACGAGGGCGGTCGTGTTCCCGATGCCCAGCCCAAGGTTCGCGAGCGGGGCTGCCGTGCGGTTCTCGAGGACCACGAAGTACTGGCCGGCCTGGAGTGGGAAGGGAACGAGGCCGTCGCCAGGGGAGAGCGCTCCCTGGGCCAACGGAGTGGCGAAGGGAGGGGCGAGGGGCTGGGCGGCCTCGTAGGCGCGGCGCCAGGCGTCCCCCGATGCGCGATCCACCACGGCGTACCCGACGGGCACGCCGGTCACGCGTGTCCGGAGGAAGAGCGCCATGTCACCGCCGCTCACCTCGAAGGGCCCGAGGTACTCGCGCGAGCTCGGGTGGATCTCGGTGAGATCCGTGCCGAGCATGACGCGATCCTTGCCTGGTCTGAACTGGCGCTGCGGCTTCTGGGGTGGATCGAGGTGGCCTATCGCGAAGTCGTCCCCGTCGCCCTGGTGGACCACTGTGAAGCCCCGCCCGATCTCACCGGCGACGATGCCCTGGCCGAGGAGGGTCGCGACGTTTCCGGCGGGGGTCTGGGTGGCGAGGTTGACGATGGGGTTCTCGACGCCGATGATGCGCAGATCCGGCGTGGTCACGAGGCGGGTGAACCGGCCCCACACGTAGATGCTGTCGTCTTCGGCGAGGTGGAAGTCGGGCGCGTACTCCACCGAGATGGCGCAGGAGAAGCCGACGCGGCGGGCGATGGGCAAGGTCGCGTAGCCGGTGCCCGTGACCGCCATCACGATGGTCTGGTGCTGCTCGTCGACCTGCACGCTGCACTGCTGGGGAAAGAACCGACCGACCGACGCCGCGCCGAGCGGAGCGAGCTTGAGCGGGACGCCGCGCTTCAGCATCTCGGGGCAGATCTTGGAGGCGCCGAAGCTCGAGAAGAGCCACCACCGGAGGCCGGGGCTGGCGTTCACGGCCCCGCGGACGCACGGGCAGCCCACCGCGGACAGGCCGATGGCGATGGCGAGAAGAAGCAAAAAGGAGAAGCGCGTTCGCAAGGTGATGTCATCGTAGCAGCCGGGTCGCCGCCTGCGTCGCCTGCGACGACCCGAGGCCGTCCACGTTTTGAGGTCTTGCTAGGTTCGTCGTCCTCGCGCACGCTGTAGCTCGTGGGGTCGGCTTCTTTCCCCACCTCCGGAGATGCTGATGCGTAGAGCGCAGACAATTGGGCGTGTCGGTGTGGCGATCACCCTCGTGGCAACCCTCGCCCTCGCGGGGGTCAACTGCGGGAGCCAGGATGACGAGTCGTTCTTCGGCGACAGCGGTGATTCACCCTGCGACACTGTCTATGCCGGAAAATGTGGCACTCCTTGCACGGTCGACGACCAGTGTTTCCCCGGGCTCTATTGCGGACCGGCGTCCACGTGCACCGCCGACTGCGTGCAGCGGGGCAAGGCATGCTCGAACAACGTGGTCTGCAGCGCCCGCGGCCGGTGCGGCCCCGATCCTTCGGACGGTGGCGGTCTCGTCGATGCGCCCCCCGACGGGGCGTCCGACGGCCTCTGCGTCGACATCACCCTCGCTCTCGCCAAGGTCGTGCCCACCGTCGTCCTGCTCGTCGATCAATCGAGCAGCATGAACGGGGACTTCAACGGCGATAACGCCGTGTACCCCCCTGGCCCCAACTCGCGCTGGGTCCTGCTGCGCGAAGCCCTGATGGCCCCCGCTGGCGTGGTCAAGAAATACGAGGGCGACGTGGAGTTCGGCCTCGCGCTCTACTCGGCGAACAACGGCAACGAGCGCCCTCCGGCGGTCGCTCAGTGCCCCATCATGACCTCCGTCAAGTACGCGAAGAACAACCACGCGGCGATGCTGGCCGAGTACCTGTCGGCGGAGCCCATCGACGACACTCCCACCGGCAACGCCGTCCGCGCTGCAGCTGGCATCGACGAGGTGGGCGTCCCCTTGCCTGGCGGCTTCGCGGCCGAGGTCACCGGCAGGCCCAAGGTCATCGTGCTGGCGACCGACGGAGAGCCGGGGCGCTGCGGGACCTTTGATGAGCTCGAGGAGGTGGGCACCCCCGAGTCGCAGAAGTACGTCGTCGACGCCGTGAAGGACACCTTTGCCCGGGGGATCAGGACCTACGTCATCACGGTGGGCACGGGGTTGTCCGAGCCGCACCAGCAGGAGGTGGCCAACGCAGGGGTCGGCCTGCCTTACTTCAGCGCCGACGCTGGGGCCGACGCCGATGCCGGCGCCGAAGCTGGCGTGGATGGTGGAGGCCCCTCGGCGCCGCTCTTCCGCACGACCAACCAAGCAGAGCTCGCCAAGGCCTTCGACTCCATCATCTACGGCATTCGAACGTGTACCTACACGCTGAACGGTACCGTCGCTGCGGGCCAGGAGTCCAAGGGCGACGTGAAGCTCAACAACCAGCCTCTGGGCTACAGGGATCCAAACGGGTGGAAGCTGAACTCGCCGACCGAGATCGAGTTCGTCGGCGACGCGTGCAACACCATCAAGACGACCGACGCGCAGGCGGTCGTACGCTTCCCGTGCGGCGCGGTCATTCTCCGGTAGACCCGTTTTCCCTCCCGCAAGCACTGGAGTCTGTGTAGCATCCTGCCTCTTGGAGGGACGATGAGGATTATTTATGCGCTTACCATCGGGGTTGCGTTCGTCCTCGGAGGCTGCAAGAAGCAGGTGCCGAACGACATCGTGCAGAAATCCATGACCAACGCGCTCCGTCATGCGCCAGCGACCGCGGCTGCCATGTGCGGTAACGGCGCCAAGGGCCTTACGAACACCCGCATCACCGTGACGAAGCGCGGCGAGAACAACACCGGCACCGTCCATGTCAAGGGCACGTCGATGTTCGGTCAAGGCATCAAGGACTGCGAGGGGGACGTCGAGTACCTGTACACCTTCACGCAGAAGACCACCGGGCCGAGCCGCCGCCGCAACACGACGACCACCTGGTATTTGGACCACATGAAGCTCGTCGCCGTACAGACGCCAGGCGTCACTCTCAGGGGGGCGGCGGACGAGAAGGCGGACGACGACGACGACTCCAAGTAAGACGCGAGCCGAGCGCAGGTCTTCGGCGCCCTCTCGCTCGCGCGACGTGGTCTACTCGGGGTAGCGTGGCAAATTCAGAGGAGAAGAAGCTCCCCAGTTCCCGGTTGGGCCGCTTTGCCCGGCTCGCTGCTCTCGGGGCCCGCGCTGGGGCGAGCGCCGTGCTCGGCAAGCGGGGGGACGCAGGCGCCTCGGCAGCCGAGAAGGCCGCCGAGGTGCTCGGCAACCTTCGGGGGCTCGCCGCCAAGGTGGGCCAGATGGCGAGCTACGTGGACGGCATCGTCCCCGAGAGCCAGCGCAACGCCTACGAGGCGTCCCTCAGCGTCCTCCGATCCCAGGCGCCGCGCTCCTCGTCGATGGCGATCCGGGCGGTGGTGGAGGAGGAGCTCGGCCGACCGATCGCCGAGCTGTTCGCGGACTGGGAGGACGAGCCCATCGCGAGCGCATCCATCGGCCAGGTTCACCGCGCCACGCTGCACGACGGCCGCGTGGCGGCGGTGAAGGTGCAGCACCCCAACGTGCGTGAGGCCGTGGAGAGCGATCTCGCCAGCGCGGGGATCCTCGAGAGCTTTGCCGGGCTCGCGGGGGCGCGGCGCTTCGACTCGAAGGGCATGCTCGACGTGATCCGTGCGCGCTTTCGAGAAGAGCTAGACTACGGGCTCGAGGCCGAGCGCCTGCTCGCGTTTGCCAAGATCCACGAGGGGGACGAGAGGGTGCTCGTGCCGGATCTCGTCGCGAGCCACTCGAGCGCGAGCGTGCTCACCACCGAGTTCGTCACGGGGCTGGGCTTCGAGGAGGCCTGCGCGTCCACCTTCCAGGAGCGCCGCGCGTGGGCAGAGACTCTCTGGCGCTTCGTCTTCAAGGGCAACCTCGTGGGCGGGATGTTTAACGCCGATCCTCACCCGGGCAACTATTTCTTCCACCCCGGCGGCCGCATCACCTTCGTCGACTACGGTTGCGTGCAGGTGATCCCTCCGGCGCTGCGGGCGCACGCCCACTCCCTTCATCGCGCCGCGACCCGCGGTGACGAGGCGGCCTTCGCCACCTCCGTCCGGTACCTGCTCGGGACCAAGCCTGGCGTCCTTGAGAACCTGACCCTCGCCTACTCGCGTCGCTGCTTCAATCCGATCTTCCACGCGCCTTACCGCATCACGCGGGACTATGCCGCGAGCCTGGTCATGGAGATGCGGTCGATGGCGAAGACGGCGCGGGGGCTTGAGGACGAGGAGATCGTCACGATGCCCCCGCACATGCTCTTCATGAACCGGCTGCAGTTCGGCTTTTATTCGGTGCTTGCCAGGCTCGACGTGGAAGCCGACTACCGCGCGGTGGAGCTGGGATTTCTCCCGCCCGGTCCCTGAGCGCCCCGTGGCCCCGGCGGACCCGGCCTCCTGCTCTCCGACGCGAGCGGACGACGCCTGACGATCCGCGTGGTGAGTCGAGCCGCGCGTTGACTTTCGACGGCACATCCTGGATGACACGCTCGTGACAGCCAGTTACTTCGACGTGGACGGAACGCTCGTCCGGACGAACCTCATCCATCCGACTCTCTACTACCTTCTCAACCAGCGCTCGCCCTTCCGGAGCCTCCTCAAGGTGGCGCGAGCGGTCGTCCGCGCCCCCGAGATGGCGCTGGCCGAGTACAAGGATCGGCGCCTATTCAACGAGGCGCTCTTCACCTCCTACGAGGGCACCTCGCACGACAGGCTGATGCTCCTCGCCGACGACGCGTTCGATTCGGTGATCAAGCCTGCGATCTACCCTTCGGCGCGCGATCTGGTGGGCCGCTGCCGGGACGAGGGGCACGATGTCGTCCTCGTGTCAGGAGCGCTCGATTTTTTGATGGAGCGCCTGTCGAAGCACCTCGGGGCCACCCACGTCATCGCAAACCGTCTGGAGATCAAGGACGGCTTCGCGACCGGCAGGCTCCTCCGCCCCGTCGTCGCCGGTCCCGAGAAGGCGCGTCTCATCCGGGAGCACGCGAGAGATGCGGGGCATGATCTGGGCGAGTGCTTCGCCTATTCGGACAGCTACTCCGACGTGCCCATGCTGTCGCTGGTCGGTCACCCGGCGGCGGTGAATCCGGACGCGGGCCTCCGGCGGCTCGCCAACGCCTATGGCTGGCCCATCCTCCGCCTGGACGCGAAGCAGCGCGTGAGCTGAGGCAGGAGATCCTGGGAGGGTGCCGCTGGCCGAGTTGCGCTAGCCTCCGTCGCGCGAGCCTCCGTCGCGCGAGCCTCCGTCGGCGCCTGCCTCGGGGCTGGGGGGCTTCGGGGAGGGGAACACCGGGATGGCGACGAAGCGCAGCTCCCGGCCGCGGGGCAAGACTCCTCCGTCGCCTGGCGCGCTCTGTCCCAGGAGCATCAACACCAGCGGACCCTTGTAGAACGACCCGAGGTCCGACTCCGGATCCGACGCCGTGTGCACGGCGCGCAAGCTGTTATGGATCAGGGTGGCGGCGCCCGTCTTGAGCACGAACTCGTCCCGGTCGAAATGGAGAGGAAGCTGGGCGGTGAGCGGCGTGAAGGAATTCATCCCCGACGCCCCGGCCATCCCGAGCTTGGTGTTGCGGAACGTGACGTCCCCCGCCACACCCCCGGTCGCGGCGGAGAGGAAGAACGTCCCGAAGCCCGCGGCCTTCTCGAGCGGACCTATGGGGTAGACCGTGAAGTCCAGCGCGTTCGCCGGCCCTGTGAGGACCAGG
>SXGT01599091.1_pt1 | contig 13943 bp, 5 predicted proteins | sample 3176221 | NCBI WGS metagenome assembly SXGT01 (sample SAMN11356862, study PRJNA531348) | freshwater metagenome | isolation source: freshwater sample F1-120 | place: China: Fuxian Lake, Yuxi | collected 2017-12-25 | reverse complement strand
GTGGCACCCCATAACCGCGGAAGGCACCAGCAGGCGGGGTGTTGGTGTAGACCACGTCTGCATAAAATTGAATATTGGGAGCTTTACGATATTCGCCATCACCGACATACAACGCCATGGACTTGTGCCCAGTGTTACCAGTCACTGTCAATGCATGGCAGCCATATGCACCCGTATCAGACAGTGCATACATGGCATTAGCAGTGATGGTCCCATCTTTCTTTACGCCGGTCTTCATGCGCACACGCATGGGGTGACGTGAACGTGCTGCTATGAATTCCTCTTCACGGCTGTATTCGTAAATGACTGGACGCTTGGTAGCGATGGTCAAATGGGCAGGCACGTCTTCCATCAATACTTCTTGTTTCCCGCCAAACCCGCCACCAATGCGCGGCTTGATCACGCGAATACGCTTGACCGGAATATTCAATACGGGTGCAAGCATACGTCGCACATGGAACGGCACTTGTGTGGATGTGCGAATGACCAATCGGTCATCTTCGTCCCAATACGTCACACAGACATGCGGTTCGATATGAGCCTGTTGCACTTTCGGAACTTCATATTCAGCTTCAAAGATCTCATCTGCTTCGGCAAAACCTTTTTTGACATCCCCAATATCAATCCGAATATGTGCCGCAAGATTTTTATCAGGGTTTGAATCTGCAAAATTCACATACTCTGGCTCATCATGGATTTTGATGGCATCCGGCTTCATCGACTCGCGTGAGTCTAAAATTGCCGGTAGGATTTCATATTCCACATCAATCAGCGTGAGAGCTTTCTCCGCAATTTCAGGGGTTTCCGCCGCGACAAATGCCACACGGTCGCCCACAAAGCGGACTTTGTTATCCAGCGAGAATGAATCCAACGGACCAGGGATTGGGTCAGACTGTCCCGCTGTGGAATAGACCACACGTGGCAGATCTTTCCATGTCAACACCGAAACAACGCCTTTCAATGCGAGAGCTTTGCTTGTATCAATGTTTTTGATGCGTGCATGTGCGTGCGGAGAGCGCAACACCTTCGCGTACAACATGCCGCGCATGTCCATATCAGCAGTGAAGGCTGGTTTGCCTTGCACTAGTTTGATGGCATCTACTTTCTTTTCAGGCTTGCCAACCGTTTGCCACTTCTCGGTTTCAGGTGTGACCACAACTTTGGGGCGTGTCAACACAGCGGAGGTCGAGAGAGAGGCGGAGGAATCTCCTGTGGGAGAGTCAGTTTTCGGAGTACCAAAATCCCAATGGACAGAGGTAATGTCAATCGGTTCATCCCCGCGCAGTTCAGCCGCGGCTTTCAGCACAGCTTGCACTGGCTTGAGGTAACCTGTACAACGGCACAAAACACCCGATATTGCTTCGCGAACATCGGCTTCACTTGGGTTCGGATTTTTCTCCAATAAACTTTTCGCAGCGAGGATCTGCGCTGGGGTGCAATACCCACACTGGATCGCGCCGGATTCAACGAACGCCTTTTGCAGCGGATGAAGACCATCGGTCTTTCTCCAGCCGAGGTCTGGGTGCTCGCCCAAGGCTTCGATCGTAGCCACAGCATGACCCTCTGCCTGTGCGGCAAGCATCGATCCTGCGTTGACCGGTTTGCCATCCAGCAAAACCGTATCTGCACCGGTGAGGCCTTGCTCATCCCCGAACTTTACTCCATGAAAACCCAGTCCGCGCAGGGCGGCAAGCAGTGTGGTAGACGCAGGCGCGTCGATGACATGTTCAATTCCGTTGATCTTGAGTGTGATGTTCATTGAGGAACTCCTTTTAGTTGAAGGTCAAAGTTCAAAAGCTTGATGACCTTTGACCTTCAACCTGTAACTTTTGACTTGTTATGCTACTTTCATCACCTTCAACCCGGCACTTGACCCTTCCAAAGCGGACTGTGCTCCGAGTACAACTATGGCATCAGATTGTGCTACTTTTTCAAGGGCTTCACCGAATGCAATGAAATCTTCGCCATTAGTCGAGAGCACTTGATCACGATATTTTTGGCGGATCTCATCGGTGCGCCCGGTGATGTAGCGCATCATGGAGGTGTAGCCTTTGGCGTCGGGCAATTGATAAGAGTCCAGATCACCGATGGCGGATATGATGGACTTCTTCAATTCATTGTCGTTTAGGCGTGAGGCGTCGAGGCTTTTCAGAAATGCGGCGGAACTGTCGTAACTGGCGATGGTGTTATCCACGTTCGGGTCGCGGTAGGAAAGGAAGGTGAAAACACCCGTCGTGTCGTCGAACTGGGCGAAAGCACCGTACGCGCCGCCTTGCACGCGAATCTTTTCCCACAAGTGGGTCATACCGAGGTAACCAACCACCACCATCGAAGAACCGTCCAACTCATAACCATGGTCGTACAGGTTCGCGCCTTTCGCCACGTAATTGACCTGTGCAGGAATCGCCAAGCCTTCCTTTTGAGTTGCAGCCTTAAAGTTGAACGGCTTAATTTCCACATCCTTCACCGGTATGGCGAAGATGAAATTTTCAAGATGCGGTTGGAAAGTTTTCCAATTGTGAGCATCGAGAGTCACATTGCAAAGCAAGGTCTTGCTGTTGATCAACGTCTCGCGAATGGTTTCCAGCTTCTTCAGCACATTCGCCCATTTTTTATCGATCTCTGTCGCTAGTTCGCGCAGCGCAAAGAGATAGCCAATGCCCTTGGTCTGGTCGTTGATGTAACCCATGCCGCCAAACTGCGAGCGCAGGCGCATGTTCGCAAAGCGATGCCCGGCCGGTGCCAAGCCAGATTCCAAGCCCGCTTTTTCTTCCATCACAATTTGCTTCAAGCGTTCCTTGTTATCGAACTTCACGGTTAGAAGGACATCACGCAGGATGCTCAACATCTCATTGGCTTGACTCATTGTGGACTTGCCGCGGATAGTCAAATACGCGCGGCTCTCTCTTGACCCTTGGGTGGTCGCTGTGAACGACGAGCCGTAGATTCCGCCGGTGCTTTTTCCGATCCGCTGCGACAGTTTGACGTAGTCTTCAGTTTCAGTCCCCACTTCGAACAATGCGCGTGCGAAGACTTCCGTCAGCGGCAGGAGTTCTTGAGGCATGGCACGCATGTCGAATGCGAGGTCAAGATAGACGATGCCGTTGGTGAAGATGTCGTGATACAAGACTTTTGAGTCTTGCACTTGAATTTCTTCGATCGGAACCGTGCGGACTTGCTTATCGAGGTCTTCCAAATCCAGCACGGGGAGTTTTGCCAAGTCTTCAGCCGAGTCAGGAGTCTCCTGACGGATCTTCAACTTCTCGGTGTTCTCAATATGCTTGCGGATGTCGTCATCGCTCATGGTCTTTCTGGCAGAATCCAGCCTGAGCGTTTCTTCTGCTTCGAGGCGCTCAGCCAGTTCCACGTCTGGTGTGAGGCGAATGACTGTGCGATGGACGTTATCCAGCAGGTGAGTCTGAATCATCTTTTCGAAGTAGCGCAAGTCGGCAGCGAGTCGATTCTTGATCTCGGCGAGCGGGGCTTCGAAGGCGAGGGCTTTGAAGGCATCATCATCATAAAGCCAGGTGCTGAGGGAGCGCAGCATAGTAACGATGCCGCGGGGGAAGCCGCCGGTGTTGTTTTCACGCATGCCGAATTCGAGCGTGTTGATCGAGGCGGCGATAGTATCTGGGTCGATGCCTTCGGTTACGAGTTTTTGCAGGGTGTCGAAAATGAGTGCTTCGATCTTTTTGGCGTTGCGGGCTTTGGTGCCTTTGAGACCGGTGGAGAAGATCATCTCGCGCAGGTCGCTTTCGAGACCGAGACCTGCGAGGTCTTCACCCAAACCTGAATCGGTGAGTGCTTTATAGAGCGGGGAAGCAGGCGTACCAATGAGAGCGTGTGTGAGGATGCGGAAGCTCATCGCCTGCACAGGGTCGGAGGCATCCGGTAGTTTCCAGTTGACGGTGATGAAATGTTTTTTGTCGAGGTCTTCACCTTCGGTGGCGAGGTAGGGGAACTCGAGTTTCTTTGGTTTCTTGAACGGTTTGGCAAGCGGTACCGCTGATTTGACCTTTTTCTTTTTGAACGGCTTGAGGTAGCCATCCATCAGTTTCAGGCGGGTATCGGGGTCGTCATTGCCGTAGAAGAAAATGAATGAGTTGGACGGGTGATAATACGTCTCCCAAAAGTCGCGGAAGTTTTCGTAGGTGAGGTTTGGAATGTCTGCGGGGTTGCCGCCAGAGTCCACGCCGTAGATGTGCTTGGGGAACAGCGACTCGATGATGACCTTGGCGAGATAATTATCAGGTGAGGAATACGCACCCTTCATTTCGTTGAAGACTACGCCTTTGTACGTCAGCGGTGCAGAGGGGTCTTCGATCTCGTAATGCCAGCCTTCCTGCATAAGTGTTTGGTCGCTGAGGATGGGGTTGAACACCGCGTCAATGTAGACGTCGATGAGATTGTAAAAATCTTTTTCGTTCTGGCTGGCAACGGGGTAGCAGGTCTTGTCGGGGAAGGTGAAGGCATTGACGAAAGTTGACAGCGAACCTTTAAGCAATTCCACGAACGGTTCTTTGACCGGGTACTTCTCCGAGCCGTTCAACACGGAATGTTCGAGGATGTGTGCCACACCGGTCGAATCTTTGGGCGTGGTGCGAAAGTTGATGCTGAATACTTTGTTCTCGTCGTCGTTGATGACCGAGAGCAGGCGTGCGCCTGTGCGTTTGTGTTCCCACAGCTGCACCAGCGAATTGATCTCGGGGATTTGTTGTTCTTTGACAAGGGTGAAGGACTTCGACATATTTCTCCTAGTTTTAACCGCCAAGCTCGCTATGATAAAGCTTTTTTCTTCGCGTTCTTTGCGCTCTTAGCGGTGATTGTTTTTCTGAATTTTTCTCGCAACTCATTAATTGGCTTAAGTTTACCGCGTTCTGAGTAAAGCCAAATTTCCCAACCGTTGGCGGGGGCGTTCGTCAATTCGCGGGCAACGGCATGGATCGAGCCAATGATGTTGCCGCATTTGATATGTCCATTGGCGAGGATGGTCGCTTCGCGTTTGCCATTGGCGTACTGAAGCTTTTGCCCAGGGTTAAGATAGCCATTCTCTACCAACGCTCCAAACGGGACCCGTTCCTGGTTGCGTTTCTCGGGCAGTTCCAACGCCTCAGCCGGTGCAGACTTGATCGAATCGATCCGCTGTTGTGCAGCTTTGATGTATTTCGTCTCGCGCTCAATGCCAATGAAGTTGCGTCCAAGTTTTTTTGCAACAGCACCGGTCGTACCGCTGCCAAAGAAAGGGTCGAGCACCACATCACCGGGGTTGGTGGTGGATAGGATGATTCGGTATAAGAGTGCTTCTGGCTTCTGGGTGGGGTGAGTCTTCGTCCCGTTGGTTTTGAGGCGTTCTTTTCCAGTCGCGAGTGGAATGACCCAGTCACTGCGCATTTGCAGGTCATCGTTCAGGGCTTTCATCGCCTTGTGGTTGAAGGTGTATTTCGCGCCTTGTTCTTTTTGCGCCCATAGCAGGGTTTCGTGTGCATTGGTAAAACGCACACCACGGAAGTTCGGCATGGGGTTGGTCTTAAGCCAGACTACATCGTTGAGAATCCAAAAACCAAGATCCTGCATCACTGCGCCGACGCGGTAAATATTGTGATACGAGCCGATGACCCAGATCGTGCCAGTATTTTTCAAGACCCGTTTGGCTGCGTTAAGCCAATCACTGGTGAAGGTATCGTACGCTGCAAAGCTGGAGAATTTATCCCAGCCGTCATCCACCGCATCCACTTTGCTGAGGTTGGGTCGAAATAGATCATTTTGTAATTGAAGGTTGTAAGGGGGGTCGGCAAAAATCAAGTCCACCGATTTTTCTGGCAGGGAGTTGAGGACGTCAATGCAGTTGCCTTGCAAGATACGGTTGAGGTGGGCGAAAGCCATGCCGAAAATTATACCTTTCAACCGACTCTGGTGGCAGGATGAGGTAATAGGTCTTTCTTAAGATGAATGGACAAGTTAAGGCAGGGATATATTCGCGCTGGTGCGAGCCATATCAATGACGGTCAAATTATCAAGCAAAATATCAGAGGTAATTCCATCTGGATAGTAACCGTCGAGTCCGCGCAGGAAGTAGGGTGGTAAGTGGCGGAAATGTAAAACTGCATTGATGGTTACTTCCTGACCAGCAAAGTCCGCTCCATTGAAGACATAATCAAATGTAGCAGAGTCACGTACTTGCCCATCAACAAGGATGGTGGAATTGATAGGGTCCATTGCCTGACCGTCACTCGCTCGGACACGTATTTTCACAATGTCTGCTGCCGGGGTCTGGAATGGAACTTCAAAGAACACATTTCCAACGGGAATGGTCAATACTTTTTGGAAATTGGCAAGCCAAGGGTCGCAATTTTCAAGGGGGGCAACCGAAGCTGGATCAAGGACAATGCTTTCCCCATTCTTGCTGGGTTTGATTCCGATCTTCTCCAAAAGTAATGGGTTACATGTCAATAAGTCCGCTTGGGGTGAGCGGATCACTCCAGATGCGCATTGAGCTTCAATAATGTTACCGTCAATGTCAAGATCGGTTAGGCAAACGGGGTCACCTTCTTCTGTTTTGGCGGAGACTTCCAACCACATCTGCCGAGCGAATGCAAAACCAGTTGGTAAACTGTGACCGACAAGATTGTTCCTTATGGTCACCGAAGCTACAATATTTCCATCTTCATTCTGGCTTGTCTCAACGATCAATGTCGCCGCAGATTGTAGAAGGGCTTGTCTTTCTTCTTGAACAAGCTCGAACTCTTCTGGCGTGTAGCGCTCAGGTGCAAGGTCATAATCTACACCGACAAAGGTGTGCGATTGACGTTCACGGTCTTGCGCCAAAAAGTAAGGGATATTCAATTGCGGAGTGAGAATGGGCGCATCGGCAGTGCGGGGCATATGGCAATCTACACAACCCAGTGCATCTTGACCCCGTGCGTTTTGAACTGCCACATAATCTTCCCATTCGTCGAACGTGGTTTGCAAGACCAGATCTTTCAATTTTCCGTTCTCGTCTACATCAAGTTCGTTCTCGTCAAGTTGATTGTCGCGGTCCTGGTCGCTGAGGCTACCATCACTATTGGGAAATGCTGTGATCTCGCTGTTGCCGTCGATATCCACTTTAACGTTGTGGCATGATCCACACAAATGCGAGGAGGAGGCGTTGTCTGTCATGAAACCTGTCTGTGATTCGTGCCAAATGTTGGGCAGTGGACCAGTATCTCCGAGCGGAGGTCCAAACATATCCGCGAATGCTCTCGAGTCCCCTTGGGTTACGGGGAAGTTATCGAACATGCCGCGGCGTTCATCAGGTGCGTTAGGCAGGGTATGACAGACAATACAAGTGACACCTTCATCGATGACTTCTCCATTGATCTGTGAACGGTAAAAATTTATTGCATCGAGCGGCAGAATTTCTTCTTTGGTTAGGGCTGTTCCAATGGGAGAATGGCAGTTGTTGCAAGCCCGCTCAAATAACGGATGTTTTTCCAACGCCAGTTTTGTTTGTGCAACAACAACGGGTCCGGTCTGGGCTTGCGAGTGCATGCTCAGTTTCCATTCTTGAACGATCTCTTGATGACACCGCGCACATTCTGATGATGGGGGAAGTCCGATCAAATCTGCATGAGCAGGCGGGGTGCCAAAACCGAAAACGTCTAGAACGTGAAGCGTGACCACTCCGGCAAGGACGAGCGCAATGGGTATGTGAAGCCATTTCCATCCCTGCATGAAAATGGCATATCCTTTCTGCAAGCGTTCACGGCGGACGTAACGCTTGATGCGGTCGATCAGTTTTTTAAGTGTGTTCCAATCTTCCAACTCATTGGGCGGCAATTTCATCTTGCTTTCAATGCGCTGCCAGTTCCTGCGTTTTGCACCCTCTGCCGCGCCGCGCCGAAAATCTGCTGATTTCCCTGCCAAAAGTTTATCGATCTCAATTTGAACGATCTGAGATTTTGAGAGTGTATCTTTTACGGCAAGGTTGCCTACGGAATTAGCTACTACCGGTGGAAAAACCGAATAGATAAGCCGCCATGCAATGCCGCTGATGATCAATAACAAGAAGGTAAATAATGCAAGACTTCCCTTTGATAAGTCTGATCGCAATATGGCGAGAAAGGCATGGACGATCGCCAGCACAAATGCCAGCAAGCCGATGTAAATATGAGATTTGAACCATGCCATCATCGTGCCGGGAAGTTTTTCTTGCAGGGCTCTTTTTCGCACGCTGTAAAAAGTAACAAAAACCGAGAGTAAAACTACGATACCGCCCAACCCTGAGATCAAGAGCAGCATAGGCGTTCTTGAAGTTTCAAAAAGTCTGCGGATGAAATCTATCATTCCAAACGAGCCAAGCCCGAACACGCAGCATAAAACCGTGCTGAATACGATCCAAATGATGGAACGTTCCGATAGCTTAAATTGTCGTTTGATGCGGATGCGATTTGTCATGTTATCTACTACCGCTTTTCTTCATTTCCAAACCAACATTCAGATCGTCCCGTTTGAACTGCTGGACCGGGTCAATGCGCATGGCAGCTCCTACAGGGCAGCCTCGTACACAAGCGTAATCTTCAAACCCTTCGCAAAGGTTGCATTTGACTGCCACTTTATCTTGAACATGTGGGCTTGCCATCTTCAACCCAATGGTTTTGGCAAGCGATAATATTAGGTTATCAGGCTTGCGCTCACGCTCATGCATTTGGATATTTCCATACGGACAGCGTTCTGCACAAGCGCCGCAACCGATACAGCTATCGGTCACAATGCTGATCTCACCATCGGGCTTGCGCACGATCCCATTGACGGAGCACAATAAACAGACCGGGTCTTCACAATGACGGCAGGCAGTGGGGAAGAGCAGGTTGCCCATTTGCAAACCCCGCCGTTCAAGGCGTGAGTAGCCATGTCGTCTTCCGCAAGCATCCACACAATTATTGCAATTGGTGCATTTCGCAGTATCGATGACAAGGATCTCATGACCTTGCATCACACCCTGATCCATTAGGCTGGAGAGTGAAATATGTGTTTGGATGGTTTGGATGCCGGGAATATTCTGCGTGGTTGCATCTTTCCTGGCTTGCGGCATGGCAAGCCGAAGCAGTTGATCGTTGCGATAGGCTTCCTCTATCAAGCCGGCACGCAGGTCTTGAAATTTATCCAACATGGCAAGTACACTGGCAGCTGGAATGAAAACCACATCGGCACGGGTATTGGCGGAAACGGTTGTCGGTTGAGGTTGGTTGAACATAACCGCGGAAGCGCCAAAGATATCCCCTTCACGATAGTATTGCACAACCAATTCTGAATCAAATTGTTTGCGAGCGACCCGCAAATAACCAGATTGAACAAGGCAGAGATCCCCACCCGTCTCACCTTCACGGTAGATAACTTCTCCGGCTCCAAAGACCCTGAGTTTGGCATCTTTTAACATGGTTTCCAATGCTGCTTCAGGAATTGAACTAAACAAAGGCGAGCGGATCACATATGTCCAAAGTGCACGTCGGCGATAAAGTTCATCCATGGTCGCTTTGAAGACCGGAATCTCCTTCATCATACGATGGACAGTAGCTTTCGGGAATTCAAGCACGGTCGATCGATGCAAAGCGATCAGGTTATAACCTTCTTCCTGATTCGCCAATACGCCCATCTCGCCATGGAAGGTTCCAGGTCCTAAAATCAGGATGCGCATATGTCCACCCGAGGCGGTGGAGACCGATTGCTCGATTTCTCCCTCAAGGAAGACGTACAACCGTTCATGAAATTCGCCTTCGCGGCAAAGGGTTTCTCCTGCCGCCAGTTGACGAAGAGTGCAGCTCAATAACATGCGCCGCAAATGCTCGATCGGGATCCCTTGAAGGAGTTGGAAGGAGCTTATCTGGTTGGCAAGTGAATCCAATGTCCAATTGGATTGCACGACCTGTGAACCGATCTGCAATGGCACAGCACGATTCGGCGCCACATTCTCAACCTTCATTTTGTTCCACAACACCATATCAGCGCGGTGCAGGTTGGCAGGGCAAACAGGAATACACTGCTGACATTGGGTACAGGCAGTTACAAAATTAATGACATTCAAAGAAGTAATGCGGTCTGATAGAACCCCAGCATTCAGCTCGGCAATGGTGACCTTTTGTTTTTCAGGCAATGGACATGCCAGCATACAGTCATTGCAGCCAATGCACGCCATCACCTCCCGTTCTACAACATCACGTAATTGCTCAATATAATCCAGGGTCATGGTCATTCTGCCTTTAAAACAGTGCTGCCCATTCGCAGTTCATCCCCTTTATTCAAAATGGACATTTGATTGGGTACCAATAAAATACCGTTCAGGATCGTTCCATTCACACTTCCAAGATCGGTTATGCCAATGTTTCCATCCGGGTTCAATACGATTCGCAAGTGTTGACGTGATACCAACGGATCATCAAGCCCTTGGACATCATCGGTGGTTGTGCGACCCACCGTCAATGGAAGCTTAACTAACAGAACGACGCGCCCGAGTGCAGGTCCGGCAAGAACCGTGAGACGGGTGGGGAAGGAGGACGACATGAATTGAGTCGCTTCGCCTCCGACCTCGTCAGCGGCTTGGTTGCTGCTAGGCGGTTTCACCTCTGCTGAAGCTGGTCGCTTTTCCATGATCCGCGCGATCTCATCTTGAAGATATTCTGCCTTTGCTTGAATGGACGGTGTTTTATCCACCACCGGCGGTTTCGAAGGTTCGATCTTTGGCGGTTCAACGGCAACAGAAGGTGTTTTTGGCTCTGCTTCCTGCTCCGGTTCGATGATGAAGGTCATCGGCAATTTTGGCGTTGACTGCAACGAGGACGAGGGCGGAACATACATCAACTTCACATCGCCAAATTGCACCTCGTCTTTAGAATCAAGCGCAGTTTCAGCATTTGGTTTAATTTCCTTGCCGTTGATGCGAGTTCCATTTCCGCTGCCAAGGTCAGTAATATGCCATTTTCCTTTGCGCCAATCAAAACGGACATGGTTGCGGCTTACGGTTTGGTTGTGCAACGCAATATCATTTGATTCAGGGTCACGTCCTAATGTGACGGTTGGGGGTTTCAACACGAAATTCAACCCAATCGTCGCGCCTGAATAAGTTATCAGCCGTGCCAGGTCTTCGCTTTCAGATTCTTTTTTGATAAATTCGGTTTTGACTTGTTTTGGGGCAACGGGTGGAATGAGTTCTGTATTTGCATTCGTAGTGAATTTGAGGGCAGCGCCACCTATGCGGACCATGTCATTGTTTTTCAAGATGACCGGGGTGACGACAAGTTCTTCATTGACGAAGGTCCCATTGCGGCTGCCGAGATCGCGCAAGTAGTGGCGATTTCCATGCAGTGAGATTTGTGCATGCATGAAGGAAACTGTAGGATGATCGATCAAAATAGTGGCTTCAGGATCGCGTCCTAATGTGATGGTATCTTGCTTGATCTCGCTGCGCTTGCCGTTGTATTCGACATAACCAAGCGGTGCTGGTTCGGGTGGCGGTTGTTCCAGTGTGATCTCTTCCGGTAAGCTCGAAGTTTTTTGTCCTTCAAAATGGAGGACAAAATTCAGGTTCGTATCCCCGATCTGTAGAACGTCTCCATCCTGAAGCATTTTTCGTTCGGTGATCGGTACATTGTTCACAAAAGTGCCGTTCGTGCTGTTATTGTCGAGGATGAAATAGGCAATACCATCCAATTCGATCACAGCATGTTTACTTGAAACCAAAGGTTCATCGATCACGATCTGGTTTTCGGGTTTTCTCCCGATGGACATTGTGCCTTCTATTTGATAGACCCGTCCGTTTGCCTGAAGAAGGGCTTTCGGTGCTTTCAGTGGTTTCGATGCAAATGTGTTGCTTACTTCGACCATTTCCGTTTTTCGCACTTTGGCGGCGGAAGGCAAAGATGATGTGCTGAGAATTCCCTGTACAGTTTTGATCTGCTGTCCAATGTTGAGTGACTCGATCCAATTTGGTAGATCAAAGCTAGAGTCCAGCAATCGGTCTGCAACAGCGGCTATATCGAGCTTGCGTTCGATGAGTTGTTTATAGAACAAACCATACTTGCGCACATTTTCTTTGCGATGACCAAGCATCAACGCACCGACCAGGCGACTCTCGCGGATCACCAGTTTGCGATAGGCAATGCGACCGCTGCCGCGTGGAAAATCAATCAATACTTTATCGCCCGGTTTCTCGGTGATGCTGCCTACACTGGCAAAGTCCAGATCGTAAAGGCGGGTGGCAAAATAATGATCGCCTGCCTCATACGATTCTTCGCCGCCGACCATGTTGCGTCCCGCCACTCGACCTTGCAAACGGGCAGGTTCCCATAGCCCCAACGTTCGGTTGATCACATCTCCACCTGCATAAACATTGGGAACATTGGTGCGCATGTTCTTGTCTACGGTTACGCCAAGCAGAGTTCCGCGTTTTTCGTCTTTTGCAATCTCAATGCCGGAGTCTTGAAGGAACTCGATATTTGGGCGAATGCCAATGGCAGTTCCTGCCAGTTGACAATCGATGGTTTGACCTGAATTCTTTAATCGCACGGCACGCAAGCGTCCATTGATTCCGGCTATCGCTTTGTCGATCTCTTCGTTCGTGCGCACATCCACACCTTCGGCACGCAAGCGGCTGATGACCAGGTCTGAGGCGGTTTTATCCAAAGCACGATCAAAGAACACATCACCACGCAGCAAGTAGGTGACATGCACCTTGTAATGAATCAGCCCCTGTACCCATTCGATCCCCAGCGGACCGCCTCCCACCACCACCGCATGTTTGACTCGCCCTGCACGGATTCCATCCACCACGGTACGAACATCTTGAAGCGTACGCATGGTCATCACACCAGAGAGGTCTGCACCGGGGAAGGTGGGCGCGTTCGGACGCGAACCACTTGCGATCAGCAATTGGTCATACTCGATCTGACGGTCATCTGCGAGAGTGATGCGATTGTTCTTCGAATCAACCGAAGACACTCTGGCTAGGATACGGTCTATTGAATTTTCGATGTAGAAGTCTGGGGGAACGGCGAAGAGTTGAGATTCTTGTAATTCGCCAAGAAGGTAATTTGTCAACGCAGCGCGGTAGTATGCTGGGTTGGGGTCATCGGACACAATCGTGATGGACGCGGACTTATCTGCCTTACGGATGTAATAAGCCGCCGTAGTACCAGTCGCGCCATCTCCTACAATGATGTGTCGCATCTTTCGTGGATTGTATTGTTTGAGAGTTATTAAGTCAATGTTTATCTGAAAAAGAATAATTGCATTAAAGTCTGTTTTCACAAGCCAGGCTTCTAATATTTAAAAATCAAACTGGCGTTACCTTCAGTAAATCGGCTACAATTCGCCCTCATGAAATTTTCTTTGAGGTTTTGGTAATGGCATTGATCAGCTTGCAGGATGTCTCCATCGGTTTTGGCGGGCATCCTTTATTAGACGACGTTAGTTTTCAGATCGAACGCGGTGAGCGGGTAGGCTTGTTGGGGCGCAATGGCATGGGCAAGTCCACGCTGTTGAAAATGCTCAATGGTGATGTCTTGCCGCATGACGGCATCATTGCCCGTCAGCAGAACGTCCGCACGGCATATCTTCCGCAGGAGGTGCCGCAAGACCTGCACGGACGCATCGCCGACATCATCGCTTCGGGTCTCATCGATTCTGATTTTGCCGAAGACGAACATCATTGGAAGCGCGACAACCAGGTGCAAAAGACCATCTCGTTGATGGAACTCGACGGCGATGCTCGATTTGAAACGCTTTCAGCGGGGATGAAGCGCCGCGTCATCCTTGCCCGCGGCTTGGTCTGCAACCCAGACCTTTTGCTGCTCGACGAACCCACCAACCATCTCGACATCCAAGCCATTGACTGGCTCGAAGATTTCCTTAAACGCTGGGGCGGGACGCTGGTCTTCGTCACGCATGACCGTGTCTTTTTGCAGAAACTC